>ENA-OUOW01000937-OUOW01000937.1-human-gut-metagenome-genome-assembly--contig:-NODE-937-length-22183-cov-10.444731_pt1 | contig 22183 bp, 12 predicted proteins | sample MGYA00237938_ERZ548769 | MGnify/ENA primary metagenome ERZ548769 (study PRJEB26490, sample SAMN05356870) | human gut metagenome | biome: terrestrial biome; feature: human-associated habitat; material... | reverse complement strand
AAAGCGGTACGCGAGCTGGGTTCAGAACGTCGTGAGACAGTTCGGTCCCTATCCGTCGCGGGCGCAGGAAATTTGAGAGGATCTGTCCTTAGTACGAGAGGACCGGGATGGACATACCGCTGGTGTACCAGTTGTTCTGCCAAGGGCATCGCTGGGTAGCTATGTATGGATGAGATAAACGCTGAAAGCATCTAAGTGCGAAACTCACCTCGAGATAAGATTTCCCACTCCTTTATGGAGTTAAGACCCCTGAGAGATGATCAGGTAGATAGGATGGAAGTGGAAGTGCGGCGACGCATGGAGCGGACCATTACTAATCGGTCGAGGACTTAACCAAAAAAACGCAAGTTCTTGAAAAGAGAAATGAATATTGTCTAGTTTTGAGAGAACAAGGTTTTCTCAAAGAAAATAGTGTGGTGACGATGGCATGGAGGATATACCTGTTCCCATTCCGAACACAGAAGTCAAGCTCCATAGCGCCGAGAGTAGTTGGGGGATCGCCCCCTGTGAGGGTAGGACGTTGCCATGCGGAGGATTAGCTCAGTTGGGAGAGCGTCTGCCTTACAAGCAGAGGGTCACAGGTTCGAGCCCTGTATCCTCCATTTATGAGTCGTTAGCTCAGTCGGTAGAGCATCTGACTTTTAATCAGAGGGTCGACAGTTCGAGCCTGTCACGACTCATCTAATAAATAAATGCTTGACAGTTCTTGAAAGATTTGATAAACTTAAGAAGTTGTCGCTTATAAATTATTTCAAGACATGCCGACTTAGCTCAGCTGGCAGAGCATCTGATTTGTAATCAGAGGGTCGGAGGTTCGAATCCTCTAGTCGGCATATGCGGAAGTAGTTCAGTGGTAGAACATCACCTTGCCATGGTGGGGGTCGCGGGTTCGAATCCCGTCTTCCGCTTATGCCAGTTCATCAAAGATTATGCCGGGGTGGCGGAATTGGCAGACGCACAGGACTTAAAATCCTGCGGTAAGTGATTACCGTACCGGTTCGATCCCGGTCCTCGGCATTATATAATTTAATATATTGATATGCACCCATAGCGCAACTGGATAGAGTGTCTGACTACGAATCAGAAGGTTGTAGGTTCGACTCCTACTGGGTGCATCATCGGGAAATAGCTCAGTTTGGTAGAGCACCTGGTTTGGGACCAGGGGGTCGCAGGTTCGAATCCTGTTTTCCCGATTTAAATAGACCGCGGTTGGATTTATGTCGACCTTTTTTTGTAATCGATCATTAAACTGATTGATTGCGAGTGTTCTATTTTTTTAATATTTTGCGATAAATATAGTGCAAAATCAGTTTTAAAATACTATAATAGATTATGGTTACCGGGAAATAGCTCAGCTTGGTAGAGCACCACGTTCGGGACGTGGGGGTCGCAGGTTCAAATCCTGTTTTCCCGATTGAATAAACGGTTTGCAACAACGATTGTTGCGATAGTGTCCAGGATGCGAAGATTATATAAATCGCATCCTGGATTTTTAATTATAAGATTGTTTGATTCACCAGCATACCCATGGTTCAGACAAAGAAAATTTTTGTTTCTTAATTTTGTAGAAGCTCTGTATTTTTCAATAGTTGAGATTGATTGCTGCTCGTATCACATTATAAATCATGGTGCAAAAATGGTCCGAAAAGACTATAATCAATTGTAGTTATCACAGGTTGGAAAATGCCTGCAATTGCGAGATCAAAACGTGTTTTCATGCGACTGACAAGGGATATTGATTGCAAAATGACACCTGACGCGTCTATAATAATAGTCAAACATAGTCAAAACGCGAAGAAAGGTGGTAGAATATGCAGAATCGGAATATTTCTGATATAATTGAGCAATATTTGAAAAGCATCTTAAAAGAGTCGCCTTCAATTGAAATTAAGCGTTCGGAAATAGCTCAGCAGTTTGACTGCGTTCCGTCACAAATCAACTATGTAATCAAAACGCGTTTTACGGTTCAAAATGGTTATTTGGTTGAAAGCAAGCGCGGAGGCGGCGGATACATCAGGATTGAGAAAGTTGATCTGGTCGATGATGCGGAATATTTGAATGAATTAATCGAATATACCGGAGAATCGATAACGGAAACGGATGCTTTCAAGGTGGTTCAAGCTCTGTATGAGAATCATTTTTTGAACAGAAGAGAAGCAAATCTTATTTTAAGCACGTTTAATCGCAACGTTTTGGCCTTCAGCGACCATGAGATCGAGGATATCGTGCGCGCACGTATTTTAAAGAGTGTTATCAACAGGCTGAAGTGTGCTGACTGACAATACTAAAGAAGGAAGGTAATTCCATGGACGATTTATATACTGACAGCGCAAAACGCGTAATGGCGATTGCGCAGGAACAGGCAAATTATTTCAGACATCAGGCAATCGGGACCGAACACTTGCTCTTGGCATTGACGATTGAAGACAAGGGCGTGGCAGGTCAGGTCTTAAAACAAGCGATGGTGACGCCAAGCGATGTTCGTCGAGAAATCGAACGCTTAGCCGGGTACGGCAATTTGCTGCGTCAGTCGCCGAGCAACTATTTGCCATATTCTCCAAAGGCCAAGGCCGTTTTGGACGAAACCAGGAAACAGGCATTTTTGACGGGGGCCGTCAGAATCGGGACCGAACATTTTCTGTTAGCATTGTTGAGCGATGAGGACATCCTTTCGTCTCGAATTTTAACCAGTCTGCATGTGGATTGCAAAAAACTTCGACAAATTCTTTTGCGCAAGCTCGGCATCAGTCAAAGTCAATTGCGGCGCGTGACAAAAAAGGCCGAGGAGCAGCAAGGAAAATCAAAAACGCCGACCTTGGACGAGCTTGGTCGCGACATGACCGAGATGGCTGCTGAAAACATGATTGATCCCGTAATCGGACGCGAAAAAGAAGTCAATCGGATCATCCAGATTTTGAGTCGCAGGACAAAAAACAATCCGGTTCTTTTAGGCGAACCCGGCGTTGGCAAAACGGCGGTTGCTGAGGGCTTGGCACAAGCCATCGTCGAAGGCCGCGTTCCCGAAAACTTGCTTAATGATCGTTTGATGATGCTTGATATGGGATCGCTTGTTGCCGGCACTAAATATCGCGGCGAATTCGAAGATCGCTTGAAAAAGATTCTCGAAGAAGTTTACAGCGATGGAAACGTCATTTTATTCATTGATGAGATGCACACGCTCATTGGCGCGGGCGGTGCTGAGGGAGCAATCGACGCATCCAATATTTTAAAGCCTGCGCTTGCAAGAGGAGAAGTGCAGGTCATCGGAGCAACTACGCTTGACGAATACCAAAAGTATGTTGAATCAGATCCTGCCTTGGAACGGCGTTTTGCGACCGTTGTCGTTGAAGAACCGAGCCAAGAAGCGGCATTGGAAATTTTGAAAGGAGTTCGTCCGCGTTACGAAGAACACCATAAGGTAAAAATTTCGGATGAGGCCTTGGAAGCAGCCGTACACTTAAGCAGTCGCTACATTACGAAACGCTTTTTGCCCGATAAGGCAATTGATTTGATGGACGAGGCGGCAGCACGTTTGCGAATCGTCAAAGCAGGAAAAAACGTCAAGCTGCTGGATTTGAACAAAGAATTGTCCGAAATCGCCAAGAAACAAGAGCAGGCATTGCTTGACGAAAAATTTGAAGAGGCGGCAAGATTGCGCAACCAGGCTTTGGAGGCAAAAGAAAAGATTGCCAAAATCGAAGAAGCCAAGCGCAAAAAAGACGAAAAGAAAGAGTATGCCGGAGTCGTTTCAGCAGAAGACGTTGCGACGGTCGTTTCCGAGTGGACGGGAGTGCCCGTTACGCAGCTGACAAAAACAGAAAGCGAACGTTTGATCAATCTGGAAAAAATTCTGCATAAGCGCGTTGTCGGTCAAGATGAAGCTATCAAGGCCGTGTCGAAAGCAATCAGACGTGCAAGAAGCGGTTTGTCTGATCCGACTCGCCCAATCGGGTCATTCATGTTTCTTGGACCGACAGGCGTCGGAAAGACCGAGCTTGCCAAGGCTTTGGCAGAAGCAATGTTTGGTTCGGAAGACGCCATGATCAGAATCGATATGAGCGAATATATGGAGAAATATTCAACCAGTCGTTTGATCGGGGCTCCTCCGGGATACGTCGGGTACGATGAAGGCGGACAGCTGACGGAAAAGGTTCGCAACAAGCCTTATTCGGTCGTTTTGCTTGATGAAGTCGAAAAAGCCCATCCGGATGTTTTCAACATCTTGCTTCAAGTGTTGGATGACGGCTATTTGACGGATTCAAAAGGACGAAAGGTCAATTTCAGGAACACGATCATTATTATGACGTCTAACCTTGGCGCAACGGCATTGCGTGACGAAAAATCGGTCGGCTTCGGTGCAACCGATCTCTCAAATGATTATGCGGCAATGTCTTCCAAGATCAGAGAATCGCTGAAGAAGCGTTTCAGGCCTGAATTTTTAAACAGAATTGACGAAATCGTCATCTTCCATTCACTCGAAAAAGATGAGCTGCACCAAATCGTCAAGCTGATGGCCAAAGACGTCATTAAACGAATTGCTGAGCAAAAGGTCAAGCTCAAGGTTACTCCTGCGGCAATCGAAGTCGTCGCAAAAGCCGGCTTTGATCCCGAATATGGTGCTCGACCGATCAGACGGGCGTTGCAGACCGAAGTTGAGGATCTTTTGAGCGAAGCATTGCTTCAAGGAAAGATTCAGATCGGAGACACGGTCACGATCGGTGCCAAAAAAGGCAAAATTACTTTGACGGTCAATACGCCTAAAGAAGACAGCGACAAAAAAGCAGCCGTTAAAAAACAGACTGCCAAATAGCAAGTCGCAGTGCTGCTCAACTTATCTATCCAAGATCTAACACAAATTTACGGACAAAGTGCCATTTTTGGCTGATTTGTCCGTAAGCAAAACGCATTTTACGGACAAACCGGCATTTTCCAGTGGTTTGTCCGTAAATTTTTGCCCATTATGATGAGGATTTACGGACAGAAGCCTCTTTTCGGAGCATTTGTCCGTAAAACCGGGTCCGAAACGTCTGAATTTTTACGGACAAACGGCTGGTTTTGACTATTTTGTCCGTAATCGCCATTTTTGGAGAAAGTCATTTACGGACAAAAGGCCCATTTTCATCGATTTGTCCGTAAACGGCAGAGCTTTTGCCAAATGCAGTGGTTGAATACTTAAGCTTTGTGCCCGTAGTCATCATGTCGGCATTGTGGTTTGACAATCTGTTCGTTCAGCATCTTGGCAGTCTGCCGACGATCAATGTTGAAAATTTGCTTGCCTCGATTCCGACGGTTTTTTCAGCAGTCGTTTCAAAAAGTTTGATGGTCGTCGTGGTTGTGGGAATTATTTCGTTGGCAGTCGTCAGATGTTTTGGCTGAATGCTTGACAATCTGTTGACTTGTTGTTAAAATATGTAGATGCATAAAACTGTGAATTTAGATGCTCAATGTGATATATTGTCCATGTTGAGCAAAAGAAGAAGCAAAAATAGTGAGGTTTATTCAAGTTAAACAGAACTGTTTTTGGTTTTTTTTTGCCAAAATTCACGCAAAAAATTGAAAAAAGATCATTTGTAACACAAATGTAATATTTCAATGGTGTTTAATTTCACAGCAAATTTTTGGAGAGGTGAACAACTTGGCAGGACATTTAGTAAAATACGGCAAGCACCGTGTGCGCAGAAGTTATTCTCGAATTAAAGAAGTTCTTGAATTGCCAAACTTGATTGAGATCCAGACGGATTCATACAAGTGGTTCTTGGATGAAGGACTTCGCGAAATGTTTGAGGAAATTATGCCAATCGAAGACTTTGCCGGCAAATTGTCGCTTGAATTCGTAAACTATCAATTATTGGAACCTAAGTATACGGTTGATGAGGCTCGTGAGCATGATGCTAACTACTCAGCTCCTTTGCACGTAACATTGCGTTTGATTAACAAGGAAACCGGCGAAATCAAGTCTCAAGACGTATTTTTCGGTGATTTCCCACTGATGACAAAGCAAGGCACATTCATTATCAACGGTGCAGAGCGTGTTATCGTTTCTCAGCTTGTCCGTTCTCCAGGCGTTTACTTTAACTCCGAAATGGATAAGAACGGTCGTGAAACATACGGCACGACGGTTATCCCTAACCGTGGCGCATGGCTTGAATATGAAACGGATGCTAAAAACATTTCATACGTGCGTATCGACAGGACGCGCAAGATTCCTTTGACGGAATTGGTTCGTGCGCTCGGGTATGGTACGGACTCTGAAATCATTGAAATTCTCGGGCAAAACGACTGCTTGATGAATACTTTGGAAAAAGACGTTCACAAGAATACGGAAGATTCGCGCGTTGAAGAATCCTTAAAGGATATCTACGAACGCTTGCGTCCAGGTGAACCTAAGACGGCTGATTCTTCACGCAGCTTGCTGACGGCGCGCTTCTTTGATCCGAAACGCTATGACCTTGCTGCAGTCGGTCGTTACAAGATCAATAAGAAACTTGATCTTAAGACGCGTCTTCTGGGCGCTCGTCTGGCCGAAACGCTGGCTGATCCTGAAACGGGCGAGATTATCGTCGAAAGCGGCGAAGTCGTTACGAAACCGATCATGGAAAAGCTTGCTCCTTATTTGAAACGTGACGATTTCAAGATGTTCACGTTCCATCCTTCAGAAGAAGGCGTTGTTCAAGAACCGATGACGCTCCAAATCATCAAGGTTTATTCGGAAAACAACCCTGAAGAAGTCATCAACTTGATTGGAAACGGCAACGTTCCTTTGGAATACAAGCACATTACGCCATCAGATATTTTGGCATCAATGAACTACTTCTTCAATTTGCAGGAAGGTCTCGGCTCAACTGACGATATCGACCACTTGGGCAACCGTCGAATCCGTTCCGTTGGCGAATTGCTTCAAAACCAATTCCGAATCGGTTTGACGAGAATGGAACGCGTCGTTCGCGAACGCATGTCTATTCAAGATATCGCGACGGTTACGCCGCAACAGTTGATCAATATTCGACCTGTCGTAGCTTCAATCAAGGAATTCTTCGGAAGCTCCCAGCTGTCGCAGTTCATGGATCAGACGAATCCTCTCGGAGAACTTACGCATAAGCGTCGTTTGTCAGCCTTGGGACCTGGCGGTTTGACTCGTGACCGTGCCGGATACGAAGTTCGTGACGTTCACTATACTCACTATGGTCGCATGTGCCCGATCGAAACGCCTGAAGGTCCTAACATCGGGTTGATCAACAGTTTGTCGACATATGCTCACGTCAACAAGTACGGCTTTGTTGAAACGCCTTATCGTCGCGTTTCATGGGATACGCACAAAGTTACGGACAAGATTGACTATCTGACGGCCGATGAAGAAGATAATTACGTTGTTGCGCAAGCCAACTCTCCGCTTAATGATGACGGTTCTTTTGTAGATCCGGTCGTTATGGCTCGCAGCAAGGATGAAAACATTGAAATTTCAGTTGACAAGGTTGACTACATGGACGTTTCGCCTAAGCAGGTAGTTGCTGTTGCAACGGCATGTATTCCTTTCTTGGAAAACGATGACTCCAACCGTGCTTTGATGGGTGCCAACATGCAGCGTCAGGCGGTTCCTTTGATCAAGCCGCACGCACCGTTTGTCGGTACCGGTATCGAATATAAGGCTGCTCATGACTCCGGAGATGCTTTGATTGCAGAACATGCCGGAACGATTGAATATGTAGATGCCAGAGAAATCAGGGTTCGCCGTGAAGACGGAGCGCTTGATTCATACAAGTTGATGAAGTTCCGTCGCTCTAACGGCGGCAAAAACTATAACCAGACACCGATTGTTCACGTTGGTGATCACGTTGATGCAGATGAAGTTTTGGCAGATGGTCCTTCAATGGAACAAGGCGAACTTGCCTTGGGTCAAAATCCGCTGATCGCCTTCATGACATGGGATGGCTACAACTTCGAAGATGCGATTGCAATCAATGAACGTTTGGTTAAAGAAGACGTTTATACGTCGATTCACATCGAAGAACATGAATCAGAGGCGCGTGATACGAAACTCGGACCTGAAGAAATGACTCGCGAAATTCCTAACGTTGGTGAAGACGCATTGAAGAACCTCGATGAATTCGGGATTATTCGTGTCGGTGCCGAAGTTAAGGATGGCGACATTTTGGTCGGCAAGGTAACTCCGAAAGGTGTGACGGAGCTTTCAGCCGAAGAACGCCTCTTACACGCAATCTTTGGCGAAAAGGCGCGTGAAGTACGTGATACTTCTCTTCGCGTTCCTCATGGCGGCGGCGGGATCGTCCAAGACGTCAAAATCTTCACTCGTGAAGCAGGCGACGAATTGGCACCTGGCGTAAATATGATGGTTCGCGTTTATATTGCACAAAAACGTAAGCTTCAAGTCGGTGACAAGATGGCCGGCCGTCACGGCAACAAAGGTACGGTTTCCGTCGTTATCCCTGAAGAAGACATGCCGTTTATGCCTGATGGCACTCCAATCGATATCATGCTTTCGCCAATGGGCGTTCCATCACGTATGAATATCGGTCAGGTACTTGATCTTCACTTGGGGATGGCTGCTCGCAAGCTTGGCATTCACGTAACGTCACCTGTTTTCGATGGTGCTCGTGATGAAGATATTTGGAATGCCTTGAAGGAAGCAGGTCTTCCTTCTGATGGAAAGTCGATCTTGTATGACGGTCGTACCGGCGAACCGTTTGACAACCGAATTGCCGTCGGCGTCATGTACTACATGAAACTGGCTCACATGGTCGATGACAAGATTCACGCACGTTCGATCGGACCATACTCACTTGTTACGCAACAACCTCTTGGCGGTAAAGCTCAATTTGGTGGACAGCGTTTCGGTGAAATGGAAGTTTGGGCTCTTGAAGCGTACGGTGCTGCCTACACGCTGCAGGAAATCTTGACTTACAAGTCTGATGACGTTGTCGGACGCGTTAAGACATATGAAGCTATCGTTAAGGGCGAACAAATTCCGCAACCTGGCGTTCCTGAATCATTCCGCGTTCTCGTAAAGGAATTGCAGGCATTGGGACTTGATATGAAGGTTCTTGATTCTAAAAAGCAAGAAATCGAATTGCGCGATATGGACGAAGAAGACGATGAAGTCGTCAACGTTGATGCTTTAGCCAAGTTATCGCATGAACAAGAAGAAAAGCAAGAAGCAGAAAACACTGAAGAAGAAACAAAGTCTGAATTATAATCAGTTAAGAATTATGGAAAAGGGAGGTCGGTCCTTTGATCGATGTCAATAAATTCGATAGCATGCAAATAGGTCTGGCTTCATCCGATAAGATCCGCAGCTGGTCTTACGGTGAAGTCAAGAAGCCTGAAACAATCAACTATCGTACGTTGAAACCAGAAAAAGACGGTCTGTTCGATGAACGAATTTTTGGACCAACAAAAGACTGGGAATGTGCTTGCGGCAAGTACAAGAAAGTCAGCTACAAGGGCATTGTCTGCGATCGTTGCGGCGTTGAAGTTACTCGTTCAAAAGTTCGTCGTGAACGTATGGGTCATATTGAACTTGCAGCACCGGTAACGCACATTTGGTATTTCAAAGGGATTCCAAGTCGCATGGGTCTTGTGCTTGACATGAGTCCTCGCGCCCTTGAAGAAGTAATCTACTTTGCTTCTTACGTTGTTACTGATCCGGGTGATTCGCCCCTTGAAAAGAAACAACTCATGACCGAAGGCGAATATCGCGAAAAGCGCCAGGAATACGGTCAGTCATTTAAGGCCGCAATGGGTGCCGAAGCAATTCGCACTTTGCTTCGAGATGTTGATCTTGAAAAAGAATGTGCAGAACTTAAGGAAGAATTGAAAGAAGCTACGGGTCAAAAACGTACACGCGCCGTACGTCGCTTGGATATTTTGGAAGCATTTTTGAGCTCCGGCAACAGTCCTGAATGGATGGTCATGGATGCGATTCCTGTTATCCCGCCTGATCTTCGCCCGATGGTTCAATTGGAAGGCGGACGTTTTGCTACTTCTGATCTGAACGATTTGTATCGTCGCGTCATCAACCGTAACAATCGTTTGAAGCGTCTGCTTGAACTTCATGCACCTGGCATCATTGTTCAAAATGAAAAGCGCATGCTGCAGGAAGCTGTCGATGCTTTGATTGATAACGGTCGTCGTGGTCGTCCCGTTACGGGTCCCGGCAATCGTCCCCTCAAGTCATTGTCGCACATGCTTAAAGGTAAACAAGGTCGTTTCCGTCAAAACCTTCTTGGTAAGCGTGTCGATTATTCAGGACGTTCTGTTATCGACGTTGGTCCTAAGCTGAAGCTTAACCAAATGGGTATTCCTCACGAAATGGCGCTTGAATTGTTCAAGCCGTTCATGATGCATGAGCTCGTAAAACGCGAAATGGCATCAAACATTAAGAATGCCAAGCGCAAGATTGATCGTCGCGATGACGACATCTGGGATGTTTTGGAAGACGTTATCAAAGAACATCCGGTTCTGTTGAACCGTGCCCCTACGCTTCACCGTTTGGGGATTCAGGCCTTTGAACCAACGCTTGTCGACGGAAAAGCCATGCGTCTTCATCCGCTTGCCTGCGAAGCTTACAACGCCGATTTTGACGGTGACCAAATGGCCATCCACGTTCCGTTGTCAGATGAAGCTCAGGCTGAAGCTCGTTTGCTGATGCTTGCTGCTCACCATATTTTGGCTCCTAAAGATGGTAAGCCGATCATTTCGCCATCTCAGGATATGACGATCGGTAACTACTACATCACGATTGAAGAAGCAAATCGTGAAGGCGAGGGCATGATTTTCAAAGACATCAATGAAGTCAGAACAGCATACCAAAACAACTATGTTCACTTGCATACGCGTATCGGGTTGCAGGCATCTTCATTGGCAGAAGCAGGCAAGCCGTTTACGGATTTCCAAAAGGGTCGCATTCTTGTAACGACTGCCGGCAAGGCAATCTTCAATGAAATCCTGCCTGATGATTTTCCATACTTGAACGAACCTTCTGAAGAAAACTTGACTGTTGGTACTCCTGACAAGTACTTCCTCGAACCTGGCGAAGACATTCATGAATACTTGAAGAACCATGAACTTGTCGGACCGTTCAAATCAGGCTTCTTGTCAGATATCATTGCGCAAGTCTACAAGGATTACAAAGTTACGGCAACTGCGGAACTTTTGGACAGAATGAAGGATTTGGGCTATTACGAATCAACGAAGTCAGGTTTGACTGTCGGAATTGCCGACGTTACTGATTTGAAAGAAAAGCCTGAAATCATCGACAATGCCCACAAGGAAGTTGCCAACGTCGCAAAACAGTTCCGTCGCGGTTTGATTACGGAAGACGAACGCTACAACCGTGTTATCGCTATTTGGAATGAAGCAAAAGATAAGATTCAAGCCAAACTGGTTGAAAACATGGATCCTTCCAACCCTATCCAAATGATGAGTGATTCCGGTGCTCGTGGCAACATCTCGAACTTTACTCAGCTTGCCGGCATGCGTGGCTTGATGGCCGCTCCTAACGGCAAGACGATGGAACTTCCTGTTATTGCCAACTTCCGTGAAGGCTTGTCAGTGATGGAAATGTTCATTTCGACTCACGGTGCTCGTAAGGGTATGACCGATACGGCTCTGAAGACTGCCGATTCTGGTTACTTGACACGTCGTCTTGTTGACGTTGCTCAAGACGTCATCATTCGTGAAACTGATTGCGGCACGGACCGCGGTCTTGACGTAACTGCAATTCGTGAAGGAAACGAAATGATCGAACCGCTCTATGATCGCATTCTTGGTCGTTACACAATGAAGTCCGTCAAGGATCCTAAGACAGGAGAAGTCATCGTTCCTGCCAACGTGATGATGGATGAAGAGCTTGCACAAAAGGTTGTTGATGCAGGTGTAGAGCAAGTTACGATTCGTTCTGCCTTCACGTGCAACACGCGTCACGGTGTCTGCGAACACTGCTATGGTCGCAACATGGCCACCGGCGACGAAGTTGAAGTCGGTGAAGCCGTCGGTACAGTGGCTGCTCAGTCAATCGGTGAACCCGGTACTCAGTTGACGATGCGTACGTTCCACACTGGTGGTGTTGCCGGTGACGATATTACGCAAGGTCTTCCTCGTGTTCAGGAAATTTTTGAAGCACGCAATCCTAAAGGTCGTGCGACGATTACTGAAGTTACTGGTATTGTCGAAAGCGTTGAAGAAAATCCGGCAGAACGTACGAAAGTCGTTACGGTCAAGGGCGATACGGATGAACGCACGTACAACATTCCGTTTACGGCCGTGCTTAAGGTTGCTGAAGGCGACAGCGTGCACCGTGGCGATCCGTTGACGGTCGGTTCAATCGATCCGAAGGAATTGATCAAGGTTCGTGACGTTCTTTCAACCGAAAACTACATTTTGCGTGAAGTTCAAAAGGTTTACCGTATGCAAGGTGTTGAAATTTCTGATAAGCATATCGAAGTTATGGCTCGTCAAATGCTCAGAAAAGTTCGCATCATGGATCCTGGCAACACGAACATGCTCCCTGGTACGTTGCTTGATCTCAACGACTTCAAGGACAACAACGTTGAAACGCTTGTTAATGGCGGAATTCCGGCAACGGCACGTCCCGTTCTTCTTGGGATTACGAAGGCTTCCTTGGAAACAAACAGTTTCTTGTCTGCTGCTTCATTCCAGGAAACAACTCGTGTCTTGACGGATGCTGCAATCCGCGGCAAGAACGATCCGTTGGTTGGTCTTAAGGAAAACGTCATTATCGGTAAGATTATTCCTGCCGGTACTGGCATGAAGAAATATCGTGACATTGTCCCTGAAGAGGATGCTCCTGCTAAAGTTGCAAGCGGCGTTTATTCGCTCAAAGATGACGGCGTTTCTACCTTGGAAGACGTTGCCAAAGCCAACAATTTGAACAGCGAAGATTAAAAGAAGAACGACTGGAAATTTTCCGGTCGTTTTTTTGTATCTTATTATAAAATGCAGAGCCGAAAAGCTACTGCATATTTTTTTCGACTTCTTCCAGGAACCACTTGTTGAATGCATCGGTGTCCACATCAAGGCAAACGTTGACGTTTGTCTTGTCGTGGTATGCCTTTCTGATATCCGCAACGGTTGCGCCGATGGCGGGTCCTTCACAAACAACGTCAATCCAAAATTTTTTGGCCGTGAATTTTTCAGGATGCAGCAAATAAAAAATGGTTTGCAAATCATGGATGGCAGTGCCCGTTTCATCATGATCGATGTCGCGTTCGATGATTGAGGCAAGCATGTTTCCAGCTTTGCCCAAGAGCTTGATCTTATCTTTTGTTTCATCGGAAATTCTTCCGAACAGCGTGCAGTCAAGCCCAATCATGGTTGTCTTGATTCCTGATGAAAAAACGATTCTGGCCGCATGCGGATCAGTGAAAACATTGAACTCGGCAACGCTTGTCATGTTTCCTTGGGCAAGAGATCCTCCCATCAAGATGAACTCTTTGATTTTTGGTTTGACCTCAGGGTAAAGCGAAAGCAAAAGACCGATGTTGGTGAAAGAACCGGTTGCAATGATCGTCAGCGGAACGTTGCTATGCAAAAGCTTGTCTTTCAAAATTGAAACGGCATCATCTGAGAATGGCTTAATCGAAGGTTCGCCAAAATCATAGCCATCGATGCCCGATTCGCCATGGACTTCGGAAGCATCTTCAAGTTGTTTTAGCAGCGGTTTCCTGGCTCCGGCAGCGACAGGAACGTCTTTGCTGAAAAATTCGACCAGGCGCAGCGCATTTTTGGTCGTTTTGTCGACAGCAACGTTTCCGGCAACGGTTGTAATCAGTTCCAAAGATATTTCCGGATCCGTCAGTGCGCACGAAAGAGCACAGGCATCATCGATTCCCGGATCGCAGTCCATCAAAATTCTGTACGTCATAATGATTCCTCCAAAGATTAATCGTTGAAATTATTATACATTAATTACCTGGGGGAAGAAACAACCGAAAAATAAGTACGAGCATAAGATAAAAGGGATGAAGGGCAGCATTTTTTGGTGGAAAAAAGCGTAATGAAGGATAATCAGACAGCACGAAAGAAACAATAGGAAGCAAAAATTCTGAATGCCGAAAAGAACGCTCAAAATCAAGCAGACGAAAGTATCTGCTGCTCCGAACATTTGCTTTTGTTCGAATATTCTCATCAAACAAAAGAGCAACAGGAAAAAACACCAATCGATGGCATTTCTTTGCGCAAGAGCATCGATACGGAATAAAAGAAGCACCGCTCCGCCGCCATAAAGCGAAGCAGCCGGCACGCAAAACTTCAAGGCGTCCGTCCAGGCCAAAAAAAGCAGCCAGGCTGAAAGAAACAAAGTGAGCAGGTTGGGGGAATCTGGATGAAGCAAAAAAATCTTTCCGCAAAAAAGTCCGAACACAATTTCAATCAGCGTCTCATGGCCAGGAATCTTATGCTTGCAAAATGCGCACCTTCCGCCTTGAAGCAAGTATCCGACAACGGGAATCAATTGCCAAAAGCAAAGCGCATGTCTGCAATTTTCGCAAAATGAACGCGGAATCGTTTGGGGAACGTTGTTTGCAAAACGCCAGGCGACGCAGCCGGCAAAGGACGCAAGGGATGCGCCGATAAAAAAAGCAATCAGAAAAATCAACAGCAAAATTATCACCTCGATAACTAAAGTCGCAAAATGCTTAAAAAAATTTGCTTTATGAAGAAAAAAATTGAAAATAGATTTGACACTGGCCATAAAAGCGTGGTACTCTATACAAGGTGCTTTATGTGAACAGTTCTCTCGAGGAATCGAGATCGTGCTGGCTGTGAGCAAGTTAGCACAAAGCAAGACGTACATCGGGACGTTCTTTTTTTAAAAGCAAAAAAGAAACTCCTGGATGTGTGTACTTAAAAAATCAATCTGAAATCAGGAAGGAGGAAGCTTTAGATGCCTACAATTAACCAATTGGTCCGTAAAGGTCGTCAATCTAAAGGTTCAAAATCTAATTCCCCAGCTTTAAACTTTGGGTACAATAGTTACAAGAAAGTTCAAACAAACAATCCTGCTCCTCAAAAACGTGGGGTTGCTACTCGTGTTGGTACGATGACACCAAAGAAGCCTAACTCAGCTTTGCGTAAGTACGCTCGTGTTCGTTTGTCCAACTTGATCGAAGTTACGGCTTATATCCCAGGTATCGGCCACAACTTGCAAGAACACAGCGTTGTTTTGATTCGTGGCGGTCGTGTAAAGGATTTGCCTGGTGTTCGTTACCACATCGTTCGTGGTGCTCTTGATACTGCCGGTGTTGATGGCCGTATGCAAAGTCGCTCCAAGTATGGTGCAAAGAGACCTAAGAAGAAATAATCAATCACTGAATTTAATTTAACGAAAACTACGAGAATTTGAGGAGGTCGTTGTAATGCCAAGAAAAGGTGGCGTTTCAAAACGCGAAGTGCTTCCAGATCCAATTTACAACTCAAAATTGGTTACACGTTTGATCAACCGTCTTATGTTGGACGGCAAGCGCGGGACAGCATCAAAGATTTTATACGAAGCATTTGATATTGTTAAGGAAAAGACAGGTAATGAACCATTGGATGTCTTTGAAGAAGCAATGAAGAACATCATGCCTGTATTGGAAGTCAAGGCACGTCGTGTCGGCGGTTCCAACTACCAGGTTCCGATCGAAGTTCGCCCTGATCGTCGTACGACATTGGGTCTTCGCTGGTTGGTAAACTACTCACGTTTACGCGGCGAACACACGATGCCAGAACGTTTGGCAAACGAAATCATGGATGCTGCAAACAATACGGGTGCAGCAGTTAAGAAGCGCGAAGATACACATAAGATGGCTGAAGCCAACCGCGCATTCGCACATTATCGTTGGTAATTTGAAATGGCTATTATATGATTTATACAAATCTTATGATAGTCATTTTTTTGAGAGAAACCTTAATTAATCAATATTGGAAGGAGAGAAATCTCAAATGGCAAACAAGCGTGAATTCCCTTTGGAAAAAACACGTAATATCGGTATTGTTGCCCATATCGATGCTGGTAAGACGACAACAACCGAACGTATCTTGTACTACACAGGTAAGATCCACAAAATCGGTGAAACACACGATGGCGCTTCACAAATGGACTGGATGGAACAAGAACAAGAACGTGGTATTACAATTACATCAGCTGCTACAACGGCTCAATGGAAAGATCACCGCATTAACATCATCGACACCCCAGGACACGTTGACTTCACTGTCGAAGTTGAACGTTCCCTCCGTGTTCTTGATGGTGCCGTAGTTGTTTTGGATGCTCAATCCGGTGTAGAACCACAAACAGAAAACGTTTGGCGTCAAGCTACGACATACGGTGTTCCACGTATCGTTTTCGTTAACAAGATGGATAAGATCGGTGCCAACTTCGATTACTCGGTAAGCACGATCAAGGATCGTCTTCAAGCAAACCCATTGCCTGTTCAAATGCCAATCGGCGCTGAAGACAACTTCGAAGGCGTTATCGACTTGGTTGAAATGAAGGCTGACCTTTATGACGAAGACGAATTGGGTTCAAAGTGGGATACTGTTGATATTCCTGAAGAATACAGAGCAGACGCTGAAGAACGCCGTGATCAAATGATCGAAGCATTGGCTGACGTTGATGACGAAATCATGGAAAAATATCTTGGCGGTGAAGAAATCTCCAAGGAAGAAATCAAGGCTGCTATCCGTAAAGCAACGCTCAGCTTGGACGTATACCCTGTATTTGCAGGTTCTGCCTTCAAGAACAAGGGTGTTCAAATGATGCTTGACGGTGTCAACGACTACCTTCCATCACCTCTTGACGTTAAGCCATACAAGGCTACGAACGCAGATACGGATGAAGAAGAAGAATTGATTGCCGATGATGACAAGCCGTTTGCAGGTTTGGCATTCAAGATCGCAACTGATCCGTTCGTTGGTCGTTTGACATTCTTCCGTGTTTACACAGGTACTTTGGAAGCTGGTTCATACGTATTGAATGCTACAAAGGGCAAGCGTGAACGCGTTGGTCGTCTTCTTCAAATGCACTCCAACCACCGTAAGGAAATCCCAGAAGTATTCTCTGGCGACATCGCTGCTGCTATCGGTTTGAAAGATACGACGACAGGTGACTCTTTGACGGATCCAAAGCATCCGTTGATCCTTGAATCAATGGAATTCCCTGATCCTGTTATCCAAGTTTCCGTTGAACCTAAGTCCAAGGCAGACCAAGATAAGATGGACGTTGCTTTGCAAAAACTTGCTGAAGAAGATCCGACATTCAAGGCTGAAACAAACCCTGAAACTGGCGAAACATTGATCGCCGGCATGGGCGAATTGCACTTGGACATCATCGTTGACCGTATGAAGCGTGAATTCCACGTTGAAGCTAAGGTCGGCGAACCGCAAGTTGCTTACCGTGAAACATTTACGCAACAAGTTTCCGCACAAGGTAAATTTGTTCGCCAATCCGGTGGTAAAGGTCAATACGGTGACGTTTGGATCGAATTTACGCCAAACGAAGAAGGCGCAGGCTTCGAATTCGAAAACGCAATCGTCGGTGGTGTCGTTCCTCGTGAATACATCCCTTCAGTTGAACAAGGTTTGAAGGAAGCTATGGCAAATGGTGTCCTTGCAGGCTACCCATTGATCGACGTTAAGGCTAAGCTCTATGATGGTAGCTACCACGAAGTCGATTCATCCGAAGCTGCTTTCAAGGTTGCTGCATCCTTGGCATTGCGCAACGCTGCTCCTAAGGCAGGTGCCGTAATCCTTGAACCAATCATGAAGGTTGAAATCGTTGCTCCGGAAGATAACTTGGGTGACGTTATGGGCCACGTTACGGCTCGTCGCGGTCGCGTTGAAGGTATGGAAGCACGCGGCAATGCACAAGTTGTTAATGCATTCGTTCCTTTGGCAGAAATGTTCGGTTACGCAACAACATTGCGTTCCGCAACACAAGGTCGTGGTACGTTCACAATGACGATGGATCACTACGAACCAGTTCCAAAGGCTATTCAAGAAGAAATCATCAAGAAGAATGGTGCTAACGCCTAATTCTTAATGAAGAAAAAGCACGTTTCGCAGAAATGCGGGACGTGTTTTTTTGTGCAGGAAAATTATAAATAGCACTTACCTATTATTTTTCCAAATTTATCTACCTTAGGAACCCAGAAACTATTTTTAGTACCACAAATGGGAATTTGCAATGAAGTAAGTAAATTTTTAGCTAATATAGAAACAGCTGTTGCTGTGAAATGTCTTCCGTCAATCTGTAATCCGTCTTTGATCTTTCCGACTACGTACTGTGATAATTCATACTCTGGATAGTAACTATCGGGAAATGAGTTACTGATGGCTTTATATATAGCAACAGTACTTTTGAACGTAGTTATATTTAAATTTTCTCGTATAGCACTCGCTTTATGCTCTAAAAAAGGTATTGAAAACAATATATTAATTTCTGGATTAATCAATGTTAAATATCTTACAATACTATGCAATATATCTTCAATTTCTTGTGTGCTAAGAAATTGACTGGTAATATTCATATTTTTAATATTATGAAGAGGTATCTTATTGAAAACATGATCATCTATCTTCCATATTTCTGCAGATCCTAAATTACAATACAAAATATTTGTTTCTGATATTATTTTTCTGAGCGCTGTATTGTATTTGTTATTAAGTGAAATGCATGTTTCAATGTCGTTAGATTTTATCCATGGTCGCAATTCATCGGTATAACTTTCACCATCGAAGTATAAGTACTCCTTATCAGAAGAGTTTAAACAAATCCTCTTCAACTCGTTTAATATTACAGGAGGATTGAAGAGATTTTCCCATGGGTCTCTAGATAATATTTTGGACTTATCTGCATACATGGATATATATCTGTGCGTGTTGCGGGTTGTACATGCGCCTATGAAAGTGATATTAATTTTTCCTAATTTAGACAATTTATTGTTTGACCAAAAAGATTGTAAATCATTGTCTGTATAGAAAAATATCCCATTATCTCTATATGCATTTTTCAAATTTAACACCTACCTTGTTTAACATTGTTAAAACATTACCGTATCCTCTAAGGATTTGTTCAAAATTTTCAATGATAATTTCTTTATAACTGCTATTTAACATAAATGATAAAATTATAGCCATACCTGCACGTATGTCAGGAGCTTGTATTTTATTTTCTTTTATTTCAATACAATTCTTATTATTAGTATGGCCCACTATACCTTTATTTAGTATATCAAGACTTATACCCATACTATTTAAAGGCGGAATATGAGAATACCGTTCGCTATAGGTATAATCAACTATCAAGCTTTCAATATTTTTCGTAGCTAAGAAACTAGTGATTATAGGGTTTAAATCGGTTATCATATCTGGATATTGACCAAAGCGGACAACTAGTGGATGTTCAATTATATCAATATCTTTTTTGATTAATTTAACGCTTCTTTGGTCATCAATCAATTTGATACCAATTTTTTCCAGAAATTCAATTTGAGAATTAATAAAGCAATTTGTAGTTATCCCTTTGAGAGATAGAGTGTCTAATATATTGTAGTTTAACAAAATATAGGACATCGCCATTGTTGTATCGGGACACAAGGAATATTCGCAGTTCTTGAAAATTATCTTATCAACCTTCCTAATAATAATGTGATTATGCTTAACATAGTATGTCCTATTTGTTGATAAGGAAAGAAAAGATAGCATTTCTTTAACAGAACTTTCTTTTGGAAATCCATAGATACTAATTTCACCAGGATATGAGTATGCCATTAGTAAGGAATTAAAGAATACACCTATACTTGATGTGCAACCTGTATAACAATTACAATTAATTTTTGGTGGCAACGTTGACAGTCTATTGGCTATATAGTAGTTATTGCTTGCAGAATATTCCAAAGTGGCTATTTCTTTCAACAAATTAAGGTGTGCGTCAATTGGCCTTTCGGAAAAGGTGCATCCTCCTGGCTTGCAAAATTCAAGGAAACCATTTCTGAGTACTAAACTAGAGATCATACCAATACTTGCTCTACTTACTTTATTTAATGGCGAAAGATCTTTTATTGATTTTAGAGATATAATTTCTAGAGACCTATCTTCTTTGTCAATATGAATTTTACCTATGTTATTTTTTTCTATAAAGTTTACAATACGAAAAAAGTCTAGGCAAAAAGGGATGTTCTTTATACGAATTCTTCTATTTGTTACGAAAAGAGATTGCAATAGAATATGTACGGAAGATATTTTATCTCCCTCTATTCGTATCTTTTTCTCACGTTCATCTACTATAGAATTATTTTTAATTAATTTTATTTTCATAATAAACCTCTTTTTAACTTGAATAATAAGACAAAAATGATATAATTGTGAGTGCGTGATTAATACAAATGATATTTTAACACTGCCAAAGATAAAGTCAACACAATTATTTCACATTAACGAAATAATCGTGACTTTTCGAGAATAATTTCTATTTATTGACGGTGATATGGTGGAAAAAGCATTACTGTCGTCGAAAACAATTTCGACGGCCGGGACATTATTTTTTAATGCAGTGATTGATTTGTGGGTCGTCCAGATATTTGGTTCAGCCAAAATATTGGGGAATACAATGGCATTCACGACGCTTGCAGCAGCGATTTGTTCATTTATTGGCGGATACTTAGCGGACAGCTCATTTAGGCTGCGGGTTTTGATTATGATAAATGCAGCATCTTCTTTGGTATGCGGCATTGCATTTTTAGAGCAGAAACAGCTGATTGGCAAACCGCTGACGGTCTATTTGCTGGTATTTCTTTTGAACATCGGCAGCTATCTCAGTTCGCCGCTTTTTAAAACCATCACGTCAATCAGCGTTGAGAAGACACGAATAGTTGCATTCAATCGAAGCATAACTTTTGCATCTCAGCTTTGTACGGTTTTGATTCCGCCAGCAGCAACGTGGCTTTTTGCAAAAAAGATTATCGGCTTGGAAGGCGCGTTGCTTTTAAACGGATTATCGTTTGTTTTGTGTGCCTTGTTGATGGTTGGTTTGCGGAAAGCCGATGGTGTAAAAACGGCCGGAAATTCGAACGGGTATCTCGGAACCATAAAATTGATTAAAAACAGCGGACCGTTGCTGTTTATGGCCTTGTCAGGCTTCATTCTTAATTTTTTCCTGTCGGGAATCAACGTTTGGCTGCCTTATTTTACGACCAAAATCTTGCATAATGCTTCCGCTTACGGTGTTGCAATTTCATGTCAGGCTGTTGGAGGCATAATCGGTGCTTTGTCGATCAAGAAAATCAAGCTGGATACTTCGCTAAGGGTTGAACGACTCGGCTTGGTCATTTCGTGCGGGTTGCTTATGGCGATGTTGTTTGCCATTTCAGCTCCAGCGCTCATTTTGGCAATGTTTTTTTTGGCCGCAATCATAACAAGGTATAATATTGCGCTTCAAAGTTTGATCCAAACGAACGTTGAACAAAAATATATCGGCAAAACGTTTTCGACGACGTATTTGATTGCCAATCTGGCTTTGCCGATCGCATCATTTTTGTTTGGGCATCTGCTTGATTTTTCATGGAAGTGGTTATTGGTAGTTGTCGCGCTTGGACTATTAAGCATGAATCTTCTTTGGATCATAATGAAAAAAAGAATCATCATAAGAAATATAGAGTAGGGGGATATACAATGCATGTTTTAATAATTTCACCGCTAAGAGAAGGATATATGAATCTTTGTGGCTGGTTGGACGGACTCAAAAGCGAGCGGGTTACGATTCTGACTCAAACAAAATATGAAAACAACATGAATAAGATGCTGAAATTGAATAATCAGGATGAATTTTGCCAAGTGAAGTCAATTGAAGCATTTACTGATGACAACGTTATTTGGAACGGGCTTAAAATCAATCGTGAAAATAAGATTGACGTTGTTTTCGCATACACGGAAGAGATGATTCTGCCTGCAGCTCGGTTGCGTGAAGAATTGGGAATCAATGGTCAGAGCGTTAAAAGCGCAAAAGCTTTTCGAGATAAATGGACAATGTATGAAACGCTTTGTTCGAGCGAATTGTCGCTAAACGTTCCGCAGACGTTTAAAGTTGAAGGAATCGAGGACGTTTTGAAACTGGAAGATAAATTTCCAGTGGTTTTAAAACCGCGTTTTGGAGCCGGATCGGTAGATA
>ENA-OUOW01000929-OUOW01000929.1-human-gut-metagenome-genome-assembly--contig:-NODE-929-length-22309-cov-7.674216_pt1 | contig 22309 bp, 18 predicted proteins | sample MGYA00237938_ERZ548769 | MGnify/ENA primary metagenome ERZ548769 (study PRJEB26490, sample SAMN05356870) | human gut metagenome | biome: terrestrial biome; feature: human-associated habitat; material... | reverse complement strand
CTCAGGAGTCTCGTGGGCTCGGAGATGTGTATAAGAGACAGGCACGGGGAGGAACGGGAATATAGTGATTTTTTAATTTTCCATAATCAATATTCTGACCTTCTCGAATACCCGTCACACAGGTAGTCAGTAGTTTGATAAAAGGAGCTGACTTGAAAAGAAATTTGTAGTATGCACTACAAAAATCAGGATTCGGTCTCATAATCGCTGTCTCGTATATGCTGGGCTAATAATTCCTTGATAATATGCGTATTCTATTCCCCCTTGAAAAGATCTAAGACTCACAACATAGTCTCCAACTTTTACTAGTTTAAGTTTATCTAAATCCTTCAAGGCTTCTACAGTTCTTTTGCCATATACATTTTTGGGCACTACTCCCATATTTTGTGAAGCAACAAGTAAGGGTTCATCCGGATACCCCTTCTCACTTCTTTCCTTAAAAGACCATTTAATTTTTTTCAATTCCCATTGGCTTGGAATCATAGGAAGCCATGCTTCATTTGTTTTGACCTGATTGCTATATTTCCCCATCACTCCAACCCCCTGACGATTTCATCCATAACGCCTTCAGATTCTTTTTCCAGTTCCGCCAGGGACGCCAGGATATCTTTCATATCCCGCAGTTTTACGGGCTTGTAGAAGTATTTAGTAAAGCTGATTTCATAGCCGATTTTGGTCTTGTCTTCGTCTACATAGGCATCGGGCGCATAGGGCAGGACTTCTTTCTCCATGAAGGTATGGATACCGCCTTCATACTGGAATGGGATGTTTTCTGTATCCCGCAGTTCCGGGTCCGCTTCCCCGGCGACTTCTTTCGCTTCTGTGTCGGTTTCGGTGATATAAGGACGGATTTTCTTCAGCTGTGTCTTCTTCAATTTAGTGGCTTTAGCAAAGGCATCCCAGTCGTCAAAGGGTGCTGTCTTGGCTGCTTCCTGTACGGCATCGCGCACGTCTAACAGCTCCATATGTTTCTTGAACAGGACTTTCCCCTTTTCATCCTTTTCGGGAATCTCCCGTTCCGGGAACACCCGCAGGCGCAGGGGCCGGTTCACGGTGACATTCCAGTAGCCGAATTCGCTGTTGTCGAAAACCTTGCTGACGTCGCTTTCTTCCATGTCGAGGAAGATGCGGACGATTTCTTTGCGGATATCCGGCGTGAATTCGCAGTTCTTGTTCCCCATGTTCTTGCGCAGGGGCGATTTCATCTGCGTCGCATCGATGAGCTGGATTTTGCCTTTCCGGCGGGCTTCTTTCTTATTGGACAGGACCCAGATGTAGGTGCCAATACCCGTGTTGTAGAACATGTTGTCCGGCAGGGCAATGATGGCTTCCACCAGGTCGCTTTCGATCAGATAGCGGCGGGCGTTGCTCTCACCGCTGCCGGCGTCGCCGGTGAACAGGGACGAACCGTTATGGACTTCGATGATACGGCTGCCCAGTTCGGTATCGGTCTTCATCTTGGATACGTTATTGAGGAGGAATAAGAGCTGCCCGTCGCTGGCGCGGGGAATCATCTTCAGCAGGTCCCCGCCCGGCAGGTAGGTATTGAAGCGGGTATCGAGGATTTCATTTTTGCCACCCAGTTTGTCGGCGTCGGTCTTCCAACTCTTGCCATAAGGTGGATTGGAGAGCATGAAGTCGAACTGCCGCGACGGGTTCCCGTCCAGAGACAAGGTCGAGCCATAGGCAATGTGTTCCGCTTCCTCGCCATCCCCTTTCAGCAGCATATCAGCCTTGCAGATGGCATAGGTTTCCGGATTGATTTCCTGTCCGAACAGGTGAATAGAAACTTTTTTTCCTCGTCTGGCAGCTAGCTTCAAGAGCCGCGCCTGGGCCACTGTGAGCATCCCGCCAGTCCCACAGGCTCCATCATAACAGGAATATGTAGCATCTTTAATCTGGTCTTCTACGGGGTAGAAAGCTAAATCGGCCATGAGTTCGACGACATCGCGGGGCGTCCAGTGTTCCCCATCGTTGTTTTCTTCGTTGAAACGGCGGATGAGTTCCTCGAAAATAGTCCCCATGCCATGATTATCCAGGCCTGGAAGCTTTCCGGGCTTAGGGCTCAAGTTAATATCGGGTGACGTGAATTTTTCAATGACCGCCCCCAGGATATCAGCATCGACCATGGTCCGGATTTGGTTGCGGAACTCGAATTTATCCAGGATTTCCTGGACGTTCGGCGAGAAACCGTCGAGATAGGCCTTGAAGTCTGCTTCCAAGGTCTGCTTCTTACCCCGGCTGGTCAGGTCCTTCAACAGGAACGGCGAAGCGTTACAAAAAGCCTGGCCAGCTGCATTGCACAGTGCCGGCCACTGGTTGTCGATGTGTGCTGCATCCAGCTGCTTTTTCATAGACAGCACGGTTTCCTTCGTTTCTTCCAACATAGCGTCGAGACGGCGGATGACCGTCATGGGCAGGATAACGTCCCGGTACTTGCCCCGCACGTATAACATCTCGCAGGCAGTCGTCTGCGATGCCCCATATAAAACTGACAATCGAATTATATTCCTGATTATCCATTCCATTTCCTCCATCTCGCCATCTTTCCAGCGGCTATGTATTGTATATGACATAATACTCATGATTATTCTTATACATTGATTGTACCATGATAGCCATGACAGGGCAATTTTCCCTAAGAGTAGCACAAAAAAGAGCTGTCGCACATGCGACAGCTCCGTGTTTTTGTCAGTCCCTCAATTCAGCCAGCCTGACGCGCAATTTTGCCAGGCCCCGTTTGGCCGTCCGCCGGATGAGGCTTTCGTCCCGATGGTAGATGCGGCCTATTTTAGTTTGGGAGCTGACGCCCCCGCCGGTCGCAGGACGCAGTTCGCCATTCGCCAAACCATGTCACATGGTCCAAATAGACTATAGTCGACTGTTCGCAACGGGCTACCCAACCACTGCTGTCTGTTTTGACGGCCGTAGCGACGTCCCGCACGAATCCTGTATGCAGCCGGAATTTATAACTAATGGCATACGGTCGTAATACAATAATGAATTTGTTGCAGCGTAGCCGTATCCGTAGGGTCCGCCCAAATTCTTTTTGACCTTCGAGTACAAGCGATGGACAGAACGGATAGCAACAGCGGGCGGCCCGCTACGCGCTAAGGGCTTCCCGAAGCGTCGTTGTCAGTTTGAGTCTGTCGCGGCGGAACGCCGCTTCTGATTCCGAAAAAAAGCCGCGGCTCCTCTCCCTTCTCTCTTCTTTATAGGTAACGCGTTACAGAGGCACGGGAAGCAAAAAAAAAGCGGCTGTCGCATTAAGCCAAAAATGCATAATGCAACAGCCGCTTCCGGGATATGTACGATTTCCCGACCTACTTGCCAGAAAAATTGTCCCAATTCCTAACGGGTCGCCCACGTGGCGCCCCCTACTATCCTAAAAATACTCTGCAGATTACAAACGCTATCCTACCACGCCGCAGGCAGCCAGCCGCAGAGGCTGAGGATGGCGTAGACGCCGGCACTGGCAAAGAGGAGGACGACCAGGGTCTGCATGATGGGATGGGCGATCCAGCCGCATTGCCAACACGGTTTCTTGTCGCCGTGTTTCCGGGAACTGCGCAGCATGAAGACGGGCAGGATGGACATGATGATGCCGCCGAAGGTGCCGGCGCTGAAGATGGCGTTGACAAAGCCGACGAGGCCGCTGTAGGCCAGGAGGACCGGCGGGATGACGATGAAGGCCAGGCAGGCCGCCCGCGTGCGGATGTCCGTTTCCGACTTGAAGCCCAGGCGGTCGATCATGTTGGTCAGGAAACTTTCGGCAATGGCCCAGAATGACGTCAGCATGGCGCAGAAGGCAAAGGCATTGACGATGACGAAGAAGACCGGCGACCCCAGGGCGCGGCCCCAGGATAAGGACGCGACTTCCGAAATTTCATCGACGGGCAGCATGAGGAAGACGGCCAGCGGGACCAGGGCCAGGATGACGAAGGAAATGCCGGCCCCGGCCAGGATGGACGGGACGAGTTTCCCCGGTTCGTGCGTGAAGCCCCGGGAAATTTCCGGTACGATGTACTGGACAGCGTAACAGAAGACGGCAATGTTGAAGACCGGCACGGCATACATCCAGTGGGTATAGAGGATATCTGCGACAGGTACGCGGGCCGAAAAAAGTGACGCGCCGACGAGGAGAATAAGCATGGCCGTCATACCTGAACTCAAATATTTCTCTGCTACCCCGGTTGCCTTGAGGCCCAGCCAGACGACGCTCGTCGCCCCGAGGGCAAAGAGGCAGCTGGCCATTTCCAGGGAAATGCCGAAGAATTCGCTCAATATCTTGCCGCAGCCGCTGGTATAGGCGATGAGGCTGCAAAACGACGTGGCCCCGACGGAAAAGAAAATCAGCCAGGAACCGATCTTGCCGACGTACTTTTCAGCCAGGCCCGACAGCTGTAAGGGCCTCGTGGTGCGCAGCGTCGCTTCGGCGACATAGAGCATGGAGATGATAGAAAAAAAGCCTGCTACGACAAGCCACGTAAGCAGGACGGGCCAGCCGGCATTGCGACTGGCAAAAGCTAAACCTAAAACACCGGAACCTATGGTAGACCCGACGACCATCATCGTAGCCTCCATAAACGTAAGACGATGTACCTTGAGAGCCGCCTCTTTTTTCGCAGCTCCCGCCGATATAGTGTCCAACTCGTTCACATATTCCATGAAGAAAAAACCTCTTTTCGTGTGAAAATATGTTACCTGATGTCAGCATGTCTTGACCATTATACCATATCAGCATAGGGATGCCAAGAAAAAAAGCCTGCTACCCGGAAAAAAGTAGCAGGAATTGCCTCATTCTATGTCTAAATGATATAATGAGAATGATAAGGAGGGATTTTTATGGCAGACGTAAACGATAAGAAAAAACAAAAGGCCCCCGAAAAAGAGGCAGCTGCAGAAAAGGAACTGACTATCCTCCAGCCCGGCGCCGTCCCGGAAGAAGAAGACGACCCGGAAGCGCCCTATCTGGCTTCCGACATGTATCAGCGCATCGTCGCCCTGATCAACAACTTTGAATCGGGCCTGCCCGACGACATGCAGGCCGGCGGGCGCCTGGTATCGGCTGGCGACATCACCTTCAGCATCCAGGACATCGGCTACTGGGACCCGAACATGATCGTCTTCTACGGCGAATTGTCCGACGGCTCGGCGGTCGAACTGGTCCAGCACATTTCCCAGCTCAACTTGCTCCTCGTCGCCGTCCCCCGCCACGACGACATCGAAAAGCCGCGCCGCATCATCGGCTTCAACCGCAAGAACGAACCGGACATTGCTACGGACCCGGAAGACTGACGCCTCAGGCTTTCGGATCATGGCAAAAAAGTCCTGCCGCATGTGCGACAGGACTTTTTTGAGTGATTAGTAGCTAGTGGCTAGTGGTTAGCGGATGGTCTTAAATTTAAAACTATCTTCTACAAACTCCGTACTACAAACTATGAAGAGCAACCTCTCAGTCAGCTTCGCTGACAGCTCTCCTATAAGGAGAGCCCTTGCGGACCGCCTTTCAGGACGGCCCCTACGAGCCACGAACCACGAGCCACTAAGCTAACTCGTTCTCTTTACTTTGAACCAGGCGGCGTACATGGTCGGCAGGACCAGCAGGGTCAGGACGGTGGCGACGAAGAGGCCGCTGGCGATGGCGACGGCCAGGGGGCCCCAGAAGACGCTCTTCATGAGGGGTATCATGCCCAGGATGGCCGCTGCGGCCGTGAGCATGATGGGCCGGAAGCGCATGACCGCCGAGTCGATGACGGCATGCCATGGGTCTTCGCCGGCAGCCATATGTTTCTGTATCTGGTCCAGGAGAATAATGGAGTTGCGGATGATCATGCCGCCCAGGGCCAGGATGCCCAAATCGGCGACGAAGCCCAGGGATTTCCCGAAGAGGAGCATCCCCCAGGAGACGCCGATGAGTCCCATAGGCGCCGTAATCAGGGCCAGGAACATGAGCGACGGACTGCGCAGCTGGAACATGAGCAGGGTCATGATGATGATGACCATGACCGGTACCGGTACCAGGAGGTACTTCAGGGACTTCTGGCTGTTTTCCAGGGCCCCGTCGACTTCGACGGTATAGCCAAAGGGCATGCTTTCCCGGATATCGGCAATGGAATCGTAGGCTTTCTGCGTCACATCGTTGGCCGTACCGGACTTGATGCCGCCGTTGATGGTGATGGTCGGTTTCAAATCGCGGCGCCAGATGAGGCCATCTTCGCCTTTATAGGAAATAGTGGCAATCTGTTCCAGCGGCACGTAACCGGCCTGGCCTACGTAGACGGGCAGGCTCTTGATCTTGGCCAGGTCATTGCGGTCGCTGTCCTGGAGGCGCAGCTGGATGCCGATGGTCTTATCGGCCGCATAGTATTGGGCGACCGTCGCCCCGGACAGTTCCGTATACAAGGTCTGGGCAATGTCTTCACCGGAAATGCCCATGGCCCGCAGCTTATTCTGATCCAGGTCGACGTGCATGATCTTATTTTTCTGGTCCCAGTTGAGGAAGACATTTTCCGTATTCGGGTCCTTGGCAATGCGCGCCGCGATCTGCTGGGCATAGGCTTTGACCTTATCCGTATCGTAGCCGGATACGCGCAGCATGATGGGGTAATCCGACGGCGGCCCTAAGGGCACGTTCTTGACGTTGCAGCGGACGTTGGGGAACTTGTCGGCCATTTCCTGTTTGATGGACTGCGTCAATTCTTCCCTCGTCTGCGTATCCTTGGCGACGACGACGAACTGGGCGTAGTTATTGGCCGGCAGGACCGGTTCGATGGTCAGGACGAAACGCGGTGCCCCTTCGCCGACGTAGTACGAATAATCTTTGAGCTTCGCCTGCTGACTGTCCAGATACTGGGCAAAGCGGGATGCTTCCTTCTGCGTGGCCTGCATGGACGAGCCTTCAGGCAGGGTCATTTCGACGATGAGTTCCGGCCGCAGGGAGGGCGGGAAAAATTCCTGGGGAATGAGTTTCATCATGCCGACGGACAAGATGAACATAGCCGCTGTCCCGCCGATGACTAATACCCGGTGGGTCAGGCACCAGGTCAGGACCTTGCGGAAGAAGACGTAGAACCGGCTCTGATACAAGGGCTCCGGCTCTTCGCCTTTGGCCACTTTCGGCTTGATCAGGTAATAGCCGAAGAGCGGTGCCACCATGACCGATACAATCCACGACAGGACCAGGGCCGCCGTGATGACTGGGAACAAATCCTTACAGAATTCCGACGCCGCCCCATCGGCAAAGGCGACGGGGATGAAGCCGGAGCAGGTAATGAGGGTCCCCGTCAGCATGGGCTTGGCCGTCGCCTTGAAGGCATAGCAGGCCGCATCGACGCGGTTCATGCCCTTCTCCAGCTGGACCGTCATCATTTCGACGGCAATGATGGCGTCGTCGACGAGGAGGCCCAGGGCGATGATCAGGGAACCTAAGGAAACCTTATGCAAGTCGATGCCGGCTACTTCCATAACACAGAAGACGCCGGTCAGGACCAGTGGGATACAGAAAGCGACGACCAGGCCCGTCCGCAGTCCCAGGCTGAGGAAGCTGACGACGAGGACGATGATGATGGCTTCACGCAGGGTGTTGGTAAAGTCGCTGATGGACTCTTTGACGACCTGCGGCTGGTCCGATACCTGGTGGATTTCCATGCCGGCCGGCAAATCGGATTTGACGCTTTCCTGCAACTTCTTCAAGTTTTCGCCGAGCTGGAGGTTATTGCCGCCGCTCTTCATGGACAAGGCGATACCGACGGCAGGCTTGCCATTATAGAACATCTTCGGGTCCGCCGGTTCCGTATAGCGCCGTTCGACCGTGGCGATATCGCCCAGGCGGAAGACGCGGCCATTGGCATTGATGGGCAGGTTGCGGATGGCTTCGACGTCTTCAAAGACACCGGACAGGCGCAGGTAGACGTTGTCCGACTGGGTATCGACCATGCCGGCCGGCGTCATCTGGTTCTGGCCTTTGACGGCATTGGCGATGGTCGTCGGCGCAATCCCCAGTTCGGCCAGTTTGGAATTGGCCACTTCGATGTAGACCTTTTCCGACTGTTCGCCGACGAGTTCGACTTTGCTGACATCGTCGACGGACATCATCATGCGGCGTATCTTTTCCGCTTTCTGACGCAATTCTTCATACGAATAGCCATCGCCGGTGATAGCATAGATAGAACCGTAGACGTCGTCGAAACGGTCGTTGTAATAAGGCCCATAGACGCCTTCGGGCAAATCTTTCTTCATATCTTCCGTCAAATTGCGGACTTCATGCCAGGTGCTGCGGATGCTGTCGCGCGGCGCCTTGTCGTCGAGGTAGACGTAGATGACCGACTGGCCGGGCCGGGAATAACTCTTGATGTAATCCAGGTTCGGCGTATCCTGCAGTTTCTTTTCGATTTTATCCGTCACCTGTTCCTGCATCTGTTCCGCCGTGGCACCGGGCCAGGCGACGGAGACGACCATAGTCCGAACCGTATACGTCGGGTCTTCCATGCGGCCCAGTTTCATGTAGGAAAAGATACCGGCAATGGCGACGAGGATGATGAAGTACCAGACGAGGACGCGGTTGTGAATAGAGACTTCCGATAAATTTCTCATTCATCTTCCCCCTCTACGCGGACTTTCTGTCCTTCACTGAGCATATGGACGCCGGCCGTGACGACGACATCACCGCGGCTGAGGCCCGTGACTTTGACCGTATTATCGCCAAAATCCTGGACCGTCACGTCTTTCAGGGACAAGGTCTTATCCTTGCCGACGACCCAGACCTGGGGCGTGTCGCCGGTCTGATAGATGGCGGCCAGCGGCAGGACGAAGGTATCTTCAGCGGCTGCCTGTTCACTGCCGTTGGCAACCGTAGCCGTCATGCCGAGCTGCATGCCGTCCGGCGGATTGGGCAGGGAAATATTGACCTGGTACGTCCGCGACGCCGCATCGGCCATAGGAGCCACTTCGCGGACGACACCGGCGGCCTGCTGGTTCTGGAGGGCCCAGAAGGTGACGGTCACGTTCTGGCCGACTGGAAAATCGGCCAATTTATTTTCCGGTACATTGACCTGGACTTCCAGGTCCCCTGAATGGACCAGGGTGACTACAGTCTGGCCGGCAGCGACGACCTGGCCGACTTCTGCCGATACGGCTGAGATGACGCCGTCGGCATCGGCCGTGAGCTGCGTATAGGATAACTGGTTTTCCTGCGCCTGCTGGGCTGCCAAGGCCTGGTTATACTGGGCCGAAGCCTGGTCGTAAGCTGTCTGGTACTGGTCCAGGACGGACGCGCTGATGGCATCCATATCGTATAATTGCTGATAACGGGTTAAATTGGACTGGGCCAGCTGGAGCTGAGCAGCAGCGGCGTCGACCTGGGCCTGGGTCTGATTAACAGCCTGGGCCACGTCTTTCGGGTCGACCGTCATCAGGACGTCTCCGGCATGGACCTGGGAGCCGAGCTGGACGTTGCGGGCCGTAATGCGGCCGCCGGCCTGGAAGGACAAATTACTCTGGTATCGGCCCTTGACCGTCCCCGAATAGGTACCGGCCGTCGTGCCCGCCGTTTCACTGCCGACCTGGATGGCCTTGACCAGCTGGGGCTGTTCGGCCTGCTGGGTCTGCTGGCCGCAGCCTGTCAGGCCCAAGGCCGTCAGGACGGCTATGACGAGGACTGTATATTTCCAATCGCGTTTCATGGCTTCATCTCCTTTGTGGGATTAAGGGCAGCAATATCGGCTTCAGCGGCATTGTCGGCCACTTGATGCATGAGCTGCAACGCCGGCCCCAGCGTCACCTCATCGACGCCCTGGACGAGGACGTCGACCCATTTCCTTAAAATCTCTTCCATCGTATCCTGCAGCTCCCGGGCCTTGGGCGTCAAATAGAGATACTTGTAACGCCGGTCCGTCCCCTGCTGGCGCCGGCTGACGAATCCCTTCGCCTCCAGCGTCTTCAGATTCCGGGCCACCAGGGCTTTGTCGGCCTGCATGACCTGACAGAGCTCATTCTGCCGGCAGCCATCGTGGCTGTACAAACTCAGGAGCGTCACATGTTCCGAATAAGACAAATTCCAAGGACGGCACGCTTCGACCACATAGGCTTGGGAACGCTGGTTGATGACACTGAAATCATGACCAGCCTTCAAATAATCCATGTGCTGCATCCCCTTTTCTTCAGTAATTAGTTGATTTGCTCAACTATTTGTTTCCAGTATAGCAAAAAGAACGGGAAAAAGCAAGGGATGGCCAAAGGCCGTCCCGCAGGCCGCAGCCTAGAGCCGTTCATCGAGTTTTGGGGCTAACGTCCCTACCGGTCGCAGACCGCATCGTAGGGGGACGTCCTGTTAAGGCGTCCCGCGTGAATCCTGTGTACATCCCCGATGACATGCGCGGCAACAGATTCAAACTGACGACATCGCCTCTTTTTGAGTTTTAAGTTTGTAGTTTTTAGTTTGTAGCAAATGGTAAAAAATTTAAGACCAGCTTCTACAAACTCCGTACTACAAACTATAAAGTAAAAGGGGCCTCGCATGATGGCCGAAGCCTTCGTGCGACAGCCCCTACGCATACGGCCGCAGGCCGTGTATTTTTTTCTGGCCTGCCACCCGCGGACTGCGGCCTGCGTCTTTCCTACAAATGTATCCGCCGGCTTACTTTCTTCCCGACGACGGGGATTTTTTCGATATCTTCTGCCGTGAGGGCCCGGAAGACGACGAGGCCGATGAGGTAGACCAGGGCTGCGGCCATGATGGCGGCGATGGTGGCCACGGCGTTGCCGAAGAGGACGAACAAGGCGTGGTGGACGAGCCAGGCCGTGCCGGCCATGGCGGCGCCGGCCAGAAAGAGTTTCCCGATGTAGCCCCACTGGACGCGGTAGGCAATGTATTTACGGGCAAAGTAAAGATTGAGCGCCGTAGCGACGGCCAAATCGGCATTGGTCGCCCAGGCGGCGCCGACTTCGCCCAGCCAGGGAATGGCCGTCAAGTGCCAGCTGAGGATAATCTTGACGACGGCCGCGGCGGCCATGTTGTACAGCGGGACGGCCGTATGGCCCATGCCCTGCAAAAGGCCGCTGGTGATCTGCTGGAGACCGACGAGGAAGACCGAAATGGACAGGACGCAGATGGCCGGCCCCGCTGCCGGCGTCGCATAGAGGAGCCGGGAAATGGGTACGGCCAGGACGGCCAGGCCCAGGCAGGCCGGCACGGTGATGACGTTGGCAATGCGCATGGCCGTGTCGGTCCGGTCGAGGATGACGTCCCGATTCCGCTGGGAAACGGCAGCCGATACGGCCGGGACGAGGCTCGTCGCCAAGGCGATGGTCAAGATAGCCGGCAGCTGGACCAGGCCGTTGGCCATGCCCGTCAGATAGCCGTAAAGGGCCGTCGCCTGATGGGTGCTGTAGCCAGCTGCTTCCAGACGCAGGGGCACGATGAACAAGTCGATGCTGGCCACGGCCGGCAGGAGCATGTTGGCCGCCGCTACGGGCACGGCCAGGACGATGAGCCGGCGGATGATGCGCCGCGGCGACTGGATGACGAAGACGCCGTCGTCATCGGGCATGGGATGGCGGCTGTGACGGTAATACAGGAAAGCGATGAGCACCAGCCCTGCCGCCGCCCCCGGGACGGCGCCGAAGGCGGCACCGGCAGCGGCCCATTCCAGCCCCTTCGGCAAGAGAATCCAGGCCAGGACGAGCATGGTGCAGACCCGGACAAACTGGTCTGCCATCTGGGACAGTGCCGTCGGCGTCATGAGCTGCAGGCCCTGGAAATAGCCGCGGAAACAGCAGGCGATGACCGACAGGCTCAGGGCCGGCGCCAGGACGGCCAGAGCCGGAAAGACCCGGCTATCGCGGACGATGCCCATTTCGACCAGGCCATGGGCGCCAAAAGGCAGGGCCAGGCCGCAGACGACGGCGACGACGGTCATGAAGACCAGGGTCACATGAAAGATACGGCGGACGCCGCTGTAATGGCCTTTGGCCGCTTCCTCAGCGATCATGATGGACACGGCAATGGGAATCCCGGCGCCGATAATGCTCAGGAGCAGGATATAGACGGGATAAGCCATCTGGTACAGGCCGATGCCTTCGCCCCCCAAGAGGCGCGACAAGAAGATACGGTTCAGCCCGCCCAGGATCTTGACGACGATACCGGCCACGGTGAGGACCATGGCGCCCCGTAAAAAGGAGTTCTTACTCAAGGGAATTCCCCTTTCTCAATGATAAAAAGGCCACCAGCAGCGTCTGGATAAAGGCCAGGACGTCGGAAATCCCAGCCAGGGAGACGCGGACCATGACGGGCATGTTGGGCACAAGGCGGAAACGGCGGCGCAGGGACGGTTCCAGTTTGGAAAGGTCGGGCATATCGGCGACGCGCTGCCACTTCAATTCCAGGACGTCTTTCTTCTGAGCGATGAGGACCAATCCTTGGGCCTTGGCGTCGAGGCGCGTTTCCGTGACCTGCAGCAATTTCTCTACGGGCTGGCTGGGCTTGCCGTAGCGGTCGGCCAGTTCCCGGCGCAGGTCGGCCAGTTCTTCTTTCGACGATAAGACGGCCAGGCGCTGGTACATTTCGATTTTCTGGCCGCCATTTTGGATATAGCCGTCGTCGATAAAGGCGTCGACGTGGATTTCCATGACCGTTTCCGGTGGCGGCGGCGCTGCTTCCTTGCCGTTCTGAGCCTTGGCGATGGCATCTTCCAGCATATGGCAGTACATGGCAAAGCCGACGCTGGCGATATTGCCGTGCTGTTCCCGACCCAGGAGGTTGCCGGCGCCGCGGATTTCCAGGTCACGCATGGCAATCTTGAAGCCCGAGCCGAGTTCGGTGAATTCCTTGATGGCCTGCAAGCGTTTTTCGGCGACTTCCGACAGGACCTTGTCGCGGCGGTAGAGGAAATAGGCATAGGCCATGCGATGGCTCCGACCGACGCGGCCGCGCATCTGATAGAGCTGGGACAGGCCGAAATGGTCGGCGTCGTAAATGATGATGGTATTGGCATTGGCTACGTCCAGGCCGTTTTCGACCAGGCTCGAACAGAGGAGGACGTCGTATTTGCCTTCATAGAAATCGAACATGACCGATTCCAGCAGGCTCCCGGCCATCTGGCCGTGGGCGATGCCGATGGTCACATCCGGCAAGAGGGCCTGGAGTTCGTCTTTCATCTTTTCGATGGTCGCAACGCGGTTGTAGACGAAGAAGACCTGGCCGCCCCGCCGTTTTTCGCGCATAATGGCATCGCTGACGATGCGGGCGTCGTATTCGGTCACATAGGTCTGGACCGGGAAACGGTCTGTCGGCGGCGTTTCGATGACGCACATTTCCCGCAGGTTGACCAGGGACATGTGCAGCGTCCGCGGAATCGGCGTGGCGCTCAGGGACAGGACGTCGATATTGGCTGCCCAGGCCTTCCATTTTTCCTTCTGGGCCACGCCGAAGCGCTGTTCTTCATCGACGACCAGGAGACTCAGGTCCTTGAACTTGACCTTCTTGTTGAGCAGGCTGTGGGTCCCTATGAGGACGTCGATATCGCCGGTCAGGGTCCGGGCCAGGATATCTTTCTTTTCTTTATACGAGCGGAAGCGGTTGAGGACGTCGACGTGGACGCCGAAGGGACCGAAGCGTTCCATAAAGGTCTGGAAATGCTGCTGCGACAAGACCGTCGTCGGCACCAGGACGGCGACCTGCTTGCCGGCTGTGACGGCTTTAAAGATGGCCCGCATGGCCACTTCAGTCTTGCCGAAACCGACGTCGCCGCAGACCAGGCAGTCCATGGGCGTCGGCTTTTCCATGCTGGCCTTGATATCGCGGACGGCTTTCAACTGATCTTCCGTTTCTTCATAAGGAAAGGCTTCTTCAAATTCCTTCTGGAACGGCGTATCCGGCGGAAAGGCATAGCCCTGAACGACTTCCCGCTTGGCATAGAGGGCGACGAGTTTTTCTGCCAGGTCGGTAATGGACTTCTGGGCCTTGGCCCGCGTCTTCTGCCAGTCGGAACCGCCCATTTTCTGTAATTTCGGCGTATCCCCTTCGTTACCGATGTAGCGCTGCAACAGGGACAACTGGTCCGTCGGCACGTAGAGGATATCCTTGCCGGCATAGTGGATTTCCAGATAATCCTTGTGGACACCATCCATTTCAATGGTCTTGATACCGATGTAGCGGCCGATGCCGTGGACTTCGTGGACGACGTAATCGCCGGGCTTGAGGTCGGTAAAGACGTTGATTTCCTGGCCTTTGGCGGCATGATGGCGCAGGCGCCGCTTCTGGGTGCCGAAGACATCCCGTTCGGCGACGACGACGATTTTGGCATAAGGCAGCTCGAAGCCGTCGTGGATCTCCCCTTCGACGACGTAGACGCCGCCTGGCGTACTCTGGTCATCATCGTAGTCCCGGAACGGCAGCTCATGCTGCTTCATCCAGGCCTGGAGCGAAGCCCGTCGGTCGCGGCTGTTGATGACGAAGAGGATTGTATTCCCCAGGTCCCGCCAATGGTGCACTTCTTCTTCCAGGAGGTTGAACTGCTTCTGGAAACTGGCCATCATCTTGGCGGCAAAGCTGGCCGACGTGTCTATCATCATATCCGGCACAGACTGGGCCATGAGCGACAAGATGAGCTGCGGCCCCGGGCGCTGGGCTGTGACCAGATTTTTCCAGGACGCCAGGCGGCCCTTATAGTCGTCGGACTCCTTGAGGACCTTCTTCAGGCCTTCGCGGACGCGGTTCGGTTCATCCCAGATGATGACGCCCTGTCCGGCATAGTCCAGGAGCGTATATTTCTCGTCATCCTGGACAGTCAGGGAAATGGGCAGGATGCGGGCCTTTTCCCGCTGGTCCTGGGATTTCTGGCTGTCTGTATCGAACGTGCGCAGGCTGTCCAGTTCGTCGCCGAAGAACTCCAGGCGCAGGGGCTGCGGTTCGTTGACGGCATAGATATCGACGATGTCGCCGCGGACGGAAAAATGACCGCGCCGTTCGACCATGTCGACCCGTTCATAGCCGGCGTCGACGAGGTGCTGCAACAACTCGTCGCGGTCGTAGTCCTGATGGATGGCCACGTCGATAGCGGCGGCATCGATGCGCTGCGGCGCCATGACGTACTGGGCCGCTTCTTCCGGTGCCGCCAGGATCAGGAGCCGGTCACCCTGGCGCAGGCGGCCCAAGGCTTCCATCTGCCGGGCCGTCCGGTCCAGGCTCTTGGCCGTCGTCGTAAAGACGGCCTTGTCGACGACAGGGAAATCCAGGACTGGCAGGTCCGGTACCAAAAAGGCCAGGTCCGCCATCCAGGCCGCAGCCTGTTCCCGCGACGGGACGACGAGGACGGCCTGCCCCGGCTTTTCCGTCAGGGCCTTGGCGACGAGGGCGCTCTTGACGGAACCGCTGAGGCCGTAGATACTATGACAGCCGGGCTGGGAAAACGCAGCCACGGCGGAGCGGATATTTTCATCTTGATTCATCCATTGAAAGAATTGCTTCATATCGTTTTTACCTCATGACAAATTGGGGCTGTCGCATGAAGCCCTGGAAAACAAGGCGGTCCATGCGCAGCCCTTATCGTGATTCAACTGCAACTATTTAATTATATCATAGTTCACTGGCCCCTGCCAGTAGCGATTAGAAGACCGACGCGCCCTGCATGATGATGGCTTCCCGTTCTTTCCGGCTCATCTTGAGGAAATTCGTCTTCTTCAGCTTATCTTCATAAGACGAATCCATACCGTTCATCTTCTGGGCGACATCCTTGCGGATCTGCGGTAGCAGGCTGTAGAGGTTGCGGCCCGGGCAGTCCGTACTGTTGACGTCGCGATGGCCTACGATGGTAGACGGACCCGGCACGATGCTGTAGATCTTGCAGATCCAGGCGACCAGTCCTTCCAGGGAGTGGATCTGGGCCGGCGTGGGGATTTCCTTTTCAAAATTGCCCGTCACATTGATGCCGACGGTATGGTAGTTCTGCCCTTCGGCATGAGCACCGACCGTAGCCAGCGGGCGGCCCCGTTCAATGGTCCCGTCTTTGCGGATGACGTAATGGTAACCGATACCGGCCCAGCCGTTGGCCAGATGGGCGCGATGGATAGCCGCTGCCGACGTATCGCCATCGGGGATGCCGACGTGATGGATGACGACCATGTCCGTCTTCGGCCGCAGGAGCAGCGTTTCGCGGAACTGGAAATGCGTTTCCTTGATGGCCATCGGTTCGGCCGGCGCCGCATCGGTCACGGGATTATAGTTGCGCATGACGCCGCGGGCTCCGGCGGGTTTCGCCGACCGCGGGACATTGCCGATGACTGCGGGCTTGGCGGCTGTGCTGGCTGCAGCGGCTGGCTGGGACGATACAGGCGCCGTCTTGCCGGCCTGGTCTTTTTTCGTCTTCCCTGCCTTCTTGGCAGCCTTAGCGGCTTTGGCCTTGGCCCTGGCTACGGCATCCATGTGCTGGTCGACACTGGCGACGCCCGTCGTATAGGCTGCGCCTTCATTGTCGGCAGCACTCGCCAAAGAACCTGTCGTCATGCCCAGGGCCAGACAAAGGGTCAAGGCCAGGGCAGATATCATTTTTTTCGTTTTCACGATACATACACTTCCCCATGTTGTTGTTTGATTTTCTGGCAGAGCCGGTCCCACAGGGCCTGCGGTTCCGGATGGCCGTACGTCCCGAGCCGGATGTGCGGCTTGGCCCGGCCGTGGTAATCGCTGCCCAAGGTCGCCATCAGGCCATAGTTATCGGCAATGCGGCGGTAAAAAGCACTCGTCCCTTCGTCGTGATAGCTGCAATAGGCTTCGATGCCATCGAGGCCCGTAGCGATGAGCTCTTCCGTCAGCGGCCGGTTCTGCTTCATATTGGCACCGGGATGGGCCAGGACGGCGACACCGCCGTGGTCGTGGATGATGGCGACGGCTTTGGCAAAATCCATGAAGGTCATGGGCACGAAAGCCGGGCCTCCCTGGCCGCAGATATCCCAGCCAAAGTTGACGTATGGCGCATCGCTCCGCGCCCCACCCGGCCGGTACGGTGCCAGGACGGGACAATCCGCATTGCGCGGGTCCGCCAGGGCGACGCGGGCGATATGGACGGACGCAACGGCATCGCCGCTGCAGAGCTTCCAGATAGCCGGCCGGTCGAGGACGATGCCCAGGGCTTCGACGGCGTCGAGGACCTTTTCTGAAATCGCCCGGCGCTGGCCGTATACATCCTTTTCAATGGCCGCAAAAACAGGGTCCTCGGCATGGATGCCATAGCCGAGAAGGTGGAAATTCTTCCCTTTATACTGGCAGCTGATTTCGATGCCCGGCACCAGGTTCAAGCCCAGCCGGGCCGCTTCCTGCCGCGCTTCCGGGATAGCCCGGGCCGAATCGTGGTCGGTCACGGCGACGGTCGTCACGCCGGCATCGGCGCATTGGCGCATCAAGTCGGCCGGCTCGAATTGGCCATCCATACTATATTTCGTATGCATATGCAGATCAAGCCATGTTTCCATACATGCACTTCCCTTCTTCAAACATCTTCCCTATTATACTACGCTTCTCCGGCCCCTGCCAGTCATGACAAATCAATTATTCGATTTTTGAATTTTATCGTTTTGAAATCTCTATCACTAATTTTTTAAGTTTTTATTTACATTTTCTAAAATCTTTTCTATAATATCTCCAACGGATGCAAAAAAGTCATTACGACGCATCTATCGACTACCTCATTACAATAAAATATTCATTCAAAGGAGAATCCATTATGACAGAAATGCAGCAGTATGTAGAAGACGTGCTGGCCATCATCCAGCGCCGTGACCCTGAACAGACGGAATTCCAGAACGCAGCCCGCGAAGTACTGACGTCCCTCGTGCCCATGCTGGAAAAGGAACCGAAATATAAACAGCACCACATCCTGGAACGCATCATCGAACCGGAACGCGTCATCATTTTCCGCGTCCCCTGGGAAGATGACAACGGCGTCTTCCACGTCAACCGCGGCTACCGCGTCCAGGCCAACAGCGCCATCGGCCCTTACAAAGGCGGCCTGCGCTTCCACAAGAGCGTCAACCTGAGCATCTTGAAGTTCCTGGCTTTTGAACAGATCTTCAAGAACGCCCTGACCGGCCTTCCCATCGGCGGCGGCAAAGGCGGCTCGGACTTCGACCCGAAAGGCAAATCGGACCGGGAAGTCATGCATTTCTGCCAGAGCTTCATGACCGAACTGTGCCGCCACATCGGCCCCAACATCGACGTACCGGCTGGCGACATCGGCGTCGGCGCCCGTGAAATCGGCTTCCTCTATGGCCAGTACAAACGCATCCAGGACGCTTTCGATGCCGGCGTACTCACAGGCAAAGGCATTGATTACGGCGGAAGCTTCGCCCGTACAGAAGCTACCGGCTATGGTCTCCTCTATTTCGTCAAGGATATGCTGGACAACAAGAACATCGACATCAAAGGCAAGACGGTCATCGTTTCCGGTTCGGGCAACGTCGCCATCTATGCCATCGAAAAAGCCCAGGCCCTGGGTGCCAAGGTCGTCACCTGCTCCGACTCCAGCGGCTATATCTATGACGCCAATGGCATCGACGTCGCAACCGTCAAGGACATCAAAGAAGTCCGCCGCGGCCGCATCAAAGAATACATCGAAACCCATCCGGATGCAGAATACCACGAAAACAGCCGCGATATGTGGAAAATCCCGGCCTTCATCGCCCTCCCCTGCGCTACACAGGGCGAAATCGACCTGGAATCGGCTAAAATCCTCGTCCAGAACGGCGTAAAAGCCATCGGCGAAGGCGCCAACATGCCGTCGACCCTCGACGCTATGGCTTACTTCCAGGAACACGGCGTCCTCTTTGCGCCGGCCAAAGCTGCAAATGCCGGCGGCGTCGCCGTATCGGCCCTGGAAATGGCTCAGAACTCGGAACGCCTGTCCTGGCCCTTTGAAAAAGTCGACGCTACCCTCAAAGACATTATGCGCAACATCTTTGAAGAATCCCGTGACAACGCCGCAAAATACGGCGTCCCCGACAACTACGTCGCCGGTGCCAACATCACGGCCTTCATGAAAGTCGCCGACGTCATGATTGAACAAGGTTTAGTGTAAGATATAGAAAAGGGATTGTCGCACATGCGACAATCCCTTTTTTGCTGTAGGGGACGCCCAGAGAGCGTCCCGCTGTGAATTTTGTGTATTCCCTACCATGCAGCAGTTAGCGGATGGTTAACAATTTAAAACCAGATTATACAAACTATAAAATGAAAAAGGACCCCGCATGATGGCAAAAGCCTTCGTGCGGGGTCCTTTTCACTATTTTTTTGGTGCACCATACAAAAGTTAATGCGAACTTGACGTTACAATTCTATCCGGATTATTTCGCATCGTGTATTTCCGCATGAAAAAGACGGCCCTGTCATCGGCCGTCTTTTTTATTCATAAAAAAGGGCGTCGTGTTTTGCGACGCCCTTTTAATACCTTAATATGACATAGTTACTGCTGGCTATCACCTGTCGGTGCTTCCGGCTGTGTAGCTGTCGCCGGCGTACTTTTAGCCAGTACGAGCTTGACTGCCCAAAGGATACCGTTAATCATCAAAGGCAGGACGAACTTATCACGGACCATGCACCAGCCCTGCTCGCTCTCAGCCTGGACCTGTACCTGCGTGATAAATTTATCCGCAACGGTAGAAAGGGCGTCCATGCCGTCGCCTGTGAGGTCGGTAATCAACTGGTCTTTTGCGGATTCGACGACGTCGCTGACGTCTAACGCCGATACCATACCATCTCTAATTTCTGTCCATTTACTCATAGTTTCGTTACCTCCTATTGTACGCTACATTCGTAATCTGTGACACCGCGGGCAATGGCTGCGGCGAATGCGTCCGTGCAGTTTTCCAGCAGGGCCGCGTCGCTGTCGTTGTCGATGAACGCGGTTTCCACGAGAACGGCGGGCATTGATGTGTGCTTGAGGACAATCAGGCCCGGCATCTCTTTGACGCCTCTGTCGATAGTGCCTAAGGCATCGACAATCTGGTCTTGGATGCACTGGGCGAGGTTGCCGCCGTCAGACATGCGACTGTAGCACTCCACCTCTGTACCTCTGGCATGGCCATTAGCGGCGTTGCAGTGGATGCTGACAAAAACATCAGCATGCCATTCGTTCGCGGTTTCAGTTACCGTCAGGCCCTGTCGGTCTTCATAGCCGCTGCGGCCGGCGGACGTCGGGGCGAGATTGTCGCTCTGCATCATGTAGCACTCACAGCCTGCCGCCTCTAAATACTTCTTGACGGCTGAGCTGATTTCCAAGGCTACGTCGCACTCGCGCAGGTCTACGTTTCCTGCTGCATCTTTATGTACCGCGCCAGAGTCGTATTTCGTATCGTGTCCCGGATTGATAAATACTTTCACTTCTCATTATCTCCTCTCTTTGTGACAGCCGTTTTAGCATTTCCGCCGATGTAGCCAACTAGCCCGCTGCCAATGCTCATTGTGAGCTCGTTCATGCCATGCAAAACGGAAATGATCAGTGTGGCCACCAGGCCGACGACGGCCACAACTTCAATGATGTTGATTTTTTCAATTAAATTCATTCTCCCTCCTTCTAGTTTTTCAGTAGCAAGTTGATGAAGAACGAAATAATTCCGGCAATGGCACCGCCAATTAAATACATGCCATTGATTCGGTGGTGGGCGCTCCTCGCTGACTGGTTTGCCGTAATCACCATGTCTCTGACTTCCTTCATTTCTACTTCCAAGCTGCTTACCTTCCTGATTTCCGTTTCAATACTTGCAAGCCTCTCCAGTACTTCGCTTTCAAAATCATGTTCTCCCATCTGGTCCTCCCTTAATATCGTCCTGTTAGGGCCATTTGCAGCCTTTCGGCGCTGGCAAGCTCACGTTTTAACGCTTCGTCAATTAAGGTTTGCTCTGCCAGTGCCTTGATAATCTTATTTTGCAGCCCAATGATTTCGGCCTGCATTTCGATAGCTTCTGCAGCTGTCATCAATCCCAGGCCTCTAATTTTTTTCTCACGGCATCGCGGTACTTTTCCGGGACATCTTCAATGTCGATTTTTTTCATCCTTACCCGATATACATAGTACGTAATCATGTGCCCGCCTCCTTACGTTTCTGTGGATGTCAGCATATCGGCAAGTGCCGAGATGGCATCCTCAAGTGCTGCAACGCGTTGTGTTAGTGTCGGTGTGCTGTCGCCATCGAGAATAAGCGTGTTAAACTGTGTTTCTACCTGTTCTTTGGTCAGCGTTGTTTTGATATTTTTCTCGTCGGCCGTCCAGACTTTCGCGGTCGTCTCCGTGCCGTCGGCAGCAGTCCGCGTCTGATCTACCTGCGCGATGTTCTGACGCAGGTAGACGTTGGCCGTGCCATCTGGTAATACTTCGTATTTAATTTTTTGCGGTTCTTCGTCGTAGTAAACTAGCATCTCCTGTTTTCTCCCTTCTTGATAGGTACTTCTGAACTTTTCTAAATGTAGAAAAAGCATTGTATTTATTCGACATTGCATAAGAGTTGCTATGTGTCATATACCCTTTATAAGAGACGAGCCTTCGCGCGGATCGTAGGCCGAACTTTCCACGCTTGTACCGTAGCAGTAGCCGCCGAGCGTGCAGGAAGTTGCGCGTTCGGATGCCGATTTTCCCGGATGCATATATTACATATCCCATCATGTCGATAGGGTGCTCATCTATTTTTCGGATGTTGTAATTGGGTTTGATAGTAAGATGCAGCTCTTTGTGAGCGTACCGTATTGTGTCATCAACAAGCCTTTTAAGCTTGCGCCGATTGCTGCCTAGTATCAGCATATCATCCATAAATATGACCATGTGACTGGCTATGCCGCTGTTCATGACATATCTATAGATATAGCTGATGACGAGCTGACTTATCCACTGTGATGGCAGTGCGCCAATCAAAAGCCCCGTATAAGGCTTTTTGTCCGGTGTCTTTGCCCTGCCGTAGCTATCAAACAGGGATCGCCACAAGTACAGTATGTCATCATTGGCGCAGTCATGCCGTAAGAGCTCTATAATTAGGTCCTTGTCCATCGACGGATAGCATTTCTTTATATCGAGCTTGACGTGATACTTGCAGTACCTTGTGTATCTCAATTTATTTTTGCGGCAGTATGTGATTTGCCGGTTATCCTTCCGGATATACTTTGCGATCAAGTTTTTGCCATAGGTCTGGCCGCGCCCTTTGATTGATGAACACTGCTGCAAGACAATCCTCTTTTTCCATACCTCTTTAAGAGACCTCACAGCCACATAATCATAGAACTGCTGCATCGCAGGCTGGCAGCCAATCAGTCGCACTTTTCCAGTCGTGCAGTC
>ENA-OUOW01000909-OUOW01000909.1-human-gut-metagenome-genome-assembly--contig:-NODE-909-length-22645-cov-3.442010_pt1 | contig 22645 bp, 20 predicted proteins | sample MGYA00237938_ERZ548769 | MGnify/ENA primary metagenome ERZ548769 (study PRJEB26490, sample SAMN05356870) | human gut metagenome | biome: terrestrial biome; feature: human-associated habitat; material... | reverse complement strand
GCGTAGAGCGAGATGCCATGGAGAACGGTGTGGTCGGGCGTATAGCCAAAGTCCACGTCAAAGAGGCGCATGTCGCCCGCAAGTGGCGTGTAGGTCACGGTGCCGTCGTGGTGGGGGTGCTTCCAGGCCCAGCTCTCCGTGCGCTCGGCGCACTCCTCAAGCTCGCCTGCGGCATTCTTGCGTACGTTCACCAGGGTGACGTAGCCCTCGTCCTCCTCGGGCTCCTCGTCAATGAGCGAGAAGATGCGCTCGGCACCCGCAAGGCCCATGACCACGAAGTTGATCTGCTGGGAGACCTGGCCAATGGAGCCCGAGAAGCGCTTCGTTAGGTTGAGGAACGGCACCACGATGTCGATGGAGAGCGCGACGCCCGCGATGGAGGGGTTGGGCGTTCCCGCAGCGAGCATGGCGCAGCCAGCCAGCGCAACCACCACGTATGAGAGGTTGCCCATGTTCATGAGGATGGGGCCAAGCGTGTTGCCATAGATGTTCGCCCGCTTTGAGGCGTCGAAGAGCTCGTCGTTGACCTCGTCGAAGCCCCTCTCGGTGGCAGCTTCGTGCGTGAAGACCTTGATGACTTTCTGGCCGTTCATGGCCTCCTCGGCGAAGCCCTCCTCGGCAGCGAGCGCGCGCTGCTGTGCGAGGAAGAAGTGCGCCGAACGTCCGCCCAGGACACGCGTGATCACGACCATCAGGACGACCATCGCAAGCACCACGAGCGTGAGGGGGAACGAGTACCAGAGCATGATGACGAGAACCGAGACCATTGCCGTGAGCATGGTGATGAGGTTTGGCACGGCAACGCCAATGAGCTGGCGGAGGGTGTCCACATCGTTGGTGTAGTGCGACATGATGTCGCCGTGCTTGTGCGTGTCAAAGTAGCGAATGGGCAGGTCCTCCATGTGGTCGAACATCTGGTTGCGGACCTTCATGAGGGTGCCCTGGCAGATTACAGCCGTGAGCTGGGCCTGAGCGATGTTCGCGCCCAGGGCAATCACATAGCAGCCAATGAGACTCAAAACGATGCGCGTGATTTGGACCTGTGCAGCTGCCCAGTCTCCCGTGCTCACGAAATCCTGTACCACGGCGATGGCCTGCTGCATGAAGACGGAAGGCAGCGACGAGAGGATCGAGGCGGTGAGAATGCAGAGCACCTGTGCGGTTACGTGAACTGGGTAGTAGTGGAAGGTGAGCGCCAACGTGCGCCCGAGCGTCTTCCCGGGGTTTGCAGCCCCATGGCCGCGGCTGGGGCCATCAGTGTGCTTTGACTTTGCGGCCTGCTCAGAAGGAGACTTCATTGCCTGGTCTTTCTCTTTACTCATCGTTCGCCTCCTTCTTGGGCTCGACGGCGTCCTTGGAGATGGTCTCCATGGCCTCGTCGTGCGACTGCTTGTTCTGTGTCGTGTACGTCTCGCGGTAGATCTCGTTGGTTCGGAGCAGCTCTTCGTGCGTGCCCACGGCGTCAATGCGCCCGTCGCGCATGACCACGATACGGTCAGCGTCCTCCACCGAGCTGGTGCGCTGGGCGATTATGACCTTGGTGGTCTCGGGGATGAAGTTCTTGAACCCCTCGCGGATGAGACGGTCGGTCTTGGTGTCCACGGCGCTCGTGGAGTCGTCGAGAATCAAGATCTTGGGATTCTTGAGCAGTGCGCGCGCAATGCAGAGACGCTGCTTCTGGCCGCCCGAGACGTTGGTTCCCCCCTGCTCGATGTAGGTGTCGTACTTCTTGGGGAACTGCTGGACGAACTCGTCTGCCTGCGCGAGCTTGCAGGCCTCGAGCATCTGCGCGTCGGTTGCGTTGGGGTTGCCCCAGCGGAGGTTGTCCTTGATGGTGCCTGAGAAGAGGACGTTTCGCTGGAGCACGACCGCCACCTCGTTGCGGAGGGTGTCAAGGTCGTACTCGCGCACGTCTCGGCCGCCAACGCGCACGGTGCCCTTGGTTGCGTCGTAGAGACGGCAGATGAGCTGAACGAGCGTCGACTTCGAGGAGCCCGTGCCGCCGATGATGCCGATGACCTCGCCACTCTTGATGTGCAGGTCGATGTCGTCTAGCGCCATGCGGTCTGCCTTGGCCGAGTACTCAAAGCTCACGTGGTCGAAGTCGATGGAGCCGTCAGGGACTTCCATGACGGGGTTCTTGGGGTTCTTGAGGTCGGGCTCCTCGCGCAGGACCTGGCAGATGCGTCGCGCAGACTCGTCTGCCATCGTGATCATCACGAAGACCATCGAGAGCATCATGAGGCTGATGAGCATCGAGAAGCCATATGTAATGAGGGCGGAGAGCTGCCCCACGCCCATGAGCTGGCCCTGGCTGGAAACGATTGCCTGGGACCCAAAGAAGATGACGAAGGTGTAGATGACGTCGATGGCCAGCGTCATGAGGGGCTGGTTCCATGCCAGGATGCGCTCGACGTGAACAAAGTCGTGGTAGAGCGTGCCGGACGCCTCGTTGAACTTTTCCTTCTCGTGGTCCTCTCGGACGTAGGACTTCACCACGCGAATGCCCTGGACGTTCTCTTCTACAGAGTCATTCAGACGGTCGTACTTTCTGAAGATGCGGCGGAAGATGGGCATCACGGTGAGCGAGATCTTGAAGATGCCCCAGCCGAGGACAAAGGCAACGATCACGTAGATCACGGCCATGGGGCCGCCCGAGACGAACGCCATCACGATGGAGAAGATCGCCATGAGCGGGCAGCGGATCGCCATGCGGATGATCATCATGTACGCCTGCTGGACGTTGGTGACGTCGGTCGTGAGTCGGGTCACGAGCGAGCTCGTGGAGAACCGGTCAATGTTGGAGAACGAGAACCCCTGGATCTTGTGGAACACGTCGTGCCTGAGGTTCTTGGCAAGGCCAGTGGCTGCAATCGAGCAGGTGACGCCGGCTGCGGTTCCAAAGGCGAGCGAGGCGAGCGCCATGATGATGAGAATCGCCGCGTGCCCGGCGATTGCGGAGACGCCGCCCCCAAGCGCGAGGGCATCGATGAGCTGTGCCGTCACGAATGGGATTGCGCACTCAAGCACAACCTCCCCGGTGACGAGAAACGGCGTCGCCCAGGCGGGCTTGCCAAACTCCCTCAGCGACCCAGCAAGCGTTGAGATGATCTCCTTGAGCCCGTACTGGGGAAGCGAGGATTGCTCGCCTGCATTCAATGTTTTTTTCAGCTTCTTGCGTATGCTCACTTTTCCACCGCCCTGTCTTTCTCCTCGATGTCCTGCCAATGCTCCATGAGAAGGTCGAGCATGCCTAGGAGCTGGCCCTTCTCGTCCTCGGTGAGCACCGAGAGCGCCTCTGCCTCGAACTTTGCGTGCTTCTCGGCACATACCTTGGCCTCGGCCTGTCCGTTCTCAGTCAAGGTGACGTCAAGCTGGCGCTTGTCGCTCTCGGAACGCGTGCGGGTGATGAGGCCCTCGAACTCGAGCTTGGCGAGAACCTCGGAGACTGCGGCAGAGCTTATGGGCACGGTGTCCTGAAGCTCTCTCTGGCTTATGGTGCCGCCCTCGCGCAGGATGCGCTCGAGCATGCGCTGCTTGCCGCTGCGCCCTCCGGCGTGGAGGTGCAGGAAGTGCCCAAAGTAGCCCAGGTCCCTCATAATACGAGACTCCGCCGAGGCAGAGAGCTCCTTGGGCGGCCGGCACCTCCCGGGTTGCTGTGTTTCAGACGTAGTGATCTCTCCCTTATCTCTTACCACTTGATGTTGACGAGAGAAGATTAGGTACCTAACAAAAAAGTGTCAAGGTACTTAGCAAATTACCATATCTGGTAGACACAATCGCTCCGAACCGGTGCCAACCAAGGTGACCTTACACAAATGAAGTACCGTCTACCTGCAGCGATACTGTGGCATTACAAATGCTCGCACCAAATGTAAGGCAAATGTAATGTGCGGTCAGGGTGTCGTAATGCATTGCCAACGAGGCAGGGGAGAGCCAGACCAACCCATAGCATGCAAGTTGACAAGGCCCGCCGGGGGAATGGGACGGCGCGGTCACACCCTCTGGAAGGAGAAGCATGTCCGATAGTCTCTCTCGTCGTTCTTTCCTCTCGCTTGCAGGTGGCACTGCCGTTGCCCTTGCCGGCCTGGGGCTCGTCGGCTGCGGCGGTTCAAGCAGCTCCAGCAGCTCTGACTCCAGCGCCAAGTCCCTCTCCGGCACCGTGAACTGCTCCGGCGCCACCTCGTTCCAACCGCTGGTCGAGGCCGCCGCCAAGAAGTTCGAGGACGAGAACCCCGACGTGACCATCGCCATCACCGGTGGCGGTTCTGGCCAGGGCCTCTCCGACGTCCGAGACGGCAAGGCGCAGATCGGCCGCTCCGACGTCTTTGCCGAGGAGAAGCTCGATGCCTCCGACGCCAAGGCTCTTACCGACAACACCGTGTGCGTGGTTGGCATGGGCCCCATCGTGAACTCCAACGTCGACGTTGACGACCTCACCACCGACCAGCTCAAGGGCATCTTCACCGGCCAGATCACCGACTGGTCCGAGGTCGGCGGCACCGCTGGCAAGATTCAGGTCATCGAGCGCAAGGCTGGCTCCGGCACCCGTGCCACCTTCGAAGCCGCCGTCCTCGGTGGCGAGTCCGCTCCCGCCGACTTTGCCCCCGTTGCCGAGGAGGACTCCTCGGGCACCGTTGTCGAGAAGATCCAGCAGACCGAGGGTGCCATCTCCTACCTGGCCTTCTCCTACTTCGACGACACCAAGTTCAAGGCTCTGAAGGTCGACGGCGTCGAGGCCAAGGCAGAGAACGTCTGCAACGGCTCATTCAAGATCTGGGCGTACGAGCACATGTACACAAAGGACACCGACGAGGTCACCCAGGCCTTCATCGACTACATGATGTCTGACGAGGTCCAAGGCAGCATGGTTGAGGAGCAGGGCTTCATCCCCGCCAACGACATGAAGGTCAAGAAGGACGCGTCGGGCACCATCACCAACGCGTAACTTCCGAGCAAAACCGTGGGGGCGTCCGTGCTTGGGTGCGGATGCCCCTTGTCTGTACAGGTAGAAAGGCTACTCATGGCTAAACGCCTCATGCCGAAGAAGCAGCTCGAGGGGGTGGGACTCACCCTCACCGGCGCGTGCGTGCTCCTCGTTGCCCTCATCGTTATCACGCTCATCTTCATGGTCGCCAAGCAGGGCCTATCCGCCTTCTTTGTGGACGGCATCAACTTCTTCTCGTTTATCTCGGGCACCAGCTGGGTCCCCTCCGATGGCGTCTATGGAGCGCTCCCGCTGATCGTGACTTCCTTTGGGGTCATGCTCCTGGCAACGCTCTTCACGCTGCCCATAGCGCTTGGTAGCGCCATCTTTGTGGTGGAGGTCCAGCCCGGTTTTGGCCACCGCGTCTTCCAGCCGCTGGTCGAGCTCCTGATGGGCATCCCCTCGGTTGTCTACGGCCTTATCGGCCTCACGGTGGTCAACTCGGCGATGCGTGCAATCTTTGGCGAGGCAGCGGGAACCGGCGCGGGCATCCTTTCCGGCGGCATTGTGCTTGCCGTGATGATTCTCCCAACGGTTACCACGCTCTCCATCGATGGCCTGGCGGCCGTCCCCAACGAGTACCGCGAAGGCTCCTATGCCCTGGGCTGCACTCGCTGGCAGACGGTTTGGCACGTTGTTCTCAAGAGTGCCATGCCCTCCCTCATGACTGCCGTCATTCTCGGCATGACCCGCGCCTTTGGTGAGGCTCTCGCCGTCCAGATGGTCATCGGCGGCGTCGAGAAGGTCATGCCCGCCAGCCTCCTTTCTCCTGCGGCAACGCTCACCACGGCTCTCACCTCGGGCTTCTCTAACGCAACCACGGGCTCCATCCAGTACCACGCCCTCTGGGCGCTGGGCCTACTGCTCATGGCAATGTCTCTAGTCTTTATCCTGATCATCCACATCATTGGCGCAAGGGGGGCGAAGAACCGTGGCTAGCGAGACTACCGCAAAGCAGGTCGGCAACGATCTTGGCGTCGACCTCGACGATCACGTCAAGAGGATTGGCAGGCAGGACCGCGTGGCAACGGGCATCCTTACCGTTATCGTTGCCTTCGTCCTTCTCCTCCTTGCCTCGATCGTGGCATTCATCCTCGTCAAGGGCCTGGGCAAGGCGCTGACGCCGGGCTTCCTCACCACTTCGCCCTTGGCAGACGAGAACCCCGGCATCTCCACCGAGATCTTCGACTCGTTCTACATGCTCTTCATCACGCTGCTCATTAGCGTGCCCATCTCGCTCGGCGCGGCCACCTTCCTTGTGGAGTACGCACCTGACAACTGGGCGACCAAGGCTGCGAGCACGGCCATCGAGACCCTCTCGAGCCTTCCCTCCATTGTCGTGGGCATGTTCGGCTCGCTCTTCTTCGTGGTCACGCTCGGCTGGGGCATCTCGATCATCGCGGGTGCCATGGCCCTCACCATGTTCAACATCCCCATCCTCGTCCGCGTGATCCAGCAGGCACTGCAGGACGTTCCGCGCTCGCAGCGTGACGCTGCACTTGCCATGGGCCTCACCCGCTGGGAGACCACGCGCCACGTGCTGCTCCCGGCGGCCATGCCTGCCATCGTCACGGGCATCGTGATTTCCGCCGGCCGTGTGTTTGGCGAGGCGGCTGCCCTAATCTTCACCTCCGGCTCCGCCGCTGTGAACATCAACTTCGCAAGCGCGAACCTCTCGAGCCCGCGTAACCCCTGGAACATCTTCAGGCCTGCCGAGACCCTGGCCGTCCACATCTGGAAGCTCAAGATGGAGCCTACCCCTGGCAACGACGAGATCGTGTGGGGCACCGCAGCCGTCCTTATCATCTGCGTGCTGCTTTTCAACATCCTTGCGCGCGTCCTGGGCAAGGCGCTTGCCAAGAAGATGACGAGCGAATGATGGAGAACGAGAAAATGACACCCACTTCGGGCGAGGGTAGCGCCCTCCTCTACACCAAAGACGTCACGGTCAAATACGACTACACGCATGAGGCCCTGCGCCCAACGTCGCTCTCCTTTGACGCTGGCACGGTCACGGCGCTCATTGGGCCCTCGGGCTGCGGCAAGTCCACGTACCTGCGCTGCCTGAACCTCATGAACCGAGAGATTCCTCGCTGCGTGGTCGAGGGCGAGATCCACTACCACGACCATGACGTGAACACGCCCGACGAGAACCTCTTCGAGCTGCGCAAGTCCATCGGCATGGTGTTCCAGCAGCCCACGCCGTTCAGGAAGTCCATCCGCGAGAACATCCTCTTCGCTCCCAAGCGCCATGGGCGCATCAAGAGCCGTGAGGAGGCAGACGAGCTGGTGGAGACGTCACTCAGGCAGGCAGCCCTCTGGGACGAGGTCAAGGACAAGCTCAACCAGAGCGGCCTTGGTCTCTCCGGCGGCCAGCAGCAGCGCCTGTGCATCGCGCGCACGCTTGCCATGAAGCCCGACGTCGTCCTCTTCGACGAGCCCTGCTCGGCGCTCGACCCCATTTCCACCTACTCCATCGAGGAGACCATCAGGTCCATCGCCTCGACGGGCATCTGCTGCATCATCGTGACGCACAACATGGAGCAGGCCACGCGCGTCTCCGACCGAACAGCCTTCTTCTACGTGGGCAACATGGTCGAGACGGGGACGACCAAGCAGATCTTCTCGGCGCCCAATGACCAGCGGCTTGCCAACTACCTGTCCGGACGCTTTGGTTAATGGAGCTGATGATGGAGAAAGAGTTCACGCAAACGCAGCACAGGAGCGTGGCGGACGTGTCCCCCGTCATCTCCGTGAAGCACTTCAACCTCTGGTACACGGACTTCCAGGCGCTCAAGGACATCTCGCTGGACATCCCCGAGCACCGTGCCACGGCCTTCATTGGCCCCTCGGGCTGTGGCAAGTCGACCCTGCTGCGCACCTTCAACCGCATGTGCGACTTTGTCGAGGGCGTGCGCACCGAGGGGGTTGTGGAGTTCAAGGGCCAGGACATCTTCAAGACCGACGCCAACGCCCTTCGTGTGCACGTTGGCATGGTGTTCCAGCACCCCAACCCGTTCCCCATGAGCATTCGCGAGAACATCCTCTACGGTCCGGCGCGCATGAAGCGCCTCTCCCGCGACGAGGGTGACCAGATCGTGGAGCGCTGCCTCACCCGGGCGGCGCTCTGGGACGAGGTCAAGGACAAGCTCAACCAGAGCGGCCTTGGCCTCTCGGGCGGCCAGCAGCAGCGCCTGTGCATCGCGCGCGCCCTGGCAACGAGCCCGGACGTCCTGCTCATGGACGAGCCCACAAGCGCCCTCGACCCCATCTCAACTTCGATGGTGGAGGAGCTCATGGTGGAGCTCTCCCGTGACCACACCGTGGTTGTCGTGACGCATAATATGCAGCAGGCAACGCGCGTGGCGGACAAGACCGCCTTCTTCTACCTGGGCCAGCTCATCGAGGAGGCCCCCACGGCAGAGCTCTTCTCCAACCCGCGCGAGACCCGTACGCAAGAATACCTCTCAGGGAGGTTCAGCTAATGACCATCCAGACCCGCTCCAAGCTCACCGCTCAGCTCAAGGACATCGAGGACCTGCTCGTTCGCTTCAAGGACAAGTGCGCGGCCGACATCCGCGCCACCGGCCTCGCCGCTACCGGCGACAAGGGCGCCCAGGAGGGCCTGGCCCGAGGGCGCAAGGCAGAGGACCGTCTGCGCTCCTCGATCGAGTCCTCCTGCCTCGATGTGCTTCTCCTCCAGCAGCCACTCATCGGCGATGACATGCGCTTTGTCACCGGCTCCTTCAGGATTGTCTCGGACCTCTCGCACATCGATGGCATGACGCGCGACGCCAGCTTCCTGGTGTCAGAGGTTCCCGAGAAGGCCACGTCCAAGTTCACCAGCGAGTTCACCCAGATGGCCGATGCCACGGCAAAGATGGTCGAGAAGGCCATCGACGCCTTCTGCAACTCCGACGTTTCCGCGGCCCAGGAGGTCATTCAGGACGACGCCGCCGTCAACCTCATCTACGGGGACGTGACGGAAAAGCTCGTGGCCCAGATCCGCGAGGGCAAGTCCTCTGCCCGCTACCTCCCCGAGGTCCTCATGGTGGCCAAGTACTTCGAGCGCATTGGCGACCTTGCCAAACGCATTGCCTCTTGGGCCATCTTCCGCGTGACGGGCGAGCACGTGACTGAGAAGGGCGTCGATCCCATCCCGACCGACGACTAGACTCTCTGTTTGACAGCGCAAGGGAAGGGACGGGTTTAGTCGATGCCAGAGAAGGCGGCACCGGTCTCGGGCGTGGTGTACTACGTCGAGGACGACAAGAACATTCGCGAGCTCACGGTCTACGCGCTGCGCCAGGCGGGGCTCGATGCAGTTGGGTGTGACGATGACTCCGAGTTCAGGCGCCTGTGCGCCGAGAGGAGGCCGGACGCCGTGCTTCTCGACATCATGCTTCCCGATGCTGACGGCCTGGACATCCTGGCGCGCATTCGCCACACGCCGGGTATCACCCGCGTGCCCGTGATGATGCTCACGGCGAAGGACTCCGAGCTTGACAAGGTGCGTGCCCTTGACGGTGGTGCCGACGACTACCTCTCGAAGCCCTTTGGCATGATGGAGCTGGTGAGCCGCACCCGTGCCCTTCTCAGGCGCGCTGGCCGCTTGTCCGACAGCATGCCCGAGCGCAAGGCGCTCTCTGTCGAGAACCTCACGCTCTGGCCAGACCGCCGCGAGGCGACCATCGATGGCGAGCCCCTGTCGCTCACAATGCGCGAGTTCGATCTTCTCGAGTTCCTCATGAGGAGTCCCGGCGTGGTCTTCTCGCGCGAGACCCTGCTCCAGCGCGTGTGGGGCTGGGACTTTGACGGCGGCTCCCGCACCGTCGACGTGCACGTGCAGCAGATTCGCGCCAAGCTCGGGGATTCCTCGGATCTCATCGAGACCGTACGCGGCGTTGGCTACCGCATGCGCGGGTAGGCGAGGCCGGTGCCAGATGGAACCAATGGAGTCGTGAGCGGAACCCATTCGCTTCGCAGGGGCGTCTTTGTGTCGTTTGCCGTCTCGTGTTCGGTTGTGGCGGTCGTTTTGCTCCTTGCGCTCTCGCTGTTTTACCAGTCGTCCGTCCTTGCCGACGTCAAGGGGATGCTCGCGCGCGAGTGCGACACCGTTGCAACGGCAATCGATGATGGGGGAACCGCCAAGGAGGAGATTGCCCTTCTCTCCTCAATCGACTTTGGCGAGGAGCGCGCGACGCTGGTGGCGCCCGACGGCACCGTACTCTATGACTCGCAGGTGGATGCCGCCACGCTTGAGAACCACGCCGACCGGCCGGAGATTGCCGAGGCGCTCAAGGACGGCGAGGGTGAGTCTGACCGCGACTCGGATACGCTGGGCTATGTGAGCCTTTATCATGCGCGCCGCCTTCCCTCGGGTGATGTTGTGCGTCTGGGGCTGGACCGCAGCAGCGTCGGGCGCATAGTTGGCCAGGACCTTTTCATCTTGGCCATCGTTGTTGGGTGTCTGGTTGTTGTTGCGTGGTTCGTCTCGCGCGTCATCGCCAATAGGCTTGTGCGTCCCATCCTGGAGATTGACCCCGAGGCCGAGGAGGCGAAGGCCCCCTATGTGGAGCTCGAACCGTTGGTCTCGCGCCTGAACGAGCAGCACCACGACCTTGTCGAGCGCATGGACCAGGTCCAGAGCGCCAGCGACATGCGCCGCGAGTTCACCGCCAACGTGACGCACGAGCTCAAGACGCCCATCGCTGCCATTTCCGGCGCCTCCGAGCTCATTCGCGATGGCATCGTGCGCCCGGAGGACATCCCCAACTTTGCAAGCCGGATCTACGACGACGCGCAGCGTCTCTCGGCCTTGGTGAGCGACATTCTCACGCTATCCAAGTTGGATGAGACGGAGCGCTCCCAGGATCGGCAGCTCTTTGGCAGCGTCGAGCCCGTTGACCTGCTCTCCGTTGCCTCGGACGTCTGCCAGCGCTACGAGCAGCGTGCCCGCGACGCAGGCGTGAAGCTCAAGCTGGACGGCGTGTCCACCACCATTAAGGGCAACGCACGCCTGCTTGACGAGTTGATTGGCAACCTTGTCTCTAACGCCATCAGGTACAACCGTCGCGGCGGCAGCGTCTTTGTGTGGGTGCTGCCGCAGGACGGCAAGCCGTGCGTTCGCGTGAGCGACACGGGCATCGGGATTCCTCAGGAGGACCAGGCCAAGGTCTTTGAACGCTTTTATCGTGTTGACAAGGGACGTAGCCGCGAGAAGGGCGGCACCGGCCTTGGGCTTGCAATCGTGAAGCACGCTGCGGCCTTCCACGACGCGACAATCGATCTCAAGAGCGAGCTCGGCAAGGGCACCCAAATCACAGTGACGTTTCCGTGAGACAAAGGGACAGTCCCTTTGTCTCACTGGCGGACCGTTGTGCCGTGCTCGCTCGCGCGTAGCGTGCGAACCCACAGCGCGGGCATGGCCTCGCCCACGGCGCGGGCAACGCTTGCCGCGCGCTCGTCACCGTCGGCAATCGCCATCATCGTGGCACCCGAGCCCGAGATGAGGAACGTGCATGCGCCGTTCTCGTGCGCCGCGTCGTGCAGCATCTGGTAGTCGGGGATGAGCGGCGCACGGTATGGCTCGTGGATGCGGTCGTGGCAGCAGGCGCGAATGGCGTCGGGGTCACCCTTGGCCATGGCGCTCACCATGGCAAGGCAGCGACCCACCTGCCAGGAGACGGTGCTGGTGGGGACCATGGCGGGCAGCGCTCGCCGCGCGTCGCGCGTGAGAACGCGGTAGGGGGGAGCCATGCAGACAAAGCGCAGGTTGTCGGCAACAACCCAGCGCGTGGTGACCGTCGTTGGCCCCTCGACGTAGGAGCTCACGAGACCGCCCATCACGGCAGGGGCAACGTTGTCCGGGTGGCCCTCGATGGCAGTGGCGAGAGAGAGCGTGCGCTCGCGGTCGAGCGGCAGGCCCGCAAGCGCCTGGGCTGCTGCGATGCCCGCAACCACGCATGTGGAGCTGGAGCCAAGCCCGCCAGATGCGGGAATGGTGCAGGACTCCGTGATGTGGAGCGGTTGCGGCTCAAGGCCAAACTCCCTGCATCCGCAGAGGTAGGAGGTCCAGACCAGGTTGTCCTCGCCGGCAAGCTCGGGTGCGCATCCGTCGATCTTCAGGGAGTCTGCGTGTTCGAAGGAAAACTCGGCAGAGAGGTCAAGCGCAAGCCCCAGCACGTCAAAGCCCACACCCAGGTTGGCAGAGGTTGCGGGGACGCTTACACGCACGGTACCAGTCACGCCTGCCTGCCCCTTCTCGGCCGCGCTCACAGGAAGATCCTTGCGCACGCGGACTCCACGAAGGCGCCCATCTTGTCCCGGTCGCACACGTCGTCGTGAAGGCTCTCGGCATCGCGCAGGCTCGAGAGCTGTACGGGCGCGGCGGTGCCGGTTATGTGCTCGAGCGAGTCCATGCTCGCAAAGCCGTTCATGCCCGAGGCATCAACGCCAAGCGCCCCCAGAACGTCTGCCGGGAATTTGTAGGGGCTTGCCGTGGAGAGGCACACCCGCGTCGAGCCGTCCTGGGGCAGCGCGTCCATGACGTGCTTTGCCACGGCAGTGTGCGGGTCGATGAGTTTGTGGCTCTCCTCCCAGGTGGTGCGGATTGTCTCGCGGGCCATCTCGTCGTCCGCGCGGCCGCAGCCAAAGGTCTCCTGGATGCTTGCGAGAAGCTCCGGTGGAACGGTGTAGGCGCCCTTCTCGGCGAGGTCCGCCATGAGGAACGAGACAAGCTCAACATCTCCGTTGGAGGCAAAGTAGAGCAGGCGCTCCAGGTTGGAGGAAACCAGGATGTCCATGGAAGGCGAGATGGTCTTCACAAACGGACGGCGCTTGTCGTACGTGCCCGTGGTGAGGAAGTCCGTGAGGACGTCGTTTGCGTTCGATGCCACGACCAGCCTGCGCACGGGCAGACCCATGCGCTTGGCATAATAACCGGCCAAGACGTCGCCAAAGTTGCCCGTGGGGACAACGTAGGTAACCTCGTCGCCCTGGGAGATGGCGCCCGCCCGCACAAGCTGCGCGTAAGAGTCGAAGTAGTACGTCACCTGGGGCGCAAGGCGGCCAACATTGATGGAGTTGGCGCTCGAGAGCACCACGTTGCGCGCCGAGAGGCGCTCTGCGAGGCTGCGGTCCGAGAAGATGCGCTTGACCTCGGACTGCGCGTCGTCGAAGTTACCGCGAATGGCGCATACGGCAACGTTGCCGCCAATCTGCGTGACCATCTGGAGGCGCTGGATGTCGGAGACCTTGCCCCAGGGATAGAAGACGCAGACGCCCGTGTGGGGTACGTCCGAGAACCCGTCGAGCGCAGCCTTGCCGGTGTCTCCCGAGGTTGCCGTCACAATCATCACGTCATGGCCGTCGCCCTCGCGCGCAACGCCCATGAGCTGCGGCAGCATCTGCAGGGCAACGTCCTTGAAGGCGCAGGTGGGGCCATGGAAGAGCTCGAGGAGCCAGTCGGTGCCCAAAGGCGTGACGGGGCAAATGGCCGGGGTGTCCCACTGGGCGCCGTAGGCCGCGCGCACGCAGCCGGCAAGCTCCTCGGCAGTGTAGTCGGGCAGGAGCGTCCCAAGCACACGCTCGGCAGTCTGGGTGAAGCTGCTGGCGCACACCTGAGCAAGATCGAGCTTTTCCGCACCAAGCGCGTCGGAGACGTAGAGGCCTCCGTCAGGCGCTAGGCCGGCGAGAATTGCTTGCTTGCTTGTTACCAATTCCCCGCGCGAACGGGTGCTGTGGTAGAACGTTTCCACGGTCGGCTCCTTGCGTCGTTAGGCCTTGTATTGTGTCCAGCACGTATGATAGCTGGTACCGTGCATGGCAGTGCGTCGCACGGCAAGCGCCGACACACAGTTGAAAGAGATTGGAAGCCGATGAAGATAGCCATCCTGGGATACGGCACCGTTGGCCGTGGCGTTGCGCAGATCATCGAGGAGCGCGTGCCCGAGGTCGAGGTCGCCCGCATTCTCGAGCTGCCCGACCGTCTCACCGACCCGCGCATGACCCCCAACTATCAGGACATTGTCGATGACCCTGCCATCGAGCTCGTGGTGGAGTGCATGGGCGGCATCGAGCCCGCCCACACCTTCATCCTGCAGGCACTCAATGCCGGAAAGCACGTGGTGACGTCGAACAAGGCCGTTGTTGCGGCCCACTTTGCCGAGTTCGCCGAGGCCGCCTCAAAGGCAGGTGTTGGCCTTCTCATCGAGGCGTCGGTGGGCGGCGGCATCCCCTGGATCGCGAGCATTGAGAAGGTGCGCCGCATCGAGGACGTCCAGTCCTTCTCGGGCATCATGAACGGGACCACCAACTACATTGTCTACTCCATGCTCAAGGACGGTGCGGACTTTGCCGAGGTCCTGAGCAAGGCCCAGGAGCTGGGCTTTGCCGAGAGGGACCCCACCGCCGACATCGATGGCATCGACGTGCGCAACAAGACCATCATCTCGGCATCCGTGGCGTTTGACGTCGCCTGCACGCAGGATCTTCCCGTCTCGGGCATCAGGAACCTCACCAAGTACGATCTCAGCCTCTTTGGCAGCCGCGACCTCACGGTCAAGCTCATCGGCCGCGGCGTCCAGGCGGATGGCCGCTATGCCGTCTCGGTCGAGCCGGTGGCTGTGAGCACCTCGACGCTCGAGGCAAACGTGCCTACCAACTTCAACCTCGTGACGCTTGACGCGCCGTCCATCGGCGAGCTCAAGTTCTACGGTCAGGGTGCGGGAAGCCTCCCCACGGGCAACGCCATCGTCCAGGACATCCTGGACTGCGTGGCAGGCAGGCGCCCCACCTACGACTTCTCGCGCGGCCTCGTGTACGACCCCGCCATGCTCCACGGTCCCTACGTGTTCCGCACCGAGGCCACCATCCCCGGCGCCAAGTTCTACGAGCCCGGCGCCGTCATCGTGGACGACCTCACCGCAACCCAGGCGCGCGCCCTTCTCGACGATGCCCTGAAGTCTGACCCAACCACGTTCATGGCGGCCGTGTCCGCGAACAGCTAGGAGAGGATCACATGATCAAGATCTGCAAGTTCGGGGGCTCCAGCGTCGCTACCGCTGACCAGTTCCGCAAGGTCAAGTCCATTGTCGAGGCGGACCCCGACCGCCGCTTTGTGGTGGTCTCTGCCGTGGGCAAGCGCTTCTCGGGGGACAACAAGATCACGGACCTTCTCCTTCTGGTGAACGCGCACATCGAGTACCACGTGGACTGCACCTCGCTTCTCGCCGACATCGAGCAGCGCTTTGTCGACATCGCGGACGAGCTGGGCGTCAAGTGGCCCGTGGCCGAGAAGTTCGAGACCTTCGCTGCCAACATCAAGAAGCACTCGCCCGAGTACGTTGTCTCGCGCGGCGAGTGGTTCACCGCCAACATCATGGCCGAGTACCTGGGCCTTCCCTTTGTCGATGCGGCTGACGTGATCGTGTTCCACCACGACGGTAACGTGGACATGGAGCGCACCGCCGCGCGTCTCAAGGACTTTGCGCACAGGAACGGCGCCTTTGTGCTCCCCGGCTTCTACGGAGCCACCGTCGACGGAGCCATCAAGCTTTTCCAGCGCGGCGGCGGCGACATCACGGGCGCCATCGCGGCGCGCTGCCTCGACGCCGACGTCTACGAGAACTGGACGGACGTCTCGGGCTTCCTCTCCGCGGATCCCAGGATTGTCGAGAACCCCCGCTCCATCCGCCGCATCACCTTCGACGAGATGCGCGAGCTCTCCTACATGGGTGCCTCGGTGCTCCAGGAGGAGGCCATCTTCCCGGTGCGCGAGGTCAACATTCCCATCAAGATCATGAACACCAACCGGCCCCAGGACGCGGGCACCACAATCCGCGAGACCGCCGAGGCCGGCGCAGACGAGCACCTCATCACGGGCATCGCAGGCCGCAAGGACTTCATGGCCGTGCACGTCAAGAAGGCCCATATGTCCAACGAGGTGGGCGTGGTCTCCCGCGCGCTCTCCATCTTCGAGCGCTACGGCGTCTCCATCGAGCACATCCCCACGGGCGTCGACTCGTTTGGCGTCGTGGTGGCCGCCGCTGACGTCAAGGACAAGATCTACTCGATCGTCAATGACATCCGCCGCGAGATTAAGCCCGACGACATCGTGATGGTGGACAAGCTCGCCCTCATCTCGGTGGTGGGCCGCAACATGTCCAAGCGCTCGGGCACCTCGGGCAAGATCTTCGGCGCGCTGGGCGACGCAGGCATCAACATCCGCATGATTACCCAGAGCTCCGAGGAGATCTCCATCATTGTGGGCGTTGATAACACCGACTTTGATCGCGCAATCAAGGTCATCTACGAGCGCTTCGTTCGCAACGAGATGGTCTCGGCCGAGAAGGAATAGCTTTCCGCACACCCGCCCGCACGGGCATAGAGAGAGGAACCATCACCATGGCAGACAAGACCGTTGCCATTCTCGGCGCCACGGGCGTCGTTGGTACGCAGATGATCCAGTGCCTCGAGGAGAGGAACTTCCCCGTTGGCAAGCTCGTGCCACTGGCGAGCGCCCGCTCCGTTGGCAAGACCGTCTCCTTTAACGGGGAGGACGTCCCCGTGGTCGAGGCCACGCCCGATGCCTTCGAGGGCGCCGACATCGTCTTGGGCGCCGCTGGGGACGCAACCGCCAAGGCGCTTCTCCCCGAGGCGGCAAAGCGCGGTGCCGTTTGCGTAGACAACTCGCACGCCTTCCGCCTCGACCCCGACGTGCCGCTGGTCATCCCCGAGATCAACGCGGCAGACATCGCCAACCACCCGCGAAACATCATCGCAAATCCCAACTGCGCCACGATCATCGGACTTGTGCCCACCTGGCCGCTCCACAAGCTTGCCGGCCTGCGCCGTCTGATTGTCTCCACCTACCAGGCGGCCTCTGGCGCCGGCATGCCCGGCCTCACCGAGCTCAAGAGAGAGATGAGCGTTGTCGCCAACGGCGGCGAGATGGGCGACACCAGCCCGTTTGCCTACCAACTGGCCGCTAACCTCATCCCACAGATCGGCTCCTTCAAGGACGAGGGCTACACCTCGGAGGAGTGGAAGATGCAGAACGAGGGGCGCAAGATCATGCACCTTCCCGAGGTCCGCGTGAACTGCACCTGCGTGCGCGTGCCCGTCATGCGCTCGCACTCCGAGTCCATCACGGCAGAGTTCAACCGTCCCATCTCGCCCGACGAGGCGCGCGAGGCGCTTGCCTCAGCCCCCGGGGTCAAGGTTGTGGACGACCCAGCCAACCTGCGCTACCCCATGCCGCTCGACACCTCCGACCAGGACCTTGTCTACGTTGGCCGCATCCGTCGCGACCTCTCGGCCCCTGACGGCGTGAACTCCCTCACGTTCTGGTGCTGCGGCGACCAGATTCGCAAGGGCGCTGCCACTAACGCGGTCCAGATCGCAGAGTACCTGCTCTAGGGCGGGGGAGTGCCATGCCACTGCTTTCCAGCTGCTACCTTCCCGGCATCTACGCCGAGGACCACTCCATCGACGTGCCGCTTGACTGGCGGGGCACCAGCCCTGCAGCCCTTGCCGGTGCGGAGCAGGACGAGTCTTCCGCGCTTGCCATGGAGGGTGCTGCCGAGAAACCCAACCCCGCCTTTGTCGGGAAGAGCATCAAGCTCTTCTACCGTGTGCTCTGCTCGCCGGAGAACGTGGGCCGCGACCTGCCGCTCATTGTGTTTCTCCAGGGCGGCCCCGGTGGCGCGTGCCCGCGCCCGCTCTCTCCCCAGAGCGACGGGTGGATCGAGGAGGCCCTGCGCCACTTCCGCGTGGTCTTGCCCGACCAGCGTGGATGCGGTCGCTCCTCGCGCGTGGACGGCGCCCGCATTGCCGCCGTGGGTGCTGAGGCTTTAGCCCAGGGCGCGGACCCGGCGCGGCGCCAGGCAGACTATCTCAAGCGCTTCCTTGCGGACTCGATCATTAGGGACTTCGAGTACCTGCGGCTTACGGAGTTTGGCGGTCGCAAGTGGGTGACGCTTGGCCAAAGTTACGGAGGCTTTCTCACCCTGGCGAACCTCTCCACCTTCCCGGAAGGGGTTGCCGCGAGCTTCACCTGCGGTGGTATCCCCCATGTGCCGGCAAGTGCCGCCGAGGTCTACGCGCACACGTTTCCGCGCATGGCCGCCAAGACTCGGGCCTACTACGAGCGCTACCCCGAGGACGAGACGCGCGTCTCCCTTGTGGCAGACCGTCTCGCCGCAGGTGACGTGCTCCTGCCTGATGGCTCGCCCTTCTCGGTAAGGCGTCTGCAGCTGGTGGGTGGCGGTCTTGGCATGAAGCCCGCGCCGGAGCGCCTGCACGCCCTCTTTGACGTTGCCTTTGGCGATGGCGACGGCTCTTGTGACGATGCCCTTGCCGCGGCGGGTGGAGACGCCTCCCACGTGCGCCTCTTTGGCGGCTTCCTCGATCAGGTGCAGTCGATGACCTCCTCGTACGCAAGCCCGCTCTATTGGACGCTTCAGGAGTTCATCTACGCGGACGGCACGCTTGATGAGCCCATTGGGTGGGCGGCCGCGCGCGAGGCAGCGGGCAGGTCGGAGTTCTCCGAGGGCGCGCGTCCCCTCATGCTCTTTGCCGAGGCGATGTTCCCCTGGATGTTCAAGGAGGATCCGTCGCTCAAGCCGTTTGCCCCCGCGATGGACGTCCTCATGGCCGACACCGAGTTTGGCCACCTCTACGACCAGGACCAGCTGGCGAGAAACGAGGTTCCGCTCCAGGCGGCCGTCTACTACGACGATGCCTACGTGGACTCGGGCCTTCAGCTGGACACGCTTTCTCGCGTGGGCGCGAGCCACGCTTGGGTGACCAACGAGTTCGAGCACGACGGCCTACATGGCAGCGTGGTCTTCAAGCACCTCTACGAGGAGGCGCTCAACCGCGGCGACTTGGCTGGCGTGAAGTAGGGGAGAGCTTCTCGGCACTCCTGCGGTGGGGCCGTCACGGCGCTTCAAAGAAAAAAGCCCAGGGCACTTTTCGTGCTCTGGGCTTGTCTTTTCTGGTGCTCCCTGGGGGATTCGAACCCTCGACATTCGGATTAGAAGTCCGCTACTCTATCCAGCTGAGTTAAGGGAGCGTTGCCTGTGCGGCTCTGACATTCTAGCGCAAGTCGCCCGCTGGCTCATCGCCGAGAAGCGCTCGCGCGGCAAGAACCCCCGCGACGGTCTTCCCGTCTTGGATGAGTCCGGCAGAGATTGCGTGCATGACCTCGTCCAACGGGATCCAAACCGTGCGTACGACCTCGCCCTCGTCAGGGTGGGCCGTGTCCTGTGAGAGTCCCTGGGCGAGAAACACCTCGGTGTGCTCATCCGTGAAGCCGGGAGACCCCAGCACCGTTGCCAGGTGTATGAGCTTCTCGGCACGAAGGCCGGTCTCCTCGGCAAGCTCTCGCGCCGCGCAGCTTTCGCCCCGCTCGCCTTCCTCGAGCTTTCCCGCCGGGATCTCGAGTGTGACGCGCCCGAGGACCACCCGGTACTGACGCACCAGGCATACCTTGCCGCTGCGAATGGCTACGACCCCCGCGCCGCCATGGTGGTGCACGACCTCGCGCCACGCATGCGAGCCGTTAGCAAGCTCTACCTCAAGGTGGTCCACGGAGAAGATCTTGCCTTGCCAGACGTGCTCGTCCCCGGTCACACGCTCAAGAAGCGAGGGCTCTGGTTCGAGTGCCCTGCGAACCTCGCCAAGATCGGCGTCCTTGTCGCCAAGCCCCTGGGCCGTGCTGTTCATGCGCTCCTCCTGGTTCGCCTGCCTTCTGCGCTCCATACCATAGTCGGTTTTCTTTGCGGGTCCAACGGTGGAGTTGCGCCATCGCCTTGCGGCCACTGAACTGCACACGGTCGCGATTCAGGTTTGTGGAGTGCTGGGCGTTTGCTCGCCTTGACCCTTACCGTGTGTAGTTTGGACAACTGTCAGACCGTTGGGCATGCCGTGCGTGGTCGCCCTTCTCGTGCGCTGTTGAGGAGAATATCGGCGTTTCATGTGCTTCGTTCTGAAGCTCCGGTAAAACCTCCTCAACAGTGCCGCCGGCGGCAGGCTCCAATTGTTAAACGAAGGATGCATGCCGGCTGAAAGTGTTGAACGTGGGCAATGTCGCAGCTATTCTGTACACCTGTACTCCATCGTACTAAAGCGTCAAACGTCACTTCTCGCGTCACACACCGCAGATGGGAGTAACCATGTCCAACGCCACGCTCAACCGCCGTCAGTTCATCACAGCCGCTCTGGGAATCACGGGTGCCCTTGGCCTTGCCGCCTGCGGCTCTTCCGCAACCGCCGGCAACTCCGGAGCCACCTCCAGCTCGGCCGGCTCCTCCTCGGCCTCCACGTCCTCTTTTGATGGCAACTTTGTTCTGGGCTTTGACCAGGACTTCCCGCCCTACGGCTACGTGGGTGACGACGGTTCCTACACCGGCTTCGACATCGACCTCGCCCAGGCCGTCTGCGACCGCGAGGGCTGGAAGCTCGTGCCAACGCCCATCTCCTGGGACGCCAAGGACACGCTGCTCAACTCCGGCCAGATCACCTGCATCTGGAACGGCTTCACCATCGAGGGCCGCGAGGACGGTTACGCCTTCACTGACCCCTACATGGAGAACCGCCAGGTCGTCGTTGTGCCCGCCTCCTCCGACGTGCAGCAGCTCTCGGACCTTGCTGGCAAGAACGTCATCACCCAGGCAGACTCCGCAGCGCTCGACGTCCTCTCCGAGGGCGGATCGCAGGAGGAGCTTGGCAAGAGCTTTGGCAACCTCCAGACCATCGACAACTACAACACGGCCTTCATGATGCTCGAGAGTGGCCAGGTGGATGCCATCGCCATCGACTATCCCGTGGCCGTTTTCAACATTGGTGACAAGACCTCCGAGTTCCGCATCCTCGACGAGAACCTCAACTCCGAGCACTTTGGTGTTGGCTTCGCGAAGACGGACGACGGCGCCCAGCTCGCCAAGACTGTCGAGGCGGACCTCCAGGCGCTCGACTCCGAGGGCACTGCCAAGGAGCTCTGCGAGAAGTACGCTGACCAGGGCGTCTCCTACGACCTCTGGTGCCTGCCCAAGGCGTAGGCGCAACTGCGCAATCACGACAACAACAGCGCACGCAACGGTGCGACAAGGGAGCTGGTAAGGTGGACTTTGGAACGATGATGGGGATGCTCCTCTCGGGGTATCGAATCTCGATAATCATTTTTGCGGTGACGCTCGTGGGGTCCATTCCCCTGGGCATGCTGGTGGCGTTGGGACGCCTCTCCAAGTTCAAGCCGCTCTCGCTGCTCATGCAGCTCTTCATTTCGGTGCTGCGCGGCACGCCCCTGATGCTTCAGATGTTCGCCGTCTCCTTCATGCCGTATTACGTGTTTGGCCTCAAGACCGATGCGAACTTCCCCATGATCGCGGTGCTCATCTCGTTTGTCATCAACTATGCGGCATACTTCGCCGAGATCTACCGCTCGGGTATCCAGTCCATTCCGCGTGGCCAGTACGAGGCCGCCGAGGTCCTTGGCTACTCCAGCCGCCAGACCTTCCAGCGCATTGTTCTGCCGCAGGTGGTCAAGCGCGTGCTTCCCGCCATGGGCAACGAGGTGGTCACGCTCGTCAAGGACACCTCGCTGGCCTTCTCGCTGGGCGTCCTCGAGATGTTCACGCAGGCGCGCGCCATCGTCACGAGTCAGCGCACCATGGCTGCCTTCGCCGTTGCCGCACTCATCTACTGGGTCACCTGCCTCATCATCGAGTACGTCATGAGGCACATCGAGAAGAGGCTGGACTACTACCATGACTAACGCCGAGAAGCACGACGCCCGCGCGTCTCGTCACCAGATTCCCGTGCCCGACGCCTCCGTCTCGCAGATCTTGGGACTGCCTGCCGTCTACGTGAAGGGCGCGCGCAAGTCCTTCTCGGGTCGAGAGGTGCTCCACGACGTGTCGCTCTCCATTGCGCGAGGGGAGGTCGTCTCGGTCATTGGCCCCTCCGGCGCCGGCAAGTCCACGCTTCTGCGCTGCCTCACGCTGCTTGACACCTTTGATGCGGGCGAGCTCTACTACGGCAGCCTCCGCGTGACCGAGCAGGACGAGAACGGCAGGGCCAGCTACTCCAAGGATGCCAGCGCAAAGGCGCGCATGCAATTTGGCATTGTGTTCCAGAACTACAACCTCTTCCCGCACTTCACCGTGATGCGCAACGTCTGCGACGCCCCTATTGCGGTGCAGGGGAGAGACCCAGCCAAGGTCGAGGAGGAGGCCAAGCAGATACTTGAGCGCCTGGGTCTGTCGGAGCACGCCGAGAAGGTTCCCAACCAGCTCTCAGGCGGCCAGCAGCAGCGCGTGGCGATTGCGCGAGCGCTTGCCATGCACCCCAAGGTCCTTTACTTCGACGAGGCAACCTCGGCCCTTGACCCCAGGCTCACGGCGGACATGCGGCGCATCATCCGCGAACTAGCCGCTGACGGCATGGCCATCGGCACCGTGACCCACGAGATGGGATTCGCCCGTGATGTCTCGGACCGTGTGGCGTTTCTCCTCGACGGGCGGATTGTGGAGGAGGGTCCTGCCGATGAGGTCATGGACAACCCCACAGACGCCCGCGTGCGGGAGTTCCTGGCCACGGCGGAGGACTAGTGGCAGGTCCAATAATCTCTTTTTGAAGGTCCTGTGTTGAGAC
>ENA-OUOW01000903-OUOW01000903.1-human-gut-metagenome-genome-assembly--contig:-NODE-903-length-22715-cov-3.633981_pt1 | contig 22715 bp, 20 predicted proteins | sample MGYA00237938_ERZ548769 | MGnify/ENA primary metagenome ERZ548769 (study PRJEB26490, sample SAMN05356870) | human gut metagenome | biome: terrestrial biome; feature: human-associated habitat; material... | reverse complement strand
AGGCAATAGTCGCCCTGCCTTGTGTAAGTGCCGCCCAGCTGCTCAAATAGCGATTCCATATGTGATCCTCCCACTCAAAATTTCCCCGGCAGGTCTGCAATGCAAAATGCACCTGCTTTTCGGTTACAGTCTACCAAAACCGAAAGGCAGGTGCGAGTGTGCGAATTTCTAAATCGCACATTATTTCTTCATCTTCCTGCTGAATTCATTCAGCGTCTGGATATGCCAGAGGCTTTTGCGGGTGATGGATCGGAAGGTCAGGGAGCAGAAGAAATCCACAAGAAAGATTTTCGGGATACAGAACTTCAGCCCCTTCTGGAAGGCTTTTAGTGAACCCCGGCTGCACCAGTTGTGGACGGTGGTCAGGGTGTAGCCGGTCAGGGCCACCACATCCTTTACCGTGACCACATCCGGGTATTTGCGCAGCAGCTTTTCATAGTAGCCGTGCATCTGCCGCAGCGTGTCCTCCGGCAGTTCCTTAGAGAGCCTCGCCACATAGTGGGTGCCGTACCATCCCTTCGGCGCAGAGTAGAGTTCGGGGAAGATCGCCCGCTCCTCCAAGTATGCTTTCACATCCTCTTTTCGGATTTTATAGCACCGGGTTTTCTTACCCGACCACTCGCAGGGCACCTTGCCGCTTTTGAGCAGGTGCAGCGCCGTGGACTTGCTGATGTGGCAGATGCGGAAAAATTGCTCCTTGTTCATCACCTCGGGAACGCTGTCCCAGTTGACGGGAAATACATCCATTTGTAACACCTCAAAAATAGATTTTCGTCGGTTGGAAGCTCTATCCTGCAGTGTATGGCCGTCTCCCGATTTTTCTCTCCTATCTTCCCGCATTTCTCTCCAAAATCGGAAAAAATGCCGATTTGAACCCACTTTCAAAAAAGCCCGTCCCGCAAGGCTTTCCGGGCGAAAAAGCCTGATTTCAAGCGGCTTTCGACGGGTACGGGGCTTACAGAAACGACCCCAAAACGGACACCCCCGTCACAGTTGCAGAAAAGACTCGAAATCAGTTTGAGGGAAACCTCACGAGGGTTCGAATCCCATCCTCTCCGCCAAAAAAGTCCAGTAAATGCAAGGCTTTGATAAGGATGGTTGAGAAAAACAAGTAAAATCAAGGCTTTGTGGACAGTGACAGACAATGCAACCATCAAAAATTGAATAAGTTTACAGAGCAGGGATACTATTTTCACGAATGGTATCCCTTTTCTGTTGTCTTCCGCTCCCACATAAGCGAAGCATGGCACAAGCCGCAGGCATAAAAAACCTGTGGCTTTTTTATTGCCCATTTTAGGAAGGAGCCGGATAAATGAATTTAAGTGAAGCTGAAAAAAGGATGATCTATCAGGTCGAGGGCACCAGCCAGGGGGCCGCTCTGAATGAGATTTACATGACCTGGCGCTATGCACCTGACAAGGCCATGAAGGACACGGCGGAAGGCCTTTTGAAAAAGCTCCGTCCTCTCTCCGATAAGGAGTGCATGGATGTGATCCGGGATGTTCAGAAGAATTACCGTCTGCCCGGCAAGGCAAGGACTATCGGGGAAATGTTGGCGGAGGCCAGGCAGCAATCCGGTGCCCAGAAGATGGCCGGTCACGATATCATGGCCCTGGAGCGGTTCGATCCCGATACCCGCCACATGATCGTCTTTGACGTCCTCTCCCATGAGTCCCCCATGGGATACAAGGGTGATAAAATGCGCCTGTTCCTGACCGAAGCCGGATACGGAAAGGCCCTGGAGAACCAGGACAAGGGATTTATCAAAATAAAGAACCATGCGAAGGTCATAGCTGGCAACCTCCGCTATGACCACAAAGACCGTGAATTGTAGGGAACTGAAAACTGTATCAAAAAAGGTGGAAAATCCGCTGTTCCTTCCCCTCTGTGCCACGAACCGAAAGGGGCATGGATGTTTTCCCATGTGAAGGGTATGGGAGAGATACAGACGGAGGAAACACCGAAAATCAACACTTTTCAAACCATGAGGAAGGAGGTATCAGGCATGGCAGTTTTTCGCATTGAAAAGACCAGAGATTACACGGTCATGTCAAACCATCATCTGCGGGATATGTCCCTGTCGCTGAAAGCAAAGGGACTTCTATCCCTCATGCTGTCCCTGCCAGAGAACTGGGACTACACCATGAAGGGGCTTGCCCGTATCTGCAAGGACGGCATCGACAGCATCAGCGGCGGCATCCGGGAGCTGGAGGCGCACGGCTATCTGATCCGTGCGCGTGTCCGTGGCGCAAACGGGCAGCTCGGCTCTATCGAATACACTATTCTGGAACAACCTAAAGCGCCATCACCTACACAGGAAAAACCTATACGGGAAAATCCCGTACAGGCAAATCCAATGTTGGACGCTCCAATTCAGGAGAACCCCGCCCAATTAAATAAAGAAGAATCAAGTAACTATCCATCAAAGACAGATCTATCAATTACGCAAGGATCAAGTCCTATCCCATCAAGTCCCCCAGCCCCCGGGGAGCGGACCGGACAGGACGGGATGCGAAAGCGGGAAAGCTATCGGGCATTGATCTTAGAGAACATCGAGTATGACGTACTCTCGCAGAACGTGCAGCTTGACAAGGACCGGCTGGACGAGCTGGTGGAGCTCATGGTGGATACCGTCTGCTCCAACCGGGAGATGATCCGTGTGGCTGGGGACGATTACCCTGCCGAGGTCGTCCGGTCGCGGTTCCTGAAGCTGAACGCCTCGCATATCGAGTATGTCCTTGACCGGATGCGGGAGAACACCACCTATGTCCGCAACATCAAGAAATATCTGCTGGCGGCGCTGTATAACGCCCCGGTCACGATGGACAGCTATTACACATCCCTTGTCAGCCATGACCTGTACGGCAGCGGAGATCGGAGGTGAACGCCTTGCAGGAAGAAATCACGCAGAAAACTCTTGCGCTTTGTGTGGAGGCCAGTAAAATGACCGCTCAGCTCTTGCAGCAGGCTATGAAGAAGGTGCTGGCGGATATGGAGAAGCACAAGAAAAATCCGCAGCTCCGGCACGGCAAGCAGACGCTCCGGCAGCTTATGAAGCACAACACCGGCGTTTCCAACATCGAGATCACGGATCAGAATATCCGGGCCTTTTCTTCCACGGCGAAGAAGTACGGCCTGGATTTTGCTTTGAAGAAGGACACTTCCGGCGAGCATACCCGTTACCTGGTGTTCTTCAAGGGTCGGGACGCCGATGTGATTACAGCGGCCTTCCGGGAGTTTTCCGCTAAAAACCTGAGCCGCGAGAAAGCCCCTTCCATCCGGCGCAAGCTGGAAAAGGCGCAGGAGCAGTCCAAAACGCAGCACAAGGAGCAGGAGCGCGGCGAAAAGGTCAAGACCAGAGAACGGAGTGTGGAGCGATGAAGGATAAGCTCAAAAAATATCTTCTGCCGAACCTGCCGTATCTGTTCTTTGTGTATCTCTTTGATAAGCTCTGCCAGACGGTGCGGCTGGCGCCGGGGCTTGACGCTTCGGAAAAGCTACTGCATATCGGGCAGGGCTTCCAGACCGCCTTCTCCAGCTCCGCGCCCAGCTTTCACGCGCTGGATATCTGCGTCGGCATCCTCGGCGCGGTTTTTGTCCGGCTGGCGGTGTATGTCAAGGGCAAGAACGCGAAAAAGTACCGCAAGGGTATCGAATACGGCTCTGCCCGCTGGGGCACGGCGGCGGATATTGCGCCCTACATAGACCCCGTTCCCGATTGGAACATCCCCCTGACCCGGACAGAAGGCCTCACCATGACCAGCCGACCGAAGCAGCCAAAGTATGCGAGAAACAAAAATATCCTCGTCATCGGCGGCTCCGGCAGCGGCAAGACGCGGTTTTTTGTCAAACCGTCTATCATGCAGATGCACAGCTCCTATGTCATCACCGATCCCAAAGGGCAGCTTTTGAAGGAAACGGGGAAAATGCTCCTGCACGGCGCGCCGAAGCTGGACGAGAACGGAAAGCCGGTGCGGGACCGGCACGGCAGGATCATCTATGAACCCTACCGTATCAAAGTCCTGAACACCATCAACTTTTCCAAGAGCATGAAATATAACCCGCTGGCCTATGTGCGCTCGGAGAAAGATATCTTGAAGCTGGTCAATGTCATCATTGCCAACACGAAGGGCGACGGTGAAAAGTCCTCCGAAGATTTTTGGGTCAAAGCCGAGCGCCTTTTATACTGCGCTCTGATCGGCTACATCTGGTATGAGGCGGAACCGGAGGAACGGAACTTCATCACGCTTCTGGACCTGCTGAACGCCTGCGAAGCCAGAGAGGATGACGAGACTTATAAAAGCCCCGTGGATATCCTCTTTGACGAGCTGGCACAGGCGGGCGCGCCCGAGCTTGTCGCCGCGGCAGCGCAGATCGCCGATGGCACCGTTACCTGGCACGAGCAGGACCCCGCCCAGGTCACGATTGCCGAGAAGGTCAAGAAGGACGAGATGCGCCTCGACCCGGCAGACACGTGCGAGGCAAACGCGCTTCGCGTGCAAGCCTCGACCGACGCGGCACCTGCGCGCTGCCAGGTTGCGGGTAGGGGCATGCGCGTTGTGCGCGCGGCAGTTGTGGACGCCAATGCGCCGCAGGTGGCGGCCGGTGCCGTTGCGCTTGGCCACGGTCGCGTGCTTCTCGGCTGCGCCAACGGGGCGCTTGAGCTTCTCCGCGTGAAGCCCGACGGCAAGCGCGAGATGGACGCCTCCGCCTGGGTGCAGGGTCTCCACGGCGGCAACGGCGCCACCTGGGAGCGTGCCTAGCGCATGGCAACGCTCTCACCCGCCCGCATAGCAGCTGCGGACGTTCTCTCCAACGTGCGGCGCAGGGATGCCCGCGCGCGTGACCTGCTGCGCACCTCTGCCCCGGTGGCGCGCCTTACTCCCGCTGACCGCGCGCTGGCAACCAGACTCGCTTTGGGGAGCGTCCGTACGTCCGGAACCGTCGACGCCCTTCTCGACGCCCACCTGCGCCGCGGTCACCTCGAGCCGCGCGTGCGAGATGCGCTGCGCATCTCGGCGTTCGAGCTCCTGTGGCTTGCGACGCCCGCGCCTGTGGCCATAAGCCAGGGCGTCGAGCTGGTGCGACGCGTCTCGCCCCATGGCGCTGGCCTGGCCAATGCGGTTCTGCATCGCGTTGCCGAGGAGGACCTTCCCGCGCTTGTCCACGCACGTGAGCGCGTAGAGAGCCGCAACTGCACCGCTTCCGACATCGCGCTCGTTGCCGCACTGCCGCAGTGGCTTGCGGATGAGCTTGTGGTCTCGCTGGGCACCGAGGGTGCGTGCCGCATGGCGCTCTCCGCTCTGGACGCACCTGGCGTCTATGTGGCCGGCAACGCCTGCATGCACAATGATGCCGAGGTCGACCGCCTGCTCTCTGCCGCGGGCCTTATCCCGCGCGCTACCTGCCTGCCGGGATGCCTTTCGCTCTCGTCTGCAGCCGGCTTGTCCGCGTCTGGCCTTGTGGACGCCGTTGACGTTGTTCCCGCAGACATGGCGGCGCAGGTTGTGGCCTGGCTCGCCTCGCCCACGCCTGGCACCCGCATGCTTGAAGTTGGGCAGGGGAGAGGTACCAAGTCGCTTCTCCTCGAGTCCTACGCGCTGCGCCGCGGTGGACTTGCGCACATTGCTGCGGTGGAGTCCGAGGCCTTCAAGGTTACCGTCTCACGCGCCCGCATGGAGCGGGCCGGCCTGTGCAAGGCTGTGACCTGCACCGCGTTGGATGGTCGGCGTCTCGGCGAGAAGGACCTTCTGCCCGAGCTTTCCGGCAGCTTCGACTCTGCATTCGTGGACGCCCCCTGCTCCGGCACAGGCACCATGCGCCGCCACCCCGAGATCGCCTGGGCGCTCCAGGAGCCTGCCGTTCGCCCGACGGGACAGTCGCTCCCGACGCTCCAACTGGAGCTTCTTCGAGCTGTCTCAACTCGCGTTGGTGCTGGTGGCACGCTGGCCTACGCCACGTGCTCCGAGTTGCGCGAGGAGGACGAGGGTGTTGTGGCAGCGTTTCTTGCGGGGCCGGAGGGTGCGCCCTTCTCGCTGGTGAACCCCCGCTCGACGGCTGCCTTCGTGGCGCTGCCACCCCAGGCCAAGCGTCTGGTCACGGCGATGGTTGGCCCTGATGGCATGGTGCGCACCTCCCGCGTGGATGCGCCCGAGCTGCCGCTTGATGGCCACTTCCTGGCACTTCTCGTTCGCGAGGCATAGATAGAACATTAGTTCTGTATTTTTCTTCCGGTACTTGAAGTATGCCTAAGCTCTGTTTAAGATAAGCCTCCTATTGTCCGAGACCGTAACTTTGGAGGCTTCCCAATGCCGGAGGAACAGTCGGGAGACGTTGGCGCGCAAGTGCCGCGCGTTCCCACCGTCCGCGACATGGACATCGTCTATCAAGAGGTTCAGCGCCTCTACTATGAGATATCAAAGGGATGTGGTCTCTCCGAGACGGCATACTGGATTCTTGTGGACATCGTGGTTGCCGGTGGCAGCTGCCCGCAGGGGTCAATCGCAACGTGCCACTCGCTCTCGCGTCAGACGGTGAGCTCGGCCATGAGGTCGCTCGTCACCCGCGGCCTGGTGACGCTCGAGCGTGATGAGAACAACCGTCGTAGCAAGATTGTGACCCTTACGCCCGAGGGTCGCTCCTTTTGCGAGAAAGAGGTTACGCCAGCGCTCAAGGCAGAGCGACGCGCCTTTGAGTCCCTTTCCCCTAAGGACAGAACGGCGCTCGTGGCGCTTATACGCCGCTACGTGGTGGCAATCGACATTGAGGCACGCGCCCTGCATACTGAGGGCACTGCCGAGAAGGAACTGACTGATAACACCCAGGGAGGTTGGAACTGATGGCTGCCGAGCGCGACTACAGCAAGCGCGCTTCATGGAGGGTCCTCAAGGAGCTCGTGCGTCCGCACTGGCACATGGCGGTGGCTGCCTGCGTGCTGTTGCTTGCCGACATCGTGGGCATGCTCCTCATCCCCACGCAGCTTGCGGCTCTGGTGAACGTTGCCGTAGGCACGCGTGACACCGCGGAGCTTACCTCGCATGGTGTGGCCATGCTTGTAGCTGCCGTGGTGGGCTCTGGCGGGTGCGTGGCCTCCTACTACGTGGCCTCGCGCCTTGCTGCCTACGTGGGACGAGACCTGCGCGTGGCCGTCTACAAGAAGTCGCTTGCGCTTTCGGGTGCCGACTTCAACGCGTTTGGCACGGGCTCGATGATCACCCGCACGCTGTCTGACGCCAACGTGGTGCAGCAGACCCTGCTCATGACCTTCATGATGGTGTTCCCGGTGCCCGTGACCTGTGTGGTTGCCATCGTTCTGGCATATGGGATAGACCCCGTGATGGGGCGCATGCTCCTCCTCATCACCATAGCGATGCTCGCCATCTCGGGCGTTGCCGTTGCCAAGTCCACACCCATCTTCATGGCTATGCAGGGTTTTGTCGACCGTATGAACTCGCGCCTGCGCGAGGTGGTCACTGGCACGCGCGTCATCCGCGCCTTTGGCAAGGAGGAGCGCGAGCGCGGCCGCCTGAACGAGACTTTCGAGGACTATGCCACAAACGCCATCCGCGTGAACATGCTCTTCTCGGTCGTAGACTGCTCGACGTTCTTCCTCATGAACGTTGTCGAGGTACTTGTCATGTGGATGGGCGCGGACCGCGTGGGCGCAGGTGCCATGCAGATTGGTTCCATCTCCGCGCTGCTCGAGTACGCCATGCTCATCCTCTTCTTCATGATGATGGCGCAGTTCGCGATCATCCAGGTACCCAGGGCGCTCTCGTGCCTCACGCGCACCGCGGCCGTGCTCGATGCGGTGCCAAGCGTGGCGGATCCCACAGAGCCCAAGCGCCTGGCTGCGCCGACAGACCCAAGGCCTGGCGACGAAGTGGCACGCTTCTCGCACGCGAGCTTCCGCTTTGCTGATGCCGATGAGGACACCCTCCATGACCTTGACTTCTCCATTCGGCGAGGTGAGGTCACAGCCATCATGGGCAATACCGGGTCGGGCAAGTCAACAGTTGCCAAGATGCTGCTTCGCTTCCACGACGTGACTGCGGGGTCGCTCCTCATGCTGGGAACCGACGTGCGTGAGGTCGCGCAGCAGGACCTGCGCTCCCACATTGCCTACGTACCGCAGCAGGCATGGCTCTTCTCGGGTACCATCGCCGAGAATCTGCGCGATGGCGACACCTCCGCTACCGACGAGGAGCTCTGGCATGCGCTTGACGTGGCGCAGGCGGCCTTCGTGCGCGAGCTGCCTGACGGCCTCTCTACGCGCGTCGCGCAGGGCGGGTCAAATTTCTCAGGCGGCCAGCGCCAGCGCCTGGCCATAGCCCGTGCGCTCGTGCGTCATGCGGACCTCTACGTCTTCGATGACTCGTTCTCGGCACTCGACTACAAGACCGACGCGGCCCTGCGCCATGCCCTTAAGGGCGAGCTTGCCAACCAGGCCGTGGTCATCATCGCCCAGCGTGTGAGCACCGTGCGCCATGCGGCGCAGATCGTGGTGCTAGGCGATGGCTGCGTGGTTGGGCGCGGCACGCATGACCAGCTCATGGAGACGTGCCCTGCCTATAAAGACATTGTTGAGTCCCAGACGAGGGGAGGTGCCACCGCTGATGAGTGACGAGAAGAACATGCGTGACGAGAAGAACATGCGTGACGAGAAGGACCAGCTGGACGAGGAGCGCCCACACGACGCCATGGGGACGGCCCGCCGCCTGTGGCAGGCCGCCGGCAAGCAGCGCTGGCGCCTTGTGGTCGCTGCCGTGAGCGCCATCGTGTACGTGGCCGCCAGCCTGGGTGCCGCTGCCTACAGCGCGCACGTGGTTGACGTGCTGTGGGAGCATATCCAGCAAAGCTTCTCCGCAGGCGAGCCCTACGTTGTGGGCCTCGACAACGGTGGACGCGAGGTTCTCATCTACCTGGGCATCTGGACCTGCGCGTGGGTGTTTTACAGCGTGCAGTCGCTCGTGATGTCGAGTTTTGCCGAGCGCCTTAACCTCTCGCTGCGCAAGGAGATCTCGGCAAAGCTGGGAAGGCTCCCACTCTCATACTTCGACGCCCATCAGCCCGGCGACATCATCAGCCGCGCGACCAACGACCTCGACAAGGTCTCCGAGGTCCTGCAGCGTGGCCTGCTGCAGCTCATCATCGCCTTCACCACGCTCGTGGGCGCAGTCGTGCTCATGCTTGTCTCCAACCTGGTGCTGGCACTTGTGTTCTGCGGGTTCGCCGCCGTGTCTGTGGTTGTTACCAGGTTTGCCGCCTGCCGCACGCTCGACGCGGCGGCGGCGCGCCAAGACGCGCTGGGGCACCTCACCGAGAGCGTCGAGGAAGCGTACTCCGGCCGAACCGTCATCAAGGCATTTGGCGTGGAGGACGCGAGCCTCGAGGCGGTGGAGTTGCGTGCTGAGAAGGTTGCTGCCACAAGTGCCCGGGCAGACTTCCTCACCAACGCAATCTCCCCCGTGATCCGCTTCCTCATGCGGCTCTCCCAGGTGGCCATCGGACTTGCCGCTGGAGTGCTCGTAGCGGGGGGTCAGATGTCTGTCGGCGCGTTCCAGGCCTTCTTCCAGTACGTGACCCAGGCGTCCGAGCCACTCACCCAGCTCTCGCTAACGGTGAACATGCTGCAGGGCGCCCTTGCTGCCGCCGAGCGTGTCTTTGCGCTGCTTGACTCGGCAGAAATCTCGCCAGACCCAGAGATGCCGGTGGAGCTTCCAAAGCCCGTGCAGGGCCGTGTGGCCTTCGAGCACGTGCGCTTTGGCTATTCGCCCGAGGCACCCCTCATGCGCGACGTCTCCCTCGTGGCCGAGCCTGGTCAGAAGGTCGCCATCGTGGGCGCAACCGGAGCCGGCAAGACCACGCTCATCAACCTCCTCATGCGCTTCTACGAGGTTGACGGTGGACGCATCACGCTTGACGGCGTTGACACCAGGCAGCTACGCCGGCGCGACCTGCGCCGCGAGTTTGGCATGGTGCTCCAGGATGCGTGGCTCTTCGAGGGAACCATCGCCGAGAACATCGCCTATGGCAGACCTGGTGCCACACGGCCGGCGGCCGGGCGGCGGCGCGCGCCGCGCACGTGGACTTCTTCGTGCGCACACTTCCGCATGGCTACGACACGATGCTCACTGACGGCGGTGAGAACGTGAGCCAGGGTCAGCGTCAGCTCCTTACCATTGCGCGCGCCATGCTCACAGACCCTGCCATGCTCATCCTCGACGAGGCAACCTCGAGCGTGGACACCCGCACCGAACAAGCCATTGTTCGCGCTATGGAGGCCATCATGGAGAATCGCACGAGCTTCGTGATCGCGCATCGCCTTTCCACGATTGTGGACGCGGACCTCATCCTGATGATGGACCACGGGACCATCATCGAGCAGGGCACGCACGAGTCGCTGCTGGAAAAGGGCGGTGCGTACGCGACGCTCTACCGCAGCCAGTTCGCCTAGCCTATCTCGTCTGGCCAGACGGCGCTCTCAGGCATGGTTGAGTTGCAGCTCGCCACGTCGTCCGGAATTGAGTCGTCGCTGGCGAGAAGCTCGCTGATGGTCACGAAGGTGTAGCCCTGCGACTGGAGCGTGTCAATGATCTGCGGCAGTGCCTCGACGTCCTGGTCGCGGGGGCCACCGCCATCGTGCATCAGGATGATGCTTCCGGAGTGCACGTTGCTGCAGGCCGCCGATACAATCTGGTCCACGCCGGGCTGCTTCCAGTCTTCGGTGTCGATGTCCCAGCGCACGGCCGCTGTTGCCACGCCCTGCGTGGCAAGCCAGGTGCGCTGGGTAAAGCTTCCGTAGGGTGGGCGAAACGTGGTGGTCTTCTCGCCCGTGGCGTTCTCTATGGACGAGAAAGACGAGGTGAGCTCGTCGACCACCGTCTGCGGCTCCGCGTACCTAAGGTCGGGGTGGTCGTAGGAGTGGCTGCATATCTGGCAGCCGGCATCCACGATGGCCTTGGCCTCATCCGGGCGGGCGTCAACCTCCTTGCCCAGGCAGAAGAAGGTCGCCTCGACTCCCTTGTCCTGCAAGATCTGCAGGTATTGTGACGTGTACTCGCTTGGCCCGTCATCAAACGTCAGGGCCACGAGCTTCTGGTCGTCCGAGGGCTGGACGTCCTTCACGGTGACCACGCAGTCCTGACCCTGCTCGTAGACCGTGCCGTCGACCTGCTCGCCAGACTCCTGGCCCGTGAGCACGTCCTTCACCGTGGTGGAGCCCCACTGCGAGATGTAGTTGATGGCGCCCACGTTGCCGTCCATGAGGAGCTTGGGTGGCTGGTTCACGGTCTCGGTGGTGTAGGGCTCCGTGCGGTCGCCACCGTCGCTCACGGTGATACGCTCCCCGCCGGCAACCTTGTAGGTGCGCGCGTCGTCGTAGTCCATGTCCTTGTCGTTGACGGAGACCGAGTAGGGATAGCCCCCGCCCTCGGCAAGGATGTTCCCCGAGACGCTCACGTAGTTGCCAGGCGAGGTTTGAATGTCCTCGTCGCTCTTGAGCTGGTCAATGGTGGTGCCCACGGTTACGCTCTGGAGTGTGCCGTTTACCGTCACCTGAACTGGGCGGAACTGTGTCCACCATACGAAGCCGCCGCCGAGAAGTGCTGCAAGCACGAGGAGCGGAACAAGCGTCCGTAGCACGAGCCGTTTGCCCTGGCTACCTCTCTTGCCCTGCTCCCTTCCCTCGGGCATTGCGTTGGCGTCACCTGTGGGGATAAAGCCCCCGCCCTTGCCCACAAGCCCAAAATCCCGGGTGTTCTCGCGCTTGTTCTTCCGCTCGGAGGGATATCTCCGCTCATTGTTGCTGGTCATGCTGCCTCCGGAACCTGCATCCGCCTCGTGGTTTTGTCTTGTTGCTGCGTTGTGTTGAGGGGCTGTGCCCCGCTGGCTGCGTGCAAGTAACCATAGCTCAGTTTGCCAGGGTGTGCTCTGCCCCTTGGTGCTCTTTCATGTCTCTAAAACATGGACAGTTTTGGACGAAAGTGTTGCTTTACCTTGGTATCTGGTGGCAATGGCCACGATTGGCACCTGTCCTCTCATCAAAAAAACGCACACCAAAACAATCCTGCATGCTGGCTTCCTGAGAAAAGCGTTGCCAGGAAGCCACCTGAACCGTTTTCGTGTGCCCTTATTGACGAGAGGCGCCCTCGCGTTGCCGAGGGCCGCGTCCTCGCCCCATCCCAACCTCGCGCGCCTCGAAAAAGGCCCTGCCGACAGTCGGCAGGGCCTTCAAACGTCCAGCTATGGGGCTTGGGCTACTTGCCCTTCTGGTCGGTGTTGTAGAAGCCGGAACCCTTGAACACGATGCCAGAGGTCTCGAACACTCGCTCGGCCTCATGGCCGCACTTGGGACAGTTCACCTTGGGATGGGCGCTCATGGGGTGCTCGACCTCGAAGGTGGAACCGCATGAGGGGCACTTGTAGTCATAACGAGCCATGTTCTTCTTCCTCCGGAAGCTTGGTGCAGATGCTGTAAGGTGGCCGGCGCGAGCGTGACTGCGCGCGAGCCATGGGATACTTTACCCAACCGGAGGGATTGCTGCCAGCTTGCGGGCGGCAAGCCTGGGGACAACACTGAATCTGCTCGCCATGGCATGGCCTGTAACGCAGGGGAGAGGAAACGATGGCTTTCAAGGGTGCGATCTTCGACTGTGACGGGACGCTCGTCGACTCCATGCGCATGTGGAGCCATGTGATGATCGAGCTGGCACACGCCCACGGCTGCGGGGGCGTTGACCAGACGTTCTTCGATCGAATCGAGAGCGTGACCCTGCGAGACGGGTGTCAGATCATGCATGACGAGCTTGGCATCGAGACCCCCGTCAGCGATCTCTACGAGGAGGTCTGCGCCATCGTTCGCCACCACTACGCGACTGACATCCCGATCATGCCTGGCGCGCGCGAGTTCCTCGAGGAGCTAACGGCAGCCGGCATCCCCATGGTCATTGCGACCTCCACGCCGCTGCGCGAGGTGCGTGTGGCGCTCGAGGCGCACGACCTCTCTCGCTTCTTCAAGGACATCGTGACAACCGAGCAGGTGGGCGGTCGCGACAAGGTGTTCCCCGACGTCTACCTCGAGGCGGCCCGTCGCCTTGGCACGCCGGTGGGTGAGACCTGGGTCTTCGAGGATGCCCCCTTTGGCGTGCGCACCTCCAAGCGCGTGGGGTTCAACGTGGTTGGCCTCATGAACGACCATGACGGTCGGGACGAGAGGGACGTGCAGCCCTGGTGCGACATATACGTGCATGGCTTCGCGGAGCTCTCGCTGTCGCTTATCGAGGACTATGCGGCGGTACCGGCGGCGCAGGACGCGCCGTCTGATGCGGAGCCCCTACGCGCGCTTGTGGTTGATGGGTCGCCGGCGCCCAGCTCGCCGGCGCTTGTCGCGCGGCTAGCCGACAGGGCGGACTACGTCGTTGCAGCCGACAAGGGTGCCGAGACGTGCCGGGCTGCCGGCGTGGTGCCAGACGCATATTGCGGCGACCACGATTCCGTCTCGGCTGCGGATGGTGCCTGGGCAAGCAGCGAAGCAGGGCGCTCGATCTCGTTTCCGTCCGAGAAGTATGCGACGGACCTCTCGCTTGCCATTGACTGCGCGCGCCACGAGGCCGCGCGGCAGCGGCGTCCGCTGCGCCTTACGGTGACCTGTGCATCTGGCGGTCGGCCGGACCATGCCCTGGGCGTGGTGGGACTTCTCGTCGGAGCTGCAAACGCGTGTCCGGCGCTGGTCGAGGACTCGTTCGAGATGCGCGTGGTGTCGGCGGCGGGCGCGCGAGAGTGGCGGCTGGGCACGGACGCGCATGGGCGCATCTTCTCGGCCGTGGCCGGGGCGCCGGGAACAGTGGGAAGCGAGTCCGGCATGAAGTGGTGTCTTGACGAGAAGCCCCTCGGTCTTCTCAACGACTTGGGCATCTCGAACGTGGTGGAGAGCGAGGACGCCGTTGTGTCCGTGAGCTCCGGTGCGGTTGCGGCGTTCCTGCTGCGGTAGGACGCTGTCTTGGCTGTGGCGTTGCGGCGCAATTCGAATGCCGCGCCTTCTCGCCGGTTAGACCGCCTTAACTGTTCGGAATCCTCGGCATGCCCGCAATGCCGCGCGATTTCGCCCTTTAGGGGGCTCCAACCGTTCGGAAAATTCCTAACCGGCGAGAATCCGCGGCAAACCCCGCACCGCTCCGCACCCCCCGCCGTCACAAAAAAGAGGGCCGCACCAAGTGGTGCGACCCTCCCTGCATGCAATGTCCTAAAGCTTAGCCGCGGACGAGGTTGCCCTTCTTGAGGCACCTGGTGCAGACGTTGAGCTTCTTGCGCTGGCCGTCGACAACAACGGAGACGCGCTGAATGTTGGGCTTAAACGTGCGAGCAACCGTGCGGTGGGAGTGGCTGATGGAACGACCGGCAACGGCGTGCTTGCCGCAGATATCACAAACCTTCGACATGACCTTGACCTCCAAAGTGCGGCGCTCGCGCGCCCGTTAATCAACAAGCCTTGCAAATATACCACTTGGGCGGCTTCTCGCAAGCGATACACACAACTTCTTGGTATTGGTCTTGGTTCTGAGCCCCCGATAATGCGTCCTAGCCTGTGCGACCCGGCTCGTTCCGCCGACCAAACCATGTTTCCCTAGTATACGGGCTTGGGATCGATGAACTTGTCGGGGTCGGTGTGGGGCGCCAGTACCGAGACCATCTTCACGGGCTTGTCATAGGGGTTGTTCACGTAGTGGACCTCTCCCGGCTCGATGTGAATGAAGTCGCCGGGCTCGAGCACGTTGACCTTGCCGTCAACCACGATGTCGATCTTGCCCTCGAGGATGTAGAAGTTCTCTTCCATCACGTTGTGGTGATGGGCGTCAAAGTCCTGTCCCGGCTGGAAGGCTACCAGTGCAAAGTTTGCCCGCGGACCCTTCATGAGGTACTTGGGACCAGAGTCGCCAAAGCGGTACTCGAACTTGTCCTCGTTTGTCACAAACATGTCAATCCTTCCTGTTGTGCGTTGTCGTGCGCCTGCATGGGTCTGCCGCCGGGGCCGCCGCTGCGCGGGTGCGACGGCCCTGAGGACACGGATCTACTTGATGCCGGGCGCGCTCCACATGCTCTTTGTGATGCCCTGCTCGCTCAGGCCAAGCTGGGCGGCGTAGACCTTGCGCCACGTCTCGTAGAGCTTCTCGTACATGGCGTGGTTTGCTGCGTCTGGCGAGAAGGTCTTCTCGATCTTCACCACCTGGTGTGCGCCCTCGGCAATGCTGGGGTAGATGCCAACGCCGTAGCCGGCGATAATGGCGGCGCCCAGGGCGGTTGCCTCCTTCACCACAGGCACGCGCACGGGCTTGTTGGTAACGTCGCTCACGATCTGCGCCCAGAGGTCGCTGTAGGAGGCGCCACCGGCAAAGACCAGCTCGTCGGGCTCTTTGCCCGTGAACTCGCGCACCAGCTCGATGTGGCCCTTGACGAGAAGGGCTGTGTTCTCGAGGATCGCGCGGTAGAAGGTGTACTTGTTGTACTTGTCGGGGTCGAGCTCGAAGTTGGTGAAGGTGGGCGCAGCGTGCGTCCAGTGGATGAAGTTCATGATGTCGCTGAAGCAGCACACCATGCCGCCCGCGCCCACAGGCCCCTCGGCGGCGCGCTCGTCCATGAGGTCGTAGGCGCTCGTGCCACTCTCGGCGGCAATGCGCTTCTCCTCCTGGCAGAACGCGTCACGGAACCAGCGCATGACCAGGCCAGGTTTGAAGGCGAGGGCCTCGTACTGCCACACGCCCGGAACGGCGTGGCAGTTCACGCGCACGCGGCAGTGGTCGTCGGTCTTGGGGCTCGCGGTGTTGAATTCGTACTGCCAGAAGCTGCCTCCAAAGACGCCAGCCTGTCCCGGCAGACATGCGTCGACGCCAATCATGCCCAGCTGGCAGTCGCCGCCGCCCACCACGACGGGCGTCCCCTCAGCAAGTCCGGTGTCGCTCGCGCCCTGGGCGCTCACATGGCCAGCCAGAGAGCCGCACTCGAGCACGGGCTTAAAGAGGTCCGAGCGAAGGCCGCAGCGCTCGGAGATCGAGGGGTCCCAGTCGCGCTTCTCAAGGCTCATGATGCCGGTGGTCGAGCCGTTTGAGGGCTCCACGGCGAGCACGCCCGTGAAGTGGTAGATGAGCCAGTCGTTGAACATGCCCAGCGTGGCCGCACGCTCGTAGACCTCGGGCATCTTGTTCTTGACCCAGAGCAGCCTGGGAAGCGCTCCCAGTGCGTAGGTCTGGCCGCTCTCGAGGTAGAGCTCACGCTCGAGGCCGGGGTCCTTCTCGATGAGCTGCGCGACCTCGTCGTTGCTACGCGCGTCGACGTTGGCGCACGCCCAGATTTCGTTACCGTCTGCGTCGTAGAGGAGGATGCCCTCGCGCATGCAGGTGGTCGAGACCGCAGCCACGTCAGCGGGGTCAACGCCCGTCGACGCAAGAACCTCGCGCACGCATCCGCGGGCGAGGTCCCAGTTGTGCCTCCAGTCAAAGTCCATGCTCCCTGGCCAGCGCGGGTCCTCGCGGTGCGTCCACTCCTTCTGCGCCACACCCACCTGCGTGCCGTTGGTGTCAAACACCACGGCTCGCACGCTGCCCGTTCCTGCGTCAATTGCCATCAGGTACTTCATGGGACCATCTCCTTGAGCCTGTCGTCCTCCTCGATGACCTTCTGTGCCGTTCTCTCGTCGGTGATGAGGGTGTTGATGTAGCCGTGCTTGAGAACCGCTCGTATGGCGCGAATCTTCTCGTCGCCTCCGGCGGCAGCCACCACGTTGCTCATGTGCTCGAGCGCCGAGAGACTTGTAGAGACGATCCTCGACTCGATGTCGGTGGCAATGGGGTTTCCGTCGATGTCGATGAAGTGGCAGAGGATGTCGCCCACCGATCCGCGCATGCGCAGAAGCTCGAAGTCGCTCTTGGTGAGCATGCCGTTCTTCTGGATGGTCGCGTTGTCCGAGATGCCGCCAATGCCCACCACGCTCATCGAGGCAAGGCCCACCATCTTGGCGATGCTCGTGATGCTTGGCTCCTGGACCATGGCGTCTCTTAGCTCCTTGGAGGAGAGCAGTATGGGGCAGGGGAGAAGGTTGAGCCTGATGGACATGACGCTGGGCGGAATGTCCTGCAAGTAGAAGTTCACGCCGCCGGTGAGGCTGATGACGCTCAGGTTGTTGCACGTCCCACGCGAGAGGTAACCAAGCACCCTGTTCATCATGGCGCCGTAGCCCATGTTGAGGTAGGCACCGTCCGAGAGGTGCGAGGTGATGTACATGGATGTGGCACGCGCGATCGAGTCCTCGGTTGTGGCCCTGTCGAGCGACGTAGGAACAATAAAGATGTCATCGAGGCCAAAGCGGTTGATGAATTCCTGTTCGAGACCCATGCGCGAGGTATCGCTCGCCCGGAAGGTAAACTGCACCACACCCTGCTCGCGTGCCTCGTCGAGAAGGCGCACCACCTTGGCCCTCGAGAGCCCCAGCATCGAGGCGATGTCGTTCTGCGTGTAGCCAACGATGTAGTAGTACCACGCCGCCTTCACCATATATATGTTGGTCGAGTCGTCCATGGAAGGCCTTTCCGAGAACAAATTCCCAATGCGTGGACAATTGTAACACATGTTGGACAAATACCTAGTTCAGAGAACACTGTCTCACGGTTACGCGAATGTGTCTGCGTTATTGCCTGCAAGCGCGTTAGAGCGTCGGCAAACGGTTGGACCCCAGAGGGGGGAAACGCTGGAGACGCATTTAAAGAGGGTGGTAAAACAAAAGGTAAAAGCCGCTATTCTCTGGTTATATCAACACCGGTAAGCGTGTCTGCGAACGGAGGCACGCTACCATTTGCGGCCGTAATGCGACCGTACATCGTCAATTTGGGTCCATCCGTCCATGTGCGCACATCTGTTTAGACAAAAACCGGTAGAGTGCTCACAGGGCAAACAAAAGTCCATGCATCAAACCGTTTCTCTCGACAGCACCTTTTCCATGAACGGGGGACAGTAATGGCGGATACGAACGAGGGCGTTTCCTCCTACGAGATCAAGGACGCGCTGCTGTCCGTGCGCAACATCTGCAAGGCGTTTGGCTCGAACTCCGTCCTCAAGGGCGTGAGCCTGGACCTCATGCCCGGGGAGGCAATCGCCCTGGTGGGTGGCAACGGCGCCGGCAAGTCGACGCTCATGAAGATCATCATGGGCATCTACACGCAGGACTGCGGCGACATCTACATCGAGGGGCGCAAGATCGAGCACAACAGCACCCGCGAGGCGCTCTCCAACAGCACCTACATGGTGCCCCAGGAGCCTATGCTCTTCCCCAACATGACCGTCCGCGAGAACGTGGAGATCGGATTCGCCGAGAAACCCAGCGAGCTCGACCACAGGCTCGAGCAGGTGATGACTGAGATCGGCTGGCACTTCGACCTCGAGCGCAAGGCCTCGACGCTCTCCATCGCCGAGCAGGGCATGGTCGAGATCCTTCGCGGCATCATGCGCCGCTCGAAGGTCCTCATCCTCGACGAGCCCACGTCCGCCCTCGCGTTCGACGAGGTCAAGAGCCTCTTCAAGGTCATCGAGAGCCTCAAGGCAAAGGGCATCGGCATCATTTACATCACGCACAGGCTCACGGAGGTCTTCGATATCGCAGACCGCGTCTCGGTCATGTGCGACGGCATCATCGCCATGCAGGGCAAGGTCTCCGAGTTCACGCGTGACGACCTCATCCGCGGCCTCCTGCCGCCCGACACCAAGAAGCGCGAGGCAAAGTCCGCGCCGCGTCCCGTGTCCGAGATCGACTACAACGCGCAGCCCGTGCTCGAGCTCCAGGACTTCACCGGCTATGGCTTCTCGCACGTGAACCTCAAGATCTACCCGGGCGAGATGGTCGGCCTTGCAGGCGTCGTGGGCGCCGGCCGCACCGAGATGGCGACCACCATCTTTGGGCGCGACAAGGTCCTGGGCGGCAAGGTGCTTCTCGACGGCAAGGACATCACGGGCGAGAGCACGCGGCAGGTCATTGAGGAGGGCATCAACTACGTCTCCGAGGACCGCTTTGCCAACGGCATCTTCCGCATCCGCGACGTTGCCGAGAACACCACGGCGGCAATCCTCAATGGCAAGCGACTGGGCTCCTTCTTCCTCAACAGGGCCGAGGAGGACAAGATTTCCCAGTCCTACGTGGACAACTTCCACACCAAGGTCACGGGACTCGACCAGGAGGTCGGAAGCCTGTCCGGCGGCAACCAGCAGAAGATCATCATCGCCCGCGCCTTCGCGTCCGAGCCGCGCCTCGTCATCCTCGACGAGCCCACGCGTGGCATCGATGCCGCGGCCCGCGGCGACGTCTATGCGGTGCTCCAGGAGCTGAGGAAGACGGGCGTCTCGATCCTTCTTATCTCGAGCGACATGGAGGAGGTCGTGGAGCTGGCCGACCGCGCGGTGACCATGTTCCAGGGCCGCATCAACCACGAGTTCAAGAAGGGCGAGATCACCCAGGACAACCTCATGGCGGCATCCTTCGGTGTCTACCACGAGAAGGCGGGCGTGAAGGTCGCCTCATAGCACTGCGGACTTTACGATAAGTATCGCTGACGGAAGGTGTGTGTCACGGTGAAAGCGCTGAAGAAGCTGTTGCATGCGAGGGAGTTGAGCAGCGTCCTTTTCCTCATCGCCCTCTTCCTGGTAGTAGGGCTGATAAACCCGTCGTTCCTCAACTCCTCGAACGTCTCCGCGTGCTTTAACACGTCGGTCGTCTACACGCTCGTCGCCGTGGGCATGGCATTTACCCTCTTCATCGGCGAGATTGACGTCTCCGTTGGCGCCAACCTGGGCATCGTCGCCACCGTTGTGGGCTCGATGCTGCGCGATGGCGCCCCGGTTCCTACCGCTATCCTGGTGGGCATCCTCATTGGTGCGGCCATCGGCCTCATCAACGGCTGGGGCGTCGCCATCATGCACGCGCCGTCGCTCATCTACACGCTGGGCGTCTGCGGCATCCTGCGTGGACTCATGTACCTCTACACCAACGGTGCCTGGGTTGAGAACCTCCCCAAGGACTTCAAGGACTTCTCGGCAGTCACGGCTGTTGGTGACCTGACGGTGTACTACTGTGCCGCCGTCGTGTTGACCATCGTGATATGGATCCTCACGACCAAGACCCGTCACGGGCGCTACTTTATCGCCGTGGGCGACAACGCGAACGGCGCCCAGCTCGTGGGCATCCCCGCCACGCGCGTGAAGGTCATCGCCTACGTCATCTGCGGCGTGCTCTCCGCCGTTGCCGGCATCATCTTCACGAGCCGCATTGGCTTTGTCACCGCGGACTCCGGCGACGGCTACGAGATGAAGGCCATCGCGGCCTGCGTGCTCGGCGGCATTTCGCTCTCCGGCGGCTTGGGCAACGTGGTCGGCGCGGCCATCGGCGCGGTCATCATGTCCTCCATCGGCCGACTGCTGGTCTTCATCGGCCTGCCGTCCACCTACAACAACACCATCACCGGCACGATGCTGATCGTCATCGTCGTCATCGACGCGCTGGCGCAGCGCCGTTCCATTGAAATGACTCGCAGAAAGCGCCTTCTGTCCAGAACGGCGGATCAAGAAGGAGGCGCGAAGGCATGAAGGACATGCTGAAAAAGGTTTTCAAGCACTGGGAAATGTTTCTGGTGATCTTCCTGATTCTGGAATTTGTGGTGTTTGGCGCGGCCAACCCGAAGTTCCTGCGTCCGCAGTCCATCATGAACAGCATCGTCAACTACATCAGCGTCTGCATCATTTCGCTGTTTGTCACGATGGTTATGATTACCGGCGGCATTGACATTCAGGCGCCGGCGATCATCGGTCTGAGCAGTATCATCATCGGCGTGCTCTGGAGCGACGCCGGGCTGAACATCTGGGCGACTGTGGCGATCGCCATGGTGGTCGCCGCGCTGTGCGGCGCGCTCTCCGGTTTCTTCGTCGCATACTGCGGCGTGCAGCCGATGGTTGTTACGCTGGGCGGCAGTTTCCTGTATTCCGGCATTGCGCTGATGGTTTCCGGCATGTCCGCGACCCCGGCGTATCAGGGTATCGGCGGTTTCCCGGCGAAGAACGAGGCGGGCGAGTTCGTCAGCTTCCGTTTCCTCGGCAAAGGCAATATCTTCGGCATTCCGACGCAGATTGTGATCTACGTTGTGCTGATTCTGCTGTGCATGTGGATTCTCCACCGCACCAAGTATGGCGAGCGCCTGTTCCTGATCGGCGTGAATCCGCAGGCGGCGGAATATTCCGGCGTCAACACCCGTGCTACGATCATGAGCACGTACGTCCTTTCGGCTGTGAGCGCCGCGATTGCGGGCACGCTGCTGACCGCGAACGTCAACTCCGCCAAATATGACCTCGGCTCCGGCTATACGCTGGCCATCATCACCGCCGTCGTGCTCGGCGGCACGCTGAACACGGGCGGCAAGGGCAGCATCATCGGCACGGTGCTCGCGTCGCTGATCATCTGCATTCTTCGTTACGGTCTGCCGCTCTGCTTCGGCGTGAGCACGCAGAACCTCGATCTGCCGATCGGCCTGATTCTGGTCGTGGTCGTTCTGGGCCGCGAAATCGCCGGTCAGCACATGCTTTCTCACCTGTTCAAGCGCAGGAGGAAAGAATAACCGTCGCATTTCAGGGGGCGCTGTCGAGCACCTCTTGAGATAAATAAAAAAACGTAGGAGGAACCCAATCATGAAAAAGATCCTGTCTATGATCCTCGTGCTGTGCATGGCTCTGACGCTGTGCTCCGCGGCTTTTGCTGAGGGCAAGAGCCCGGTTGACGGCATGACCGTTGCCTTCATCCCGAAGGTATCCGGCAACTCGTTCTTCGAGGCTGCGAACGACGGCGCCCAGAAGTACGCTGAGAAGTGGGGTCTGACCGTTGACTACATCGGCGCACCGACCGCTGACGTGACCACCCAGCTGGAACTGATCCAGCAGGCGATTGACAAGGGTGTGGACGCGATCTGCATCTCTTCCGTTGACGCGACCGGTCTGGACGAGAAGCTCCAGGAAGCTCAGGATGCCGGCATCTACGTCAGCACCTGGGACTCTGACGTCTCTCCGAACGCCCGTGCGCTGATGGTTTCTCAGGGTACCGCCGACGTCCTCGGCCCGATGCTGGTGGACATGGCTGTTGAGTCCCTGAAGGAGCGCGGCGTGGACGTGAACGGCGAAGTCAAGTACGTCTGGCACTTCTCCAACCCGTCCGTTTCCGACCAGAACTCCTGGTACGTCGCCGGCGACAAGTACATCAAGGAAAAGTATCCGTCTTGGGTTGCTGTCCATGATCCGTACTACTCCAACCAGGATCCGGCTCAGTCCGTCAGCGTTGGCGAGTCCATCCTCGACGCGTATGCTGATGTTGACGTCATCATCTGCAACGACTCCACCGCTCTGCCGGGACAGTGCAAGGCTGCTGAGAACAAGGGCCTGACCGCGAAGGACATCACCATCACCGGTTTCTGCACCCCGTCCGGCATGACCTCTTACCTGGAGAACGGCATCTGCACCCGTTGGGGCCTGTGGGATTGCGGCATCCAGGGCGCGATGGGCTGCTACCTCGCCGCTTACATCTCCGCGGGCAACACCGTGAAGGTTGGCGACAAGATCGACATCCCGAACATCGGCACCGTCGAAGTGCTGGCCAACGACGCGCTCGTCGCCGGTCAGGAGACTGCTGCGGAGAACAACGG
>ENA-OUOW01000896-OUOW01000896.1-human-gut-metagenome-genome-assembly--contig:-NODE-896-length-22858-cov-10.686357_pt1 | contig 22858 bp, 20 predicted proteins | sample MGYA00237938_ERZ548769 | MGnify/ENA primary metagenome ERZ548769 (study PRJEB26490, sample SAMN05356870) | human gut metagenome | biome: terrestrial biome; feature: human-associated habitat; material... | reverse complement strand
GTGCAGGGAAAGATGTAGAGGGAACATATAAGGTGGTAAAACATCTTCTTGATAACGTGGGTACTATGTATGATTTTAGAAAGTCCGATTTATATAAGCATATGAAATTCAGGGATATTGATGAAGCTATATTAGATAGTGTAAAAGAAAAACTTCTTGAAGGATTCAGGAATGAGGAAGAATTCGGCTACATGACAGGATATGAACCGTGGGAAAAATTAATCTTTGACAGATAAGTTTTTTTGAAAACTGCCGTTTGGTAAAATCTATTCCATTTTTAAAAGTCTTGCGATAAAATATGTTCTGTGAATCATTCACAGGATTATATTTTGAGGAGGCTTGGCAATGAACAAGGATTTTGAACGCTGCTGCAGCTTTCTTGCAGACATGATTATTAAATATGCACCACAGATAAGAGATGAAGTAGAGATGTGCATGATGATCAAGGATTCAATTGATGACGAGAAAGTAAGCAGGCAGAAACAATTTGACCGGTTCTGTTATTACTTAGGTGGCGTAAAACAGCTTCTGGACGAAAAGGCTGCGTAGGCAGCCGGCATCCTGCAGATAATATGCTGTAGGATGTATACATATATCAGGAGGCTTCATTCATGGCGAGTGGAGTCTCTTTTATTTTGCATTGTATAATGGAAAAAGTTATGGTTGAACAGAGGTTGGAATGATGATAAAATTTTGTTGGGACAATAGTGAACACATGTGTTCACATTTCATAACTAAGAAGTAATGGATTAGAGAGGTGCTTATGGCAGATAAAATTGGAACCGATGAATATGGGGAAATACTTATATATCAGACTGATGATGGGCAGACAAATATAGAAGTTAAAATAGAAGATGATACAGTGTGGCTGACACAACAGCAGCTTACTGAATTATATCAATGCAGTAAATCAAATATAAGTGAACATATAAAGCATATATTCGAAGAAGGGGAATTGGATAAGGATTCAGTTGTTCGGAAATTCCGAACAACTGCAGATGATGGAAAAATATATAATGTTGCTTATTACAATTTAGATATGATTATTTCTCTTGGATACCGAATTAAATCAGTGATTGCAACAAGATTCAGGCAGTGGGCGACACAGAGATTAAAAGAATACATGATTAAGGGATTTACGATAGATGATGAGCGACTGAAAGGTAATGGTGGAGGAAATTACTGGAAAGAGTTACTGGATAGAATCAGGGATATCAGATCTTCAGAAAAGGTCTTGTATCGTCAGGTTCTTGATTTATATGCTACGAGTGTAGATTACAATCCTCATAGCGAAGAGTCTGTTAGATTCTTTAAAATTGTTCAGAATAAACTTCACTATGCAGCACATGGTCATACTGCGGCAGAGGTTATATATCAGCGGGCAGATGCAGAAAAGCCATTTATGGGACTTACTTCATTTGCCGGAGAATTACCAGCATTAAAGGATATAGGAATTGCAAAAAATTATCTGGAAGAGAGTGAACTCAAGGTATTAAATAATCTTGTATCCGGTTATTTTGATATGGCTGAAATTAATGCAATTGAGCATAAGCCAATGTATATGGATGATTATGTAAAGCAGCTGGATAGTGTGTTGTCATCAGGAAATAGAAAACTTTTAACCGGAGCTGGTTCTGTAAGTCATAAACAGGCATTGGAGAAAGCGAAAACGGAATATAGAAAATATCAGGAGATTACTTTGACGCCAGTCGAAAAAGCATATCTTGAAAGCATTAAAGTGGTTTTCAAGGAAGTAAAAAGAAAATAGCTTATATAATGAATTGGAGGGCATGTATGAATAAAAAAAATGATATATTAGAGTCTTGGATAATGGTAGAACATTTATCAGAAGGTGACATTAATTTAAAGGACAAAAATATTTTGACATTTAGAAGTTTGCAGAATAGTGATTACTATTCTATGCTGGTAAATGAAATGCATAAGAGAGAGTTTGGAAAATATAAGCATAGTGGGGTTGTTCTTTACTTTGATATTTTTCCATTTCAGGAAGTAGTAGATTTTTTGAGAGAACAATATAAATTAAAACCAACAGAACAAGAAATTACATTAGGAAAGAAATTTTCTTTTGCATTATATTTTGATAAAAAACTTAATTTTATTAATGAAATGACATTTTTGACAGAAAGCTACTATATAAGAAATAAAAGACGAATACCAAAACAACAAGATTTTAATGCATTTGAGGTAGAAAAAGTTAAGAAATTTGGAGAAATGTTTGTATGTTCGAATGATATGAATTATAGAATACATTTTAATAATGCTATATCATCAATTTTAAAAGAAAATAATATTTTAATTGATAATTGTCGAATGCAACTTTTAACAAATATTGATTCAGAATCTACGAATTTACATTCTTTTTTTATAACGGATTTGGAAAAAGCAAAAAAGATACAATCGCATAATCTAGATAAATATATTACCGGAGTTATAACAGAACGTAATAATTTAAATTGCCGTAAAGAGAGTGAAATGTATAATCCTGAAATATTTTGTAGAATTTTAAAACCCAAAAATTATCCTATTGCAAGGTTTCCTGATAATCCTGAATTTTCATTAGCTTTGATGCAGCAGGTGGCAGTCAATTTATCAATAGGATATGATAATGAGCAGATTAGAAGTGTAAATGGACCGCCAGGTACGGGAAAAACAACTTTACTAAAAGATATATTTGCTGAACTTATTGTAGAACAAGCATATGAAATGGCATCTATGTCTTCAAAATATATAAGAGGAACTGATTTGACAAAATATTGGGATAATGCATCTATTGGTAGTGTTCCGAAAACAATAGCTGAGAAAGGTATAGTAGTTGCTAGTTCGAATCATGGTGCGGTTCAAAATATTGTTGATGAGTTGCCTTTGTCGAAAAAAATAGACAAGGAGTTTATAGATGCTATTGTTAGTGTAGATTATTTTAAAGAAATAGCAAATTCATATGTAGAAACAGAATGGATTACAGATGAAAAAGGAACATATGAAAGATTAAAAATAACCAAGAAAGAAGATATGGATAAATTTTGGGGTGTTTTTTCAATTGAGGGTGGAAAAAAAGACAATATGGAATATATAGTTACTGTGTTGAAGCATATTGTTTACCACCTTGAACAAGAATATACACCGAATAATGATATATATTTGGGCTTTATTACACTATATGACAAAGTAAATAATTATCGAAATAAGATTCAAAATGTCGCAGAAAAAATAATTAGTATTAGAAAAATACAATTAGAAATCAAAGAAAAACTTCAAAAATTTGAAAGTAATCTAATTAGAAAAAAGAATGATTTAGAACAACTTGTGTCAGAAAATAAAAAAAAGATAGAAGATATAAAAGAAAAAATAAAAGATTTAGAAAACGATAGAATTAATTTGGGTATGCAGTTACAGGTTGCTAAAATTGAAAATAATAGGATTTTACAGTGCATTGAGGCATTAAAAATTCAGAAACCGGGATTTTTTTCACTACGAAAAAGTAAGAAAGAGTATAGAGAAAAGAATAAGATGTATTCTGAACAATTACAAAGTAGTATTACCAACGAAAGTTTGATTAATGGTAAGCTGATTGAAGTAGAAAGACAAATACAATGTTTTCAAGTAGAAATTGAGAAGATTATTAGTAAGTCAAAAGATGAACAGGTCGCGTTTACAAAATGGAAGCAAAATGAAAGTCTTGAAATTGAGTGTTTGGAAACTAAAGTAGAAAAGATACAAGAAAAACTTAGTGGTATTGAAATAAATAACCTTCAACTAGAATCGGATTATGAAACATTACAATTGAGCAATCCATGGTTTGATATAGAATACAGAAGGTTACAATCACAACTATTTGTTAAAGCAATGGAAGTTAGGAAACAATTTTTGTATGAAAATGTGAAAAATATAAAAGCCGCTTATATTATATGGAGTAAACAAAAAGATTATATAGAACGCAAAAATATAATAGCCGAAGCGTGGAATTGGATAAATCTTACTATACCAGTTATAGGCTCTACTTTTGCAAGTTTCTCAAGAATGTGTGCAAATATGGGGAAAGAAACAATAGGTCATTTATTTATTGATGAAGCAGGGCAGGCACTTCCACAGGCGAGTGTAGGTGCTATTTTTAGAAGTAAATATGTTATGGCAGTAGGAGATCCATCACAGATAAAGCCTGTTCTTACATTAGATGCTAACATTCTTAATATGCTTGGAAAATATTATGGAGTGTCACAGAAATATTTGTCCGAATCAGCATCTACGCAAACATTGATAGATGAAATAAGTCAATATGGATTTTATAAAGATAATAGCAAAGAAAAATGGATAGGAATACCATTATGGGTGCATAGAAGATGTAAAAATCCTATGTTTGATATAGCAAATAAAATTTCATATGGTGGTAATATGGTACAGGGAGAAAAAAAAGATGGGGTTTGTGAGTGGTATGATATTGAGGGATATGCATTAGATAAATATGTTGCAGAACAAGGAGAGTTTTTAACAAATAAAATTAAAAATATGATAGTTGAAAATCCGGATATTATTAATAAACAAAAGAAAGATATCATCTATGTGATTAGCCCGTTTAAGAATGTTGCATATCAATTATCGAAAGAATTAAATAAAATAGAATTTACAAGATATGATAAAAAAGGAAAGCCTACTAATATAGGAACTGTACATACTTTTCAAGGAAAAGAAGCACCTATTGTATTTTTTGTGTTGGGTGCAGATAAAAAATGTATAGGAGCAGCAAATTGGGCAGTTGGAACAGATAATCCTAATATTATGAATGTTGCAGTAACACGAGCAAAAGAAGAGTTTTATATAATTGGTGATAAAGAAATGTACCTATCACTCAATAGTGACGTAATAAATGATACATGTAAAATAATTGAAAAACATAATATGAACACTTCACTTTAATGATGTATTAGAATTGTTTTGATATACAGAAAGGTTGTGATTTGTATGAAAAAACAGCAGAAATGCTATATATACACAAGAGTATCAACTTCCATGCAGGTAGAAGGTTACAGCCTTGATGCACAGAAGGACAAGCTTAGAAAATACGCAGATTATCAGGAAATGTTTATCGTCGGTGAATATTCTGATGAGGGTAAATCTGGCAAAAGCGTGGAAGGCAGACCACAGTTTAAGCAGATGCTTGCGGATATAGAAAGTAGCAAAGACAATGTTGATTATGTGTTGGTATTTAAGCTGTCACGATTTGGAAGAAATGCTGCAGATGTTTTATCGTCATTGCAGAAAATGCAGGATTATGGGGTTAATCTTATCTGTGTAGAGGATGGAATTGACAGCTCCAAGGATGCCGGAAAGTTGATGATATCTGTTTTATCTGCGGTTGCAGAGATAGAACGTGAGAATATTCTTGTCCAGACAATGGAAGGCCGCAGGCAGAAAGCGAGAGAAGGCAGATGGAATGGAGGTTTTGCTCCATATGGTTATCAACTGGTAAATGGTGAACTTATCATTGCAGAAGATGAAGCAGAGATTATTCGCATAATATATGACAAATTTGTCAATACAACGATGGGAATGGCTGCGATAGCCGTATTTTTAAATAACAGTGGTTATAAGAAAAAGCTTCGCCAGAATAACACAATTGAAGGTTTTTCTACATCATTCGTCAAGGGTGTGCTGGACAATCCGATATATTGCGGTAAGCTTGCATTTGGAAGAAGAAAAAATGAGAAGATTCCGGGAACAAGGAATGAATATCATATCGTAAAACAAAAGGAATATATGTTAAATGATGGAATTCATGAGGCAATCATATCAGAAGAAATGTGGAATCAGGCACACAGAAAGCGTCAGGAGACAGGCGTTTTACAGGTAAAAACACATAGTCTTGAGCATGAACATATTTTATCAGGGATTGTTAAGTGCCCTGTCTGTGGAAGCGGTATGTATGGCAATGTAAATCGCAAGAAGCATCCGGATGGAGGCTATTATAAGGATTATTTCTATTATGCCTGCAAACACAGGAAGCTTATGGACGGACACCGCTGTACTTATAAAAGACAGTGGAATGAGGACAGGATTAATGCGGCAGTTGAGGAAATTATCCGCAAATTTGTGAAGAATCCAAAGTTTGAGCAGGAAATCCGTAAGCAGATAGGAAGCAGCATTGATACTTCGGAGCTTGATCGGGAATATGATGGATTAAAAGACAGACTGAACCAGACAACCGGGGCAAAAAACAGGCTTGCTGACCAGATGGATCATTTATCTGTATCCGATAAGAATTATGACAAAAAATATAATGACATGCAGGAACGTTTGGACAAGCTATATGATGAAATCACTGATATTGAGAATGCCATGGAAGAAGTCGAAACAAGACTATATAATATCAGGCAGGACAAAATTTCAGAAGATAATGTTTACCAGTTCCTTTTATTCTTTGATAAGCTGTATGATAAATTTACAGATCTGGAAAAGAAGACATTTTTGAGGAGCTTCCTGTCGGATGTGTTTATCTATGAGGAAGAGCAAAAGGATGGCAGAATATTAAAAGGTCTCCGGTTTAAATTTCCGATATATATGAATGGCAGAAATGTATTGGGTGTGGATCGGGACAACGAAAGTACAGATGAGACTGTGGTAGCACTACACCATCAAAGGCCGACTGTAGGATCCCAAAACAATCCAATATCCGGCGGGCAATAGGTGAACACGAAAAATGCAACCGTAAGCAACAGCAGGACAGCGGCTGCGGCTTTCGTCGACAGAAGAGAAGACTTGCGATATCGTTTGTTTTCGACAAACAATGACAGAAGAACCCCTGCAAAATACAAAGCGATATTTAAAGCATCGTAGTTTCGGCCAAGCACACCCCGCAGCGTATAAAATCCGACCACAATCCCGCCCATTCCGGCGAGGATACCGAGAACTCTTGCCGGGAGAAACTGTTCTGGAAGCATATTGCCGCGGAGCAGCACTTCGAGGATGGTCAGAAGCAGAAACGGGAAAAACAAAAGTTTTAAATGCTCCCAGGTGGACTCATTTACAGCTGAGAATAACCCGACGACAGCGTTATCTCCGGACCATTCATAGGTGAAATGGAGAAGAACACCCAGTACAGAAATAAAAATAAAACGGAACAGATTGGTTTTTAAAGACATAGATTCCTCACGGTTTTATAATTGTTAGAAACAGTATATGAAATTTGAACAGCTTTATGCAGGCATCAGCCGTTTTTTGTGAAAATATGGAAAATTCTTACGTTTTTCTTAACCCATTTGAAACCGAAAGCATACCATGGTAAAACAGGGGTAGCAAAAAAGAAGCTTGGAACCGATACTACCGGAGCACGGATTGCAGATGGTAAAGTATATTATGCGACCTATCCGGAAGGTGGAACACACATGAATAAGATGAATGTGTATCGCTGTGACCGGAACGGAAAGAATAATAAACTGTTATTCACACAGAATGTTGATGACGAAAATGACTATATTATTCCGGAAGAATTTACTGCAAAGAAGATAACATTTGCAGTAAGTTCAGAGAAACTGTCCGGTTCCGAAGAAGATCCGGTAATAGAATATGTTTATGACTGCACCACAGAGCAGATCACAAAAGTGGAAAAATAGTTACTGTTCGCAGGGAGACCTGCGAACAGTAACAGAAAATAAATGATCATATTACATAATGATACATAAAGATAAAGTGACAGACACTTCCACCCATCACGAACAGATGGAAAATTTCATGGCTGCCGAAGTATTTGTGAAGTGCGTTAAATACCGGAAGTTTCAGAGCATAGATTACACCACCGATGGTGTAGATGATGCCGCCTGCCAAAAGCCAGCCAAACGCGGCATGCGGGAGATCCGTCCACAGCTGGGTAAATACTGGCAGGCACGTCCAGCCCATGGCAATGTAAATGATGGAAGAAAACCATTTCGGACAGGTGATCCAGAGTCCTTTGATAATGATTCCTGCCACTGCAATTCCCCATACAAGAGCCAGAAGGGTATATCCAATTCTGCCGCCTAAGATGATCATGCAGACAGGGGTATAAGATCCGGCAATCAGAACGAAGATCATCATATGATCAAGCTTCTGAAAATTCCGGAGTACCTTAGCAGATACATGACAGATACTGTGATAGATTGTGCTTGCTGCGTACAATAAAACCATGCTTGTGGCAAAAATGGTCATGGCAAGCATATAGGTTGCATTTCCGTGAGCTTTTATTAAAAGTGGTGAGGCTGCGATCAAAGCCATCAGGCAGCCGATAAAATGTGTGATGGCGCTTCCGGGTTCCCGAATTGTTAATTGCATGGTAAAATCTCCTTTCTTACAATGTGTAAATAAAAACTAACTAATGTAGTATTGAAAACTATATCTAACATAAATAAATACTATGATATATTGGTGCGCATGTCAATAATAATTATGCATAAAAAAACGGGAATAAAATGCCGTTTCATTGACACAAGTTCAATGTTTGTGTATTATGCAGTTAGTTAAAACTAACTGCGTGAATAGTATGAAAAGAAAGGATTTCTGATGTATGAATAAAAATAACAGGAAAGAAAAAAAAGACAATTTAAATATTTTGAAGTTTATCGGCCCCGGACTGCTGGTAACAGTCGGGTTTATTGATCCGGGAAACTGGGCATCCAACATTGCAGCCGGATCGGGATATGGATATACCCTGCTCTGGATGGTAACTCTTTCAACGATTATGCTGATTATTTTACAGCACAATGCAGCACATCTGGGGATTGTGACGGGATTGTGTCTGTCCGAGGCAGCAAGCCGTTACATAAACAGGACATTGAAGAATGTGATTCTTGTAACGGCAGTAGCCGCTGCCATTGCGACTGCGATGGCAGAGATTTTAGGAGGTGCCATTGCACTGCAGATGCTGTTCCACATTCCGATTAAAGTGGGCAGTATGCTGATCCTTGTCGTGGTCTTGTTCTGTGAATTTACCAATGCATATAAAAGGATCGAAAAACTGATCATGCTTTTTGTCTCTCTGATTGGTTTTTGCTTTTTAATTGAAATCTGTATGGTGAAAATTGACTGGGGAGCTGCCGCCACAGGATGGGTAAAACCGGTATTTCCATCGCATGCGATGCCGGTTATCATGAGCGTGCTTGGCGCGGTTGTCATGCCGCACAATCTGTTTTTACATTCGGAGATCATTCAGAGCCGGAAGTGGAATCTGAAAGAAGAAGCGGTGATTCAGAGACAATTGAAATTTGAATTTAAGGATACGCTGTTTTCCATGATCATCGGATGGGCGATTAACAGCGCCATGATTCTCATGGCGGCGGCGACGTTTTATCAGAGAGGGGAAAACCAGGTGGATGATCTGACGACTGCGGGAAATATGCTGACACCACTGCTTGGAAATGAAGCAACGGTGATTTTTGCCATTGCCCTTTTACTTGCCGGGCTTTCTTCAAGTATTACCGCAGGGATGGCGGGAGGAACGATTTTTTCCGGAATTTTTAATAAACCTTATGATATTGCGACGAAAGAAACCAGACAGGGTGTTTTGATTACGATGATTCCGGCAGCGCTTATCATTCTGCTGATCCGGTCTCCGTTTCAGGGATTGATTTATTCCCAGATGCTTCTTGCAGTACAGCTTCCGATCACTATTTTTACGCAGATTTATCTTACCTCGTCCAAAAAAGTGATGGGAAAGTATGCAAACAGTACCGGACTTAAAATGGTTCTCTGGGCAATTGCAATTGTAGTTACAGCATTAAATATCGGGCTTTTTGTGACGGGCTTTTAAAAAGACGATAGTTTTTTCAGAAATTCTCTGGGTGTCATGTGGAATTTCCGTTTAAAAATTTTATGAAAATAGGAAAGGTTGTGGAATCCTGTGGCGAGAGAAACCTCCAGAATGGAGGTGTTTCCCTGTTCAAACAGTTCTACAGCCTTTTCCAATCGCAGATTGTTGAGGTATTCCACTACGGTCATGTTCATGTGTTTTTTGAAAAAACGCATAAAGTAATATTCGCTGAAATAGCATTGGGCAGCGAGACCGGCAACCGTAAGCGGCTCGGCATAGTGCAGATGGATATAGTCCAGTACGGTTTTTAATTTTTCAGAGGCGTTTGCGGTGTCGACAGATCGTTTCCCGTCCGGGGTACGGTTCTGCAGGAGCAGGAAAATAACCTGCAGCAGTAATGCCTTAATGGCCAGTTCGTATCCCTCAACCGGATTTGCAAAGAGAGAACTGATCTGTGCAAAAATTTTGCGCAGAGATACATAAGCCGGATGGGTTGGACGGATCAGACAGGGAACCGACAGTTCTTCATTGGTCAGTGGCATCAGATAACGGGTGGAGCAGATATCGGTCGCATTTCCACCGAGAAAGTTCATGTGAAACACATAGGTTTCGGACTGGTAAAGCGCAGACTGTCCGCGGGAGACCGAGTGCAGCAGCAGAGGCGGGATAAAAATCAGATCGTCTTTTTCCACAGCGTAGGAAGTAAGGTCGATCTGGTAGTTGGCATCTCCTTCGGTGATGAGTGTAAATTCAGCCTCTTCGTGCCAGTGCGTTGTTATGACCGGATAATCCGGCTTTAAAGAAGTGATATATTTCTGTATGGGGAAGGTCGCGTCACCGTGACGGGCATCTTCTTTCTGTTCAAGGGCAAGTGTCTGTAACCGTTTCATGGAAAATTCTCCTTTGTCTTATGAGAGCAGTATTGTGTTATAAAAAGTAAGAATTATGCAAGATAATTTTGAAATTCCAAACTATAATGACAGTATAATGTTACAGAAACAAATTGTCAAAGGACATGGAGATACAGGCGAAGGAGGACATGGACATGCAGAAAAAATGGTGGCATGACAAGGTGGCATATCAGATTTATCCAAAGAGTTTTTGCGATACAAACGGAGATGGGATCGGTGACCTGCGGGGCATTATTTCCAAACTGGACTATTTAAAGGAGCTGGGAGTTGACATTATCTGGCTTTCTCCAATCTATAAGTCCCCGTTTGTGGATCAGGGCTATGATATTTCGGACTATTATGCAATCGCTGAAGAATTCGGAACGATGGAGGAATTCGACGAACTGCTTGCGGAGGCCAAAAAGAGAGATATGTATCTGATTATGGATCTGGTTGTCAATCACTGCTCCGACAAGCATGAATGGTTTCAGAAAGCACTGGCGGATCCGGACGGACCGTATGCCGATTATTTTTATTTCCGGAAGGGAAAGAATGGAAATCCACCGAGCAATTACCGTTCTTATTTCGGGGGAAACTGCTGGGAGCCGGTACCGGGATCGGACAAATATTATTTCCATATGTTCGCAAAGGAGCAGCCGGATTTAAACTGGGAAAATCCAAAACTGAGGGAAGAAATCTACCGGATGATCAACTGGTGGCTGGACAAAGGACTGGCAGGTTTTCGGATTGATGCGATCATCAATATTAAAAAAGATCTGGCATTTCCGGATATGGAGCCGGATGGTGACGATGGACTGGCAAGCTGTTGGCGTATGGTCGAAAATGTAGAAGGTGTCGATGCGCTGCTTGAAGATTTAAAGAATCATACATTTGCCAAAAAGGATGCATTTACGGTAGGGGAAGTATTTAACATTGGGGTGGAAGACCTGCCGGACTTTATTGGAGAAAATGGACATTTTTCTACAATTTTTGATTTCAGCGCCCATATGCTCAGTGACGGGAAACACGGATGGTACGACGCACCACCAATTTCTTTTGATGCGTGGAAAAAAGCAATCACAGATTCCCAGATGCGGGTACAGAATGTCGGGTTCGAGGCAAATATCATTGAAAATCACGATGAGCCGCGCGGCGTTTCCCGTTTTCTGCCGGATTATGCGCAAAATGCGGACGGGGCAAAGATGCTTGGTACAGTAAGTGTTCTGCTGCGTGGAATTCCGTTTATTTATCAGGGGCAGGAGATTGGCATGCAGAATGCCAGATGGAACAGTGTGGATGAATTCGATGATATCAGTACCAAAGACCAGTACAGGGTGGCGCGTGAGGCCGGACTTTCGGATGCAGAAGCACTTGCTGTATGTTCGGTCATGAGCAGGGACAATGCACGGACGCCGATGCAGTGGAAGGATGCGCCGCAGGCAGGCTTTACCTCGGGAACTCCATGGCTGAAAGTCAATGATAATTACCCGGTGATCAATGTGGAAAAAGAGGAAGGGCAGCCGGATTCGGTTCTGCATTATTACAGAAAACTTATCGCATTGCGCAAATCTGGGGAATATCGGGAGTTGTTTACTTATGGAAAATTTGAGCCGGCATATGAGAATGCAGATCACGTAATGGCATATTACCGCATCCTGCAGGGGCGCCGGGTTCTGGTAGCGGCAAATTTTGGAACAGATACCATAGAACTGGATTGGGAAGTTCCGGCAAAAAAGGTACTTTTATCAAATAAAAAACGAACAAATGCTGAAAATAAGCTGATTTTAGAGAAATGTGAAGTGTTTGTGACGGAATGTAAATAGCGTTGCAATCTTATCGGATTTTGATATAATGAGAGCATACACGAATGTCTGTTTGGGGAGAGGAAAGGTATGCCGCAGTATATCGCAATTGATCTGAAATCATTTTATGCATCCGTAGAATGTGTGGAGCGTGGACTTGATCCGCTGACCACCAATCTGGTGGTGGCAGATGAAAGCCGCACGGAAAAAACCATCTGCCTGGCAGTTTCTCCATCCCTGAAAAAATATGGGATTCCGGGAAGAGCCAGGCTTTTTGAAGTGGTTCAGAAAGTAAAACAGGTAAACCGCAGCCGAAAAACCGGTGAGCCGGAATTGTCGTACATTGCGGCACCTCCGCGGATGGCACTTTATGTGGAATACAGTACGCGGATCTATGATATATATCTGAAATATGTGGCGCCGGAAGATATTCATGTATATTCGATTGATGAAGTGTTTATGGACGTGACACATTATCTGAAAACCTATGGAATGACAGCTTATCAGCTGGCGCAGACTATCATTCTGGATGTGCAGGATCACATTGGGATCACGGCCACTGCCGGGATCGGAACCAACCTGTATCTGTGCAAAATCGCAATGGATATTGTGGCAAAGCACATCGATGCGGATGAAAACGGTGTGCGCATTGCCCAGCTGGATGAAAAAAGTTACCGTAAACTGCTTTGGGACTACCGGCCGATCACGGATTTCTGGCGTGTCGGACCGGGATATGCGAAGAAACTGGCAGAAAACGGAATGTATACCATGGGAGATGTGGCGCGCTGCTCCATCGGAAAAGAAACAGATTATTATAATGAAGATCTGCTTTACAAACTGTTTGGTGTGAATGCAGAGCTTTTGATTGATCATGCCTGGGGGTATGAACCGTGCACGATTGCACAGATCAAAGCGTATCGTCCGCAGGCGAACAGTTCTGGATCGGGACAGGTATTGCAGTGTCCGTACCCGGCAGATAAAGCAAGGATTGTTGTGCAGGAAATGACAGACCAGCTGGTACTGGATCTGGTGGAGCATGGATTCGTGACGGATCAGATAGTGCTGACGGTTGGCTATGATATCGAAAATCTGACAGACCCGGTGCGGGCAAAAAGATATCACGGGGAAGTGACTACGGATCGTTACGGAAGAAAGATTCCAAAGCATGCGCATGGGACGGCAAATTTGCAAAATCATACATCTTCTGCCATTACGGTAGTAGAAAAAACACTGGAATTATATGACAGAATTATAAATCCGGATCTTTTGATCCGCAGGATCTATGTTACGGCATGCCATGTACGCACAGAGCAGGAGGCACAAAAAGAACAGACTTATGAGCAGATGAGCCTGTTTGATTTTGCGGAAGAAACCGAGGAACAGAAGGCACAAAAGCAGGCATTGCAGAAGGAAAAACAGATGCAGAAAGCCATGCTTTCCATTAAGCAGCGTTATGGGAAAAATGCCATTTTAAAAGGAACCAATTTCAAAGAAGGGGCAACCATGCGGCAGCGCAACGGACAGATTGGAGGACATCGGGCATGAACCGGCTGGAAAATACGCATCGTTATGATGACATCATAGATCTGCCGCATCCGGTTTCGAAAAAGCATCCGCAGATGCCATCGGAAGACCGGGCCGCACAGTTTTCTCCGTTTGCAGCATTGACCGGTTATGAACGCGCCATCCGGGAAAAAGAAATGCAGCATGAGGAACGGATGATGCTCGGGGAGGGCATCAGCAGGGAAACTTATGATTCAGAATAAGGACAACATATTTTTTATGATTAAATTCATACGATATACTAAGCAGGAAATTTGTGTGGTATGAAATGGCAGACAAAAAACAATGGAAAAGATATGTGGGGTATGCACTGTTTCTTTTCCTGTCATACAGCATTGGAAACGCAGCGGCTGTTGTAAGTACAATGACACTGCAGCCGGAGAAAGTGGAGAAAGAAATGAAAACAGTTGCAATTACCTTTGATGACGGGCCGAATCCGGAATATACACCGAAATTGCTGGACGGATTAGAAAAACGTGGTGTAAAAGCCACTTTTTTTCTGCTGGGAGAAGAGGTAAAACAGTATCCGGATGTCGTCAGACGGATGCATGATGACGGACATCTGATCGGTGTTCATTCTTATAAACATGTTAATTTTAAGGAAGTGGGCACGGCATGCACTTTGCAGCAGATTGAAAAAACACAGAAGGCGATTTATGATGTGACGGGAGAATATGCAGGATATATCCGTCCACCTTACGGATGCTGGCAGAAGGAACTGGATGCGCAGGTAAATCTGATCGAAGTACTGTGGAATGTAGATCCGCGGGACTGGGCAACGACCGATGCGGATACTGTGGTTCAGAGAGTTCTAAAGGATACTAAGCCGGGGGACATTATTCTGCTTCACGATGCTTCGGCGTCATCTGTACAGGCGGCATTTACGGTCATAGATACCTTGCAGAAACAGGGATATTCGTTTGTCACGGTCGAGGAGCTTTTGTTAGAGTAGCATACTTGAATGTTCCGGTGATCTCGTGGTAAAATAACTAGCAGACCCAATCATTACAAGCTGAAAAAGAAGGAATAAAAAATGAGTAACGATAAATTTGACACGGCACGGCAGGTGCTTCGTCAGCAGAAATTAACAGGAGAACGCGCACTGTTTCAGTCTGAAAATCTGGCGGTATATGACAGTGTGTTTGAGGATGGGGAATCCCCGTTGAAGGAGAGCAGCAGTCTTTATCTGGATAATTGTCTGTTCCGGTGGAAATATCCGCTCTGGTATTGCAAACATGTCGATGTAAAGGAATGTACCTGGTTTGACATGGCGCGGGCCGGGGTATGGTATACCGATGATATTTCGGTAAGAGATTCCATTGTAGAAGCACCAAAAAATTTCCGCCGTTGCAGGGGAGTAACCCTGACCAATGTAAATTTCCCGAATGCAGAGGAAACCCTCTGGAACTGTACCGATGTAAACCTGTCCTATGTGCAGGCACACGGGGATTATTTTGCCATGAATTGTAAAAATATGCAGCTGGATCATTTTGAACTGGTTGGAAATTATTCATTTGATGGTGTGGAAAACATGGAGATCCATCATGCACGCATGCTTTCCAAAGATGCATTCTGGAACAGCAATCATGTTACTGTGTATGACAGTTTTATTTCGGGAGAATATCTGGGATGGAATGCCAGAAATCTTACACTTGTCAACTGTACGATTGAGAGCCTGCAGGGCATGTGTTATATAGAAAATCTGAAAATGGTGAACTGTAAATTGATTAATACGACACTGGCATTTGAGTATTCCACGGTGGATGCACAGATTGTAAATACCGTGGACAGTGTGCTCAATCCTTCCGGCGGAATCATCCGGGCGGATAAGATTGGAAAACTGATTTTGGAAAAAGACAAGGTAGATCCAGGGAAAACCACAATTATATGTACAGAAGATGAAGGGGAGGGACAACGATCATGAAAGCAAGTCACAGAAAAGACGTCATTATTGCCAGAATTATTTTTGCCATAATCTGCGCAGCACTGCTCGCAGGAATTATATCACTTATCGTATGGCTTCATGGGCGGAATGCAGGGAAAAACCAGACACCGGAAACGGAAATCACAAATAATGCACCGCCGGAAGACAACAGCAATCTGCCACCGGTAACGGAACAGCCGCTGGACGAAGACGGACAGAGTGTATGGACAAGCACGGATGGCGTAAATTTCCGTGCAGAGCCGAATACAGACAGTGAAATTCTTACCGTTCTCGTGACGGGAACGAAGCTGACACTGCTGGGAGAAGAAAACGGATGGGTGCAGGCAGAATATAACGGACAAAAAGGATATGTCAGTTCAGACTATGTTACCGATCAGAAACCGGATACAACAACGCAGGAAACAGAGTAAAGGAAAGGGGAAACAATGAGTACAGCAGGAAAAATTATGTCCTTCCGACAGGATGGAAATGAGATTTGTGTGAAGTATGAACAGCAAAAACTGGTGGTGAAAGCCATAAGGGATGATATTGTCAATATTTTTGTGCCTTACAGAACAAAGGAACATTATTCTAAGGCCATTGATGGAGACAAGGCGGTTGCGACAGAACTGACGGCAGAGCAAAAAGGAGAAGATCTGGTAATTGCAACCGATAAGATCCGGATGCAGTTTGGAGAAAATCTGGAAATGGTGATTACGAGACCGGACGGGACTCCGCTTGTCCGGACACACCGGCAGGGCAGAAGTGTTTGCGGGGAAGTCAGTGAGCAGATGAAACAGATTCTGGAGTCGGAAGGGCATGATACGTCGAATCTGGGCGCACATGATTATCCGGTACAGATGATGTTTGATCTGGACGAGGGGGATGATTTTTACGGTCTGGGTGATAAGACCGGATTCCTGAATAAAAAAAATTATGAGTATGAGAACTGGAATTCCGATATTCCACAGGCACACAATGAGGACTATCATGCGCTGTACAAGTCGATTCCGGTGCTCTTTTGCAAGAAAAAGAATGACGTATATGGCATGTTTTTTGATAATACGTTCCACAGCTATCTCAATCTGGGCAAAGAAAATCCAGAATATTATTTTTACGGCGCGGATGATGGCAATCTGGATCTGTACTTCCTGGGTGGAGAAAAACTGACGGATCTGATTGAAGAATATACATATCTGACCGGGCGGACACCGCTGCCGCAGCGATGGACGCTTGGATACCAGCAGAGCCGCTGGGGCTATCAGTGCGCAGAAGATATCCGTGATGTGGCAGAACATTTCCGTGATCTGGATATTCCGTGTGATGCCATTCATTTTGACATTGATTATATGGATGGGTATCGTGTGTTTACATGGAATGATGCAAAGTACGGAAAACCTGGGGATCTGATTGCGGAAATAAAAAAACAGGGCTTTAAAACGGTAACGATCATTGATCCGGGAACCAAAGTCGATCCGGACTATTTTATGTGTAAAGAAGGCGAAGAGAACGGATATTTTGCGACCGATACACAGGGAACTACCTATGTCAATGAGGTTTGGCCGGGAGATGCAAATTATCCGGATTTTGGACGCCGCAAAGTACGCGACTGGTGGGGAAAACACCATAAGTTTCTGGTCGACATCGGTGTGGACGGTGTATGGAATGATATGAATGAGCCGGCAAGTTTTCGTGGCGAGCTGCCGCAGGATGTTGTATTTCATGATGAGGAGCGTACGACAAATCATGCGGAAATGCACAATGTATATGGACATTATATGAGCCGTGCGACCTTTGAGGGACTGCAGAAACTTTCCGATAAGCGTCCGTTTGTTATCACACGTGCAGCGTATGCAGGAACACAGAAATATGCGACCGTGTGGACCGGAGATAATCAGAGTCTGTGGTCGCATCTGCAGATGATGGTGCCGCAGCTGTGTAATCTCGGTATGAGTGGATTTGCGTTTGCCGGAACCGACATTGGCGGATTCGGTGCGGATACGACCCCGGAACTTCTGACCCGGTGGATCGAGGCTGCCGTATTTTCTCCGCTGTTTCGAAATCATTCCTGTCAGGGAACACGCAGACAGGAGCCGTGGCAGTTTGATGATCAGGTGGTGGGAATCTATCGAAAATATGTAAAGATGCGTTATCGTTTCCTTCCGTATCTGTATGATCTGTTTTATCAGGGAGAACAGACCGGACTTCCGGTTATGCGTCCTCTGGTTCTGCATTATCCAAAGGACCCGGAAACCTATAACCTCAATGGGGAGTTCCTGGTAGGAGAAAATCTCCTCGTTGCCCCGGTATTGGAGCAGGGAGCCACGAAGAAAATGGTGTATCTGCCGGAAGGGGAGTGGTATGATTACTGGACCGGAGAGAAAATTACCGGAGGAAAGTATTTCCTGCGGGATGCACCGATTGATTTGTGCCCGATGTACCTGAAAGAAGGAACGATGATCCCGATGTATGAAAAAATGGCGTATGTTGGAGAAAAGCCGTACCGTACGCTGTATCTGCTGACAACTCCGGGAGAGGCTTCTTACGATCATTTTCAGGATAATGGAGAGGACTATGCCTACCGTAAGGGTGTGTATAATTTATATCATTTCCATAAGAATGCACAGGGAGTACTGGAAACGGAAATGCGGCACAAAAATTATCCGGAATACGAGCAGATATGCTTAAAAATAGTAGGAAAATAAGAACAAAAAACCGTTGCATGGCATAGTCTATAATGATGACAGGATGGAGCATGCAAGTGGATTATTCAAACGATTTTTACCCAAAGATTCCGTTTTATATGACATATCCGATGCAGAGTATGTATCTGACAGAGATGGAATATGAAAAAGATATGGAACGAATGAAACAGTACTATCCGGCAGAGACAAAAGAGATCATGGAGCTGGTGGAACAGAGGCTTGACCAGCTGGAATATGAGGGAAGCCGCATCTACGATGAGGAACCGGACCGCCTGATGATACAGATGGAAATTGATGGAATTTACCGGAAGCTGTCCGAAGTGCAGAAAAAGAAAGAGAACCGGATCGAAGGAAACATGCAGGCGGCATCATATTTCGAAATGGTTCCGGCTTCTATCGCCGGAGAAACTATGACAACACAGGAACGGGAATGTGGGAATCCGTGGCTTTGCAGTATGATCGGTGTGCTGTTTGGTGCGGAAATGTGCAAACGGCGTTGCCGGCATCGCAGATGCAGGAGATGGATGTAACGGCAGAAATTACAGCCATAGTAAGAAGGAAAAGATAAATGAACAGGAAAGTAATTAAACCAGTGGTGCTGTCAGGGCTTTTTCTGGCAGCACTGATTGTTTTCAGTATCATAACCAATCAGGATAATAAAGATATGACAACGGCGATGAAGGAGGCAACCCTTCCCATCGTCCAGTTTTATGAAGGAAATAACAGCGTGGCACAGCTGCACGGATACGTATCGGAAATGAATATTACAAAGATGCGGGATGGAATTGTGCCGGTAGACCATACACGACTGCTTCCGCTGAAAATTAATACATATGGACAAAAAATCAGAGGCATTGCTTATGAAATCCGGAGTCTTGATGATTCCCGGCTGGTTGCAAAGGGAAATGCACAGGAGATCAAAGAAAAAAATAATGAAATCTCTGCAAACCTGAAAATCCAGAATATTCTCGGGAAAGGGGAAGAATATGAACTGATTGTTATTCTTGCTTCAGGAAAAAATAAGATCCGGTATTACACTCGGCTGATGCAGACACAAAACGACGATACCCAGGCATGTATGGATTTTGCACTGCAGTTTCATGAATATACATTCCGGGATGATGCAAATAAATTTATTCCGAAATATATGGATGCGGCAACAGGCGATACCAGTACACTCAATTATGTGGATTTAAGCTGTACCTTAAACCAGATTACCTGGGCAGATTTAAAACCGGAGCAGATGGGAGAACTCGAGGCATCTTTCAAGGAAATCAATGATTCCTATGATGTGATCACACTCCGGTATGTGGTGACCACCAAAGGAACCGGTGGGGAAACCGAGTATTATAATGTGGAAGAATATTATCGTCTGCGTATGACGGAATCCCGTATGTATGTCTTAAATTTTGAGCGTACTTTAAATCAGATTTTCCGTGGGGAAAACCGGTTTATTACAGATAATAATCAGATCCAGCTTGGCATACGTGACAAAAATATTGAATATGCTGTAAGTGAGACCGGAGATGTGATCGCGTTTGTACAGCAGGGAGAACTCTGGTGCTTTAACCGTGTAAATAATAAGATTGTACAGGTATTCAGTTTCCTTGGGGCAGAGGGGATCAATGCGAGGGATAACTGGGATCAGCATGATATCAAAATTGCCCGTGTGGATGAAGCGGGAAGTATTGATTTTGTTGTATATGGATATATGAACCGTGGGGATCATGAAGGCGAAGTGGGCACGGCAGTATATCATTATGATGGTCTGGTACACACTATAGAGGAAGAAATTTTTATCCCGTCGGATGTTTCCTATGAAATACTCAAAGCACAGATGGGGCAGTTAATGTATGTGAACGAAAAGGGGACATTTTACCTGATCATGGATCAGAAACTTTACAGTATAGATACGGACAAGCGGACTCCGGAAGTGCTTGTGAAAGATCTGAAAGAAAGCTGTTATAAAGTGTCGGAATCGAATCAGTATTTTGCGTGGGTAGACAGCGACAAAGAATACAAAAGCGATGTGATTCACCTGATGAATTTGAAAAATGCTTCTGTCTATGATATCAAGGCAAAAAAGGGAGCGTATATTCTTCCGCTTGGGTTTATCGATGAAGATTTTATTTACGGAGCAGCAAAGAAAGATAAGGTGATGGTTGCAGCAGCGGGAAATACGGTTTTCCCGATGAAAAATTTAACCATCATGGATACTTCCGAAAATTCACACAGTATCTTAAAGACGTATGAACCGTCCAGGGGAAGTATCGGTTCCATTTCGGTGGAGGATTATACAATTACCATTCATCTGATCAAAAAGTCCGGCGGACATTATGTGGCTGCAGGAACCGATGCGATCATGAACCGTGAGGGAGACACGGAAGAAAAAGTTACCGTGGGATCAACCGTGACAGATCGCAAGGAAACACAGTACCAGCTTATGATGAAAAATGGGGCAGATGCATCCAAAATTAAAATGCTGACTTCCAAATCTGTTTTACTCGAAAATCCGCGTGATGTTTCCGTGAAAAATAAGGAGTCGCAGGAATACTTTTATGTGTACAAAAAAGGTGATGTGCTGTTTGCAACCGATGAGATCGCGGATGCCATCGTCTGCGCCAATAATCATATGGGGGTTGTGGTGGATTCCAAGCAGCAGTATGTATGGATGCGTGCGCGTAAATCGGCGCAGACGGCATTTAGCAGCCTGAAAGTAAACGATGCGGATAAGAGTTCATCATCCGTGGTTCAGGCGGTCAGTGCCATGCTTAATTACAGAGGAAACGGGCTCAGTGTAAAAGAACTCATTGACAATGGAGGAACCCCGAAAAGCGCGATTGAAAATACATTAAAAGATTCAGTTGTTCTTGATATATCCGGCTGCACAGTAGAGGAGATTCTGTTTTATGTCAGCAAGGGCAGCCCGGTATTTGCAATGACCGGAACAGACAGTGCCGTATTAGTGACGGGATATACCTCTGGAAGCATTTATTATTATGATCCGCAGACCCATTCCACGAGGTCAAAAAGTTATAAAGATGCGGATGACTGGTTCCGGAAAGCAGGATACATTTTCTTTACTTATTTGGACCGTTAATTTTCATTGTAAAAATGAACAATTAAGGACAGGGTTTTTTGGATGATTCGTGAAGATTTAACAGAAATAAAGTTCATATATTGCAATTCCCGGATAAGTGAGATATATTTGAGAATGTGTTATACAGTTTTGGAAAGGGAGAGCGTATGAGTAAGAAAAATGTGATCGTTTCTAATGTGTCAGAGGGACATGATAATCCAATCGCAGAACTTGTTCAGGTAGCATGTCAGTTCGACAGTGATATCATGTTGGAGAGCGATAACCGCAGGATTAATGCAAAGAGCATTATGGGGATTATGGCATTTAATCCATCCGATGGAATGTCAGTTGACATTGTGGCAGAGGGTGCCGATGAAGAAGCTGCACTTGATGCAATTGAAAAATTTTTAGTATGTGAATAATTCTGGTTAGGAGGAATCGTTATGCAGGAGAAGAAGTTAAACAAAGCAGTTTCTGATGTGAAGTTGATGAAGACACCAGAGGGAAAGACAGAAGTTAAAAATGCGGTTAAGGATGCTGTAAAGAAGGCAGAATCAAAAGTTGGGGATGTTGCTGAGACAGCAGCAAAGAAAGCAGAAGCTGTAGAGGAAAAGGCAAAAGAAGCTGCAAAGGCAACAACAAAAGCTGTTGTCGAGAAGGCAGAGCCTGTTGTGAAGAAGGCAGCAAAAGCTGCTACAAAGGCGAAGAAAGAAAAACAGCCGGCAAAGACAGAAATTATTGTTCAGTATCAGCAGAGTGCTGCAAATCTTGGAGAACTTGAGGATAAGGTAAAGAAACAGTTTGTAGCTGAGGGACATCGTGCCGGATGTATTAAGACATTAAATATTTATGTAAAGCCGGAAGAGGACAAGGCATATTATGTAATCAACGACAAGTTTTTTGGAAGTGTAGATCTTTTTTAAGCGAGTTTTATTACCCATACATGATATAAAGGACGACTGCAGATGCAGCCGTCCTTTTTACGTGGCAGGGGATTCGTAAAAAAAGAGTATAAAAAAAGAAACCGAATAAACGGTTTCCTAAAAGAGAGCGGGTGATGGGAATCGAACCCACGTATCCAGCTTGGAAGGCTGGTGTTCTA
>ENA-OUOW01000886-OUOW01000886.1-human-gut-metagenome-genome-assembly--contig:-NODE-886-length-23099-cov-3.903098_pt1 | contig 23099 bp, 19 predicted proteins | sample MGYA00237938_ERZ548769 | MGnify/ENA primary metagenome ERZ548769 (study PRJEB26490, sample SAMN05356870) | human gut metagenome | biome: terrestrial biome; feature: human-associated habitat; material... | reverse complement strand
GACTCAATACGCCACTTGACCCACTCGTGCAGGATCTGGCGCACGCCCATAACGCGGGGATAGCCGTCGACCAGCACGTTAAAGTTGCACGAGAACGAATCCTGCAGCGTGGTCGAGCGATAGAGCTTGGCCATGAGCTTGTCGGGGTCGACGCCGCGCTTAAGGTCGATAGCGATGCGCAGACCCGAAAGGTCGGTCTCGTCGCGAATGTCTGCGATCTCCTTGACCTTGCCCTCTTTGGAGAGCTTGACGATGCGCTCGATAATGACATCGGTCTTGGTGGTGTAGGGGATCTCATAAACCTCGATGATGCGCTCTTCGGGAATCCAGCGCCAGCGGGAGCGGATCTGGAAGCTGCCAAGACCGGTCTCGATAATCTTTTCCATCTCCTCGCGGCGGTAGATAATCTCGCCGCCGGTTGAGAAGTCGGGCATGGGCATGTACTCGAGCAGATCGCAGTCGGGATCCTGCAGGTAATGCATTGTGGCGGTACAGACCTCGTTGAGGTTGAAACCGCAGATATCGGATGCCATGGCGACGCCGATGCCCTTGTTGGCCGAGACGAGGATATTGGGGAACGTGGTGGGCAGCAGGCGCGGCTCCTTCATGGCGCCGTCGTAGCTGTCGACGAAGTCGACCGGGTCCTTGTCGATGTCCTTGAAGATTTCGGCGCTGATGGGGGAGAGCTTGGCCTCGGTATAACGCGAGGCGGCGTAGCTCAGGTCGCCCGAATAGTATTTGCCAAAGTTGCCCTTCGACTCAACGAACGGCGCGAGCAGCGCCTCATTGCCGGTTGCCAGACGCACCATCGTCTCGTAGATCGCGGCATCGCCGTGCGGGTTGAGCTTCATGGTCTGGCCCACGATGTTGGCGCTCTTCTGGCGCTCGCCCTTGAGCAGACCCATCTTGTACATGGTGTAGAGCAGTTTGCGATGCGAGGGCTTAAAGCCGTCAATCTCGGGGAACGCACGCGAGACGTTGACGCTCATGGCGTAGGGCATGTAGTTGACCTCAAGCGTCTGCGTGATCGGCTGGTCGGTGACCTCGGAGTGCAGGCCGATGACGTTCTCGGCGTTGACCTGCTTTTTCTTGGGCTGGTTCTTCGTCTTCTTCTTTGCCACGATTTCCTCTTGAACTTCTTTAAGGCCGACGTTATCGATTTAGTGCTACTGCAGGTCCAGCTGGTCTAGGTATTCCTTGCCGTGCTCGGAGATATGGCGCTTGCGGCCCGCCTCGTCGTTGCCCAGCAGAAGGTTGAACATGGTTTCCATCTTGGTGACGTCCTCGGGTTCTACCTTGATCAGACGGCGCGTCTCGGGGTTCATGGTGGTGAGCCACATCATGTCCGGGTCGTTCTCACCAAGACCCTTGGAGCGGTTGATGGAGCACTTTTGGTCGCCAATCTCCTTAAGGATGCCGTTCTTTTCGAGCTCGGTGTAGGCAAAGTAGGTCTTTTCTTTGCAATTGATCTCGTAGAGCGGCGACTCGGCGATATACACGTAACCCTCTTCGATGAGCGTGGGCACCAGGCGATAGAGCATGGTGAGCACAAGCGTGCGGATGTGGTAACCGTCGACGTCGGCGTCCGTACAGATAATGACCTTGTTCCAGTTGAGGTTGTCCAGGTCAAAGGCGCCAAGGTTCTTGATGCGCTTGTCTTTGATCTCCACGCCGCAGCCCAGCACGCGCATGAGGTCCATGATGATGTCGGACTTAAAGATACGCGGATAATCCTCCTTCAGGCAGTTGAGGATCTTGCCGCGGACGGGCATGACACCCTGGAACTCGGCATCGCGCGACGTACGGATGGCGCCTGCTGCCGAGTCGCCCTCTACGATGAAGAGCTCGGTCAGCTCGGCATCGCGTACCGAGCAGTCGGCGAGTTTGCCGGGCAGCGACGCCGTCTCGAGCAGGCTCTTGCGGCGGGTCGCCTCGCGCGCCTTGCGGGCGGCGTTGCGGGCTTTACATGCCTGCTGGGCCTTCTTGACGATCTCGCGGGCGGGCTTGGGGTGCTCCTCCAGATAATCGGTCAGTCCATCGGTCACAATCTTGAGCGTGAGCGCGCGCATGTAGGAGCTGCCGAGCTTGGCCTTGGTCTGGCCCTCAAACTGCGGATCGGGCAGTTTAACCGAAATGACGGCCGAAAGGCCCTCGCGCACGTCGTCGCCGCTCAGGTTGGCGTCCTTCTCCTTGAGCAGGTTCTGCTTGCGGGCGTAATCGTTGATCACACGGGTGAGAGCGGTGCGGAAACCCTCGAGATGCATGCCGCCTTCGGGGGTGTAGATGTCGTTGGCAAACGACATGACGTTCTCGCCATAGCCGGCATTCCACTGCAGGGACACCTCGACCTCGCCCATCTTGGTCACGGGCGCATCCGGATCCGATTTACCCTCAATGTAGATGGGCTCCTTAAAGGCCTCGGGGACGTCTTTGCCGTCATTGAGGAACTTAACGAAGTCGATGATGCCGCCCTCGTAGCAGAACTCCTCCACGTGGGGAGTCGCCTCGCGCTCGTCGGTCAGCACAATCTTTAGATTCTTATTGAGGAATGCCGTCTCTTGCAGACGGTTGTGCAGTGTATCGAAATCGTAGACACAGGTCTCGAAGATCTCGTCGTCGGGCCAGAAGTTGACGGTGGTACCCGTCGAATCCGAGGTGCCCACGACCTCCATCTTCTTGACGGTCTTGCCACGCGAGAACTCCATCTCGTAGACGCTGCCATCACGGCGCACCTGCACGACCACGCGCTTGGACAGCGCGTTGACGACGGAGATGCCCACGCCATGCAGGCCGCCCGAGACCTTGTAGGCCGAGTTATCGAACTTACCGCCGGCGTGCAGGATCGTCATAACGACCTCGAGCGTCGGGATCTTTTTGATGGGATGCTCGTCGACGGGGATGCCTCGCCCGTTGTCGACGACCGTGATGGAGTTGTCGGCGTGGACCGTCACCTGAATCTCGGTGCAGAAACCGGCCATGGCCTCGTCAACGGAGTTGTCAACGATCTCCCACACCAGGTGATGCAGGCCGCTGGCGCTCGTCGAGCCGATGTACATGCCCGGGCGCTTACGAACGGCCTCGAGACCTTCGAGAATCTTAATCTCGCCGCCATCGTAATCGTTTTCGTTTGCCACACGTCCTCCTTCAGCTAAGAAAATGTGTACAGCCTTACTAGTTTATCGTAAAAAAATACCCTCGGGAGCGAGGGTATTTGGCTCTACAAGGCCACCAGATGCGATTTAAGGCTCTTTTTTGCTTTGCACGCCCTTGGCCCACTCGGCACTGGCTCTCATGGCATTCTCGAGGGCCTCGCGCAGTTTTTGATCTTCGATGGGCGCCACTTGGCGCTCGATCTCGCCGCGTTCGTCTTCACTGAGATCGGTATGCGGAGCCGGCGGGCGCTCGGTCACGGCCGGGCGCAGACGCTCCTTGGCAGCCGGCGGCGTGTGACCGGGCGCGGTCGTTTTGAACACCAGGCCGTCCACATGCGCGCCGGCCCGCTCCATGCGCGCCCGGATGATCTCGCGCAGCAGCGTCATCTCCTGCGTCCACGAGGGCGAATCGAGATACACCAGCAGCTCATTGGACTCGGGCAGGTAGCGCAGGCCTGTCACATGGCGTCCCTCGCGCGTACCCGAGCACACCGCATTCCAGGCATGATAGACCGCACGAGATTCCTCTGCAGCCTCCATTTGCGCGCGGCGCTCAGGTGTCGCGGCCGCCAGGATGCGCTGACGCTCGGCATCCAAAAAGCCGCCAAAGGCAACCGTTCCGTTCTCGCGCTCGTAATTAGCACGCCTCACCCATGCTCACCACCTTGGCTCGTTCAAGCAGGTCATCAGTAAAGTACCCCAGGTTGGTGGTGGTTATGACCGTCTGGATGTCATCGCCAATCAATTGCAGAAAAGCACCGCGTCGTTCGCCATCGAGCTCGCTCATCACGTCGTCCAAAAGCAGCAGTGGCGCGGTGCCCAGGATATCGCGCGCCACGGCCACTTCTGCCACCTTCCAGGCAAGCACCAGCGTTCGCTGCTGGCCCTGGCTGGCAAATGAACGGGCCGATCGGCCCGCGACGGAAAACTCAATCTCGTCGCGATGCGGACCCACAAGCGTCACGCCGCGGCGCATCTCCTCATCGGCGCGCTCATCGAGGGCCGCGAGCATATGCTCGTACGCCCAGTCTTTAAGTTCCTCGCGCCCTTCGGCTTGAGGCAAATCCCCCAGCGTGGACACATAGGACACGCCTGCGTCCTCACCGGACGCCACCTGCCCATACGCGGCGCGCACATGGCCTGCCAGCCGGTCGAGCAGGGCTAAACGATGTACGAGTAGGGCTGACCCGGCGCGGGCGATGGAGTCATTCCATGCGCCGAGCATCTCGCGGCAGCACCAGGACTCCTTGAGCAGGGCGTTGCGCTGCGTCACGCAACGCCCGTAGGTGCTCGCCAGGTCGGCGTAACGGGCGCTCAGCTGAACGCCAAAGTCATCGAGGGCGGCGCGGCGCACACTGGCACCGCGTTTGACCATATCCAGATGATCGGGGCAAAACAGCACGCTCGGCAAAACCCCGCGCACGCCGGCGGCCGAACATCTCTTGCCGTTACGGCTAAACGAGCGCTTGCCGTCCTCAACGCCCAGCCCCATATCGAGCACGCGGCCATCGCCCTCGAGTCTCAACTCGAGCCTGCACGAGCCTGTGCCGTCGTGCACGAGCTCGGTAGCGGTGGGATGCCTAAACGAGGCGCCGCTCGTCAAAAGCTGCAGCGCCTCTATAAGGTTGGTCTTTCCCGCCGCGTTGGGCCCCGCAAGCACCGTCACGCCCTCGTCCAGGTCAAGACGGTAGCTATCGAAACTGCGGTAGCGCGCGACGGAAAGGTTGCGGGCAAACATGGTCATGGCGCAGCGCTAGATGCGAACCGGCATGACCAGGTACAGGTAGTTGATCTTGTCGTAGGACTTAAAGATACCCGCCTGCGAGTAGCTCTTGAGCTCCAGCGTGATCTCCTTCTCCTTGGACAGGGCATTGAGGCAGCCAAAGATGTAGTGGTAGTTAAAGGCGATGGTGCCCGACTCGCCCTCGGCCTCGACATCGATCGTCTCCTGCGCCAGATCCTGGTCATTGGAGATGGAGGACAGGCCCATCTGACCGTTCTCGACATCAATCTCGAACTTGACGGCGGGGTTCGCGCTCGCGATGACCGCCACGCGCTTGAGGGCGGCATTAAAAGCCGCCACGTCGATCTTGACGCTCGTCACGCACGAATCGGGGATGAGCTGCTTGTAGTTGGGGTACACGCCTTCGATACGGCGCGACACATAGGTGGTGTTGCCGGCCTCAAAGACAACCTGGGTGTCGGTGGCGCCGATCATGATGGTCGCCTGGCTGGCCATGATGCTCAGGGCGTCGTTGAAGGCGTCGGCCGGAACGTTGAGCTCAAAGGACCCCTCGAGCGTCGAGGTCTCGACCTGGGTGTCGCATACGGCAAGGCGGAAGGAGTCGGTTGCCACCAGGCGCACGGTGTTGTTCTCGACCTTCATGTGCACGCCTCCCAGGATGGGGCGGGCCTTATCGGTCGAAGTGACGCGCCACACGCGGCCGACCATCTCGGACAGGATATCGGTCGGGAGCTCCACCGCACTTTCGATGGCATAGGCGGGGAACTCGGGGAAATCGTTGGCGTCGAGCGTGTTGAGGCGGAAGGAACTCTTCTCGCATCCGATCAGCACCTGGCGCTCCGAGAGCTCAAAGGTAACCGGGGCGTCGGGAAGGGTCTTCGTAATGTTCGAGAGCATCTTGCAGGGAATCACCATCTCGCCCTCTTCTTCGACATGCGCGGCAATGCGATGACGAATCGAGATGGTGTAGTTTGAAGTTTGGAATTCCAAGATGCCGTCCTGCGCCTTAACGAGCACGCCCGACAGGATGGGAAGTGTAGATGCCGAAGCGACGCCTTTCATAACGACGCCGATGGCTTGCGTGAGCGAGCTTTGGCTGACGGTGAACTTCATCTTTTAATACCTTTCTATAGATATAAATATCTTAATAATAGTAATAGCACTGACGAAACTGTTGATTACTCCCAAAAGCGCTGGTCAACCCCAAAAAGAGAATCGACAGCAACCTGTGCGCAACCGACCGTGTTTTCCACGTCCAAAACCTGCGGAAAACTTTTCATCGCCTTGGAGTGAGTTTTAGACATGTTATGCCCGGAGTTTCGACAAGTTTTCAACAGGTGTCTCTATTTCCCTACGAGCGCAGTGTAATTTTATCTCGCAGCGATTTGAGATCTTCGGTTACGGTGCGGTCTTCCTGAATCATCTTCTGGACCTTTTTATAGCTTGTGCTGACGGTTGAGTGGTTGCGGTTGCCAAACTCCGCGCCCACCGCCGTAGTCGTCATCTCGCACATCTCGATGGCCAGATAGATGGCGATGTGGCGGGCTTTGGCAATGTTGGCGTTGCGGCGCGGGCCGATGAGCTCCTCGTGCGTCACGCCATATTGCTCCTCGATGACAGACTGGACCGTCTGCACGTTGATCTTCTTGGCCGACGTATCGAAGTATTGGCTTGCGATGGCGTCGATGTCGTCGAAGCTGAGCTCGCTGCCCTCGCGCTCGCGGTCTCCGGCCTCGCCGGCACAGCGTTCGCAGAAGCTCTCGAGTTCGCGAATGTTGGTCCCCGACACCTCCGCCATGTGCTTAAAGTGCTCGTCGGTCAGATGCCCGCCATCGCCACCGTAGGCCGCCAACAGCGAGTCGTCACCCACCTCGGGTGCGGCGGCTATCGTGTTCTCGTAGTAGCGCTGCAAGATCTTGTATTTCATCTCGTAGCTGGGCTCTGCCACCAAACAGAGCATACCGGCGTTAAAGCGGCTGGTCAGGCGTTCGTCCATGCTCAGGTCTTTGGGTGCGCGGTCGGCCGCGATGACGACTTTTTTGTTATTGCGGATAAACTCGTCCATGAGCTGGAAGAAGTAGTCCACGCTCGCGCGCTTGCCAATGATGTTTTGAATGTCGTCAATGATGAGCACGTCCACGCCGTGGTATGCCTGCATGATGGGGGCGTTGCTCTTCTTTTGGCGGTCGAACTCCGTCATCAGGTCATCGAGGTACGCCTGTGAGTTGGCGTACTTTACCTTGATCTCGGGCGACTTTTCGGCGAGTTCGTTTTTGATGGCGAGCAGTAGATGGGTCTTGCCCAGCCCCGATTTGCCATAGATGAACAGGGATGTGCATGTGCCGCGTTCGTCCGCGAGCGCGGCAAACTTGAGGGCTGAGCGATAGGCATGGCTGTTTTCGGGGCCGTAGACAAAGTTTTCGAAGGTGAATTTCGAGTTGGCCGCGAGTGGCGCGTCGTCGGTGTTCTGCTCGGCCGGTGCTGCAGCTGCGGGGACGCTCATGGGCGATGTGGAGGCTGGTTTTGCACTCTTTGCAGGCGCCCCGCCTTTCATCTGGTTCATCATGCGGCGGAAATCGTCGGCCGAAAGCGTGTTTTTGATTGCGATGCCTGAGTCCTCGCCCGGCGTTGCGTCGTGCGCGATAGGCATGTGTGTGGCAGCGGGCATGGGGACTGCCGGCGTCGAGACGGTGGGCATGGTTTCACGGGAAACATCGCCGATTTGATGCTCGGGAGCCGACACTGTGGCGGTAGCGGCCGCCGGGGGAACGACGGGTGCCGCGGGTGCGGCGTTATCTGCCGCGGAGCCCTGCGGCGCCACGATGTTGAGCGCAATCGGTGCAAAAGCGATCTCTTCCAGGTACGCCTCGATGGTCGGCTGATGCTTTTTGAGCTGAGCGATGGCAAATCGTGAGGGAGCCTCAATCGTCAAGGTGTCCTCGGTCAGGCTCACGGCGCGCGATTGCCCCAGCATGTTGATGAGGCGCGCATCTTGGCCGTCGCGCTGGCAAAAGGCAATGGCATCCCCCAGGATGATGCTTGCTTCCTCGTCCACTGTCTCTCCCGTTCCTTAAGCCTGGGCCCGCACGCGAGCGCTTCCAATTTCGGTCAGATGGTATTTCTGCCCATGTTTGACCACCAAGCCCGCCTGTGCCAAATCGTTGAGCGTGCGCGACCAGGTGGGTGCGGAGTTTCCAAACGCCCGCGCCAAGTCCGTTGCGCCGCACTCTTGGTTTTGGGCCAGATACCCTAATGCGGCGTTGCCGCGTTCGCTTACAAACACGTCCGACTGCGGTTGTGCGTATTGATTCGCCGCATTAGGATACATCATTTGAGCTGCTGGTTGTTGAGAACTCTGCATAGGTGGCATCTGCTGTTGAAAACTTTGCGGCCACTGTTGGTAAGGCTGTGGCGGCATCTGCTGAGTCCAGGGGTTGAGGTTTCCCTGCGGCATCTGCTGATACGGCTGCTGGTACGGCTGAGGATACTGCTGTGGATACGGCTGGGCATATCCCTGCTGCGGCATATATTGGGGAGGATACCCTTGTGGGTACGGTTGGTAGCCCATTTGCGCGACGTTTGACATGGCCGCCGTCTGCTGCACGGCGCCTGTGTCCAGATCTGCCGAGCCTATGCCCTCCGGCATGTTTTGCACTGCGTTGCCCAGCGGTGTCTGGGGGTCTTGCATGGGAAAACTTCCAGGCTGCTGCATCTGCTGCGTCACGGGCTGCTGTGCAAACGTGCTGGATAGGGGATACGCCGGCTGCTCCGTCTCGGGGCGCACGGCGGCGCCCCGCCCTCCGGCGCGCTCGATTTCCTGCACGCGCTTGGGGTTCAGGCTTACCGTGACCACGGTGCCGTTGCCCATGTTGTCCTCGATGGACACGGCGCCGCCGGCGTTTTCCAGGTACTCCTGCACCATGGGAAACCCGGCTCCGGTTCCGCGGATGTATCGCTTCATGTTGCTGTTTGCGCTGGTAACGCCAAAGTCGAACGCGCGCTCCTTGTCGTCGATCCCTGGTCCCTGGTCTGCGAATCGGATGGTGTCGCCGCCGTCTAGGATCGAGATGATGGGCTCTGCAAAGTGGGCGTGGATAAAGTTTTCGACAATCTCGCGGATAACCATGAGCGAGATGTGCCCGCCCTGGTCTTTCATGCACTGGTAGACGGTGTTGGTTGTCTCTTCCAGATAGGTGCGCACGTCCTTAGGTTCGATGACGATGACGCGCGGCGTCGACAGCATGTCGTCATAGACCGCGATGCGTGCGGCATACATGGCAGCCTGCGTTTTCGCAGCGGCCTGCTCTTCCTCGCCACGCTTTTCGCGCACGCCGGTGATGTGCTCGTTGTCGGGTGCCGGGTCTCCGGAATCGACCATGGTGTAAAAGTCGTCAGACATGCCGCTCGCAATCTTTCAAAAGGTTTCGAACAAATAGTAGCTCACCGTGCAATGTTTCTCATCTTTCGACAACTTTTCAAAACCTGTTGAAAACTTTGGAAAACAGGCGAAAAGTTCTCAACATTGCCAACATGACCTGTCGAAAACTCGATGAAATATCGTGAAAAGTTGTAATGCGACGCAAATTTCGGTTGAGCTTATGGGGGAACCGTGTGAACTACGCAACCTTTTACCTTTGATTTCTTGACATTTGAACATTGATTTCCCTACAATCTTCAAGCTCACGTGTCTATATCTGCGTCCGCGCTCCAGCGGACACTCGAAATGCAGCAGGAGGAACTTAAGATGAAGCGTACGTATCAGCCTAATAAGCGTAAGCGTGCCAAGACCCATGGTTTCCGTGCCCGTATGGCCACCAAGGGTGGTCGTGCCGTGCTCGCCCGTCGCCGCGCCAAGGGCCGCAAGCGTCTCACTGTCTAGCAGCGATACACACATCTCGCATGAAGACTATTAAGTCTCGGCAAGATTTCGAGCATGTGTTCAGTCAGGGGCGTCGTTTCAATCACCCTCTGATTCGAATGACCATATGTGAATCGGTTGGCGAAGGCGACTCCGGAAGGGTCGCCTTCGTTGGTGCTAAACGGCTCGGTTGCGCAGTCGTGCGCAACCGTTCTAAGCGTGTGATGCGCGAGGCCGCCCGCAGCTGCGGATTTCCCGTTGCGGGTTATGACATCATCTTGTTCGCGACTCCCAAGACGAGGATCTCCTCGCCTCAGGAGATGGACAAGGCATTGCGTTCGCTTATGAAACGCGCCGGCGTTGCCGGGGAGGAGCGATGAGCAATCACGTTTTGCGACGTGTTGCCATCGCTCCTATTCGCATATATCAACAGGTAATTTCGCCCTTATTGCCTGACGCCTGCATTTATTACCCAACGTGCTCGCAATATGCCGTTCAGGCGATTGAGAAGTACGGTGTTTTGAGAGGCTGCTGGCTTGCCGTGAGGCGCATCGCTCGCTGCAATCCCCTGCACGTCGGCGGTTATGACCCTGTGCCCTAGCGGGCACTCGCTATCGGAGGAAAACTTACATGTGGGATTGGATCGTTAACATCCTTTTCGAGCTGCTCAAGCTCATCCAGACCTTTGCGGTCGACTGGGGCCTGTCCATCATCATCCTGGTGGTCATCATCCGTCTGCTGCTGACGCCGCTCATGCTCAAGTCGACCAAGTCGACAGCTCGCATGCAGGTGCTGCAGCCTAAGATGCTCGAGATCCAGGAGCGCTATGCCGACGATCCCCAGCGCCAGGCCGAGGAGATGCAGAAGTTCTACAGCGAGAACAAGTTCAACCCTATGGCTGGTTGTCTGCCGCTGTTGATCCAGATGCCTGTCCTGTTTGCCCTGTTTACGTTGCTGCGTAACCTGCCGAACTACTTTAGCGACGGTACGTTCTCGTTCTTCAACATCCTGCCCGACCTTACCACCACGCCGAGCGCTTCCTTTGCCGATGGCTTTATGGTTGCGCTGCCTGCGCTGGTTTGCCTGATTCTGTTCGCTGTCTTGACCCTGATTCCGCAGCTGTATATGTCTCGCAATCAGACTGGTCAGCAGGCCCAGAGCATGCGCATGATGGCCGTCGTCATGACCGTCATGATGCTTTGGATGGGCTGGAGCCTGCCCGTTGGCGTTCTGCTGTACTACGATGTGTCTTCTGCCTGGCAGGTTGTCCAGCAGATCTTCGTGACGCAGAAGGTTATCGATAAGGCCAAGGCCGATGAGGAAGAGCGTCTCAAGAACGCTCCGCTGCAGGTCGAGGTTACTCGTCGCGAGAAGAAGCCGCGCCCGCACAAGAAGAAGTAGTGGGATAGTATTCTTATTTAGGTACCTAACTTTTGGAGTTCGTTATGTCTGAAGAGATCGTCGAGGATATGCTTGAGGAGGTTGTCCCGCAGGTCGCGGGCGATTATCCCGAGATTGCACAGCGTTACAAGGCTGGTGAAGAGCTGACCGATGAGGAGCTCGACACCATTGCCGATGTTGCTATTTCCATTCTGCGTTCCATCCTTTCGCACTTCGATGCGGCGAACTCTCCCATCGATGAGTATGAGGGTGACGAGGGCGAGTTGATTCTGGATGTAACTGCTCCGGATCTTGCTGTTCTCATTGGTCGTCATGGACGTACCCTCGATGCTCTTCAGGTTATGTTCTCCTTGTTGGTGAGCCGCAAGCTTGGTTTTAGGTATCCGGTCGTCGTCGACGTCGAGGGTTATAAGAGCCGTCGACAGGACAAGGTTGCTTCTATGGCCCAGTCCGCTGCCGAGCGCGCTATTCGCACTCATAAGAGTGTTTCCCTGCCGCCCATGAATGCCTATGAGCGTCGACTGGTTCATATTGCCCTTCGTGGTAACGATGCTGTTGATACGCATTCTGAGGGCTCTGATCCTGATCGCCATGTTGTGATTGTTGCTCGATAAGCTTTTCGAGCCTATGCTAAGGGGACGTGGTTTCCACGTCCCCTTTTTTTGTCAAAAGTTCTCGATTCACTGATTTTTGTCAGAAAGGAGTCGTCTTGTTTATACTAACTGATGAGCAGACAAGCCAGATGCTGAGCAGTCTTATTTCGTATTGTAAAGACTATTCTTTGAAGGTCTCCGACGATAGCCTTCGTGTCTGTATCAAGCATCTTGATCTTGTTCTGGAGGCTAATAAGACTACTAATCTAACGCGCATCCTAAATGTTGATGATGCTGCCGTTCTTCATATTCTGGACTCACTTGTATTGCTTCCCTACCTAAATAAAGCTCCCGAAGGCGCTTTGTTGGATATGGGTACCGGTGCTGGCTTCCCCGGTATTCCACTGACTATTGCAAGCGGAAGAAAGGCTACCTATATCGATTCCGTTGGCAAGAAGGTTGATGCTGTTAATTCCTTTGTTAAGGAGCTTGGCCTGAAGCATGCTGAGGCCGTTCATGATCGTCTCGAAGAGTATGCGCGATCTCATAAGAAGCAATATGCCGTCGTTACTGCTCGTGCGCTTGCTCCGTTACCTGTTCTCGTTGAGTATGCTTCTCCTTTTCTAAAAGATGGTGGCCTCTTTGTCATTACGAAAGGGAATCCATCTGATGAAGAGCTTCAATCTGGACTTGCCGCTGCAAAGATATGCGGCTTTACCGTGCTTATGACGGATGACCTTGATTTGCCGAACGGCCTGGGCCACCGCGAATTTATTGTCCTTAAAAAGACTCGTCAGGCATCGGTTTCTCTTCCGCGTGCTAATGGCATGGCAAAAAAGAATCCGCTTGCCTAGATGTTTCACGTGAAACATAATGGATAGTGTCGAGTCGATATGTTTCACGTGAAACATATCGGTCGATGTCGAATCGGATTGTTTCACGTGAAACATCCTCCATTCAACAGCTTTAAATATACCGGGAGGGACCGTGGGATTTCGCGACGTTAAGCGTTCTAAGAGCGCAAAAGACACGCGTATCATCGCTATCATCAACCAAAAAGGCGGCGTAGGTAAGTCCACCACAGCTGTAAATCTTGCAGCAGCGTTGGGTGAACTGGGCCGAAAGACGCTCATTGTCGATTTTGACCCGCAGGGTAATAGTACAAGTGGTTTTGGAATCGAAAAAGAAGAGCTCGATCACTGCATCTATGATGCATTGCTGAATGATGTGCCGGCTGAATCGCTTGTTCTTGATACGAATTGCAAAAAGGTATTCGTAATTCCAGCTACCATCCAGCTTGCAGGCGCTGAAATTGAGCTCGTCAGTGCGATTGCACGTGAAACTCGCTTAAAGGATTTGCTTGAACCAATTCAAGATGAGTTTGACTTCATCTTTATCGATTGCCCGCCTTCGCTTGGTTTGCTGACAATTAATGCGTTGACGGCAGCAGATAGCGTTTTGATTCCAATTCAGTGTGAATATTACGCACTCGAAGGTGTCACGAAGCTGCTTGAATCGATGAAGATGGTTAAAACACGTCTTAATAAGGGCCTTGATACCTATGGCGTGCTTATGACTATGTACGATTCGCGCACATCGCTTTCGAATCAGGTTGTCGAAGAGGTTCAATCGTATTTTGGAGACAAGGCATTCAAGACCCTGATTCCACGTACGGTTAAAATCTCAGAAGCGCCGTCGTTCGGTGAACCAGTAATTACCTATGCGCCACAGAATAAGGGCGCAAAGGCTTATATGAACCTTGCTAAAGAGGTGATTAAGCGTGCCTAGCCCTAAGAAGCGCGGTGGCTTGGGTCGTGGACTCAATGCACTGGTCTCAGAAGCTGAATATGAGACTGGCGGATCTACAGCGTCGGCATCAAATGCAGCTTCGGAAACCAAGCTTCCGATCGAAGATATCATTCCGAACCCAAATCAGCCACGAATTCATTTCAACGAGACTGAGCTTCGTGAGTTAAGTGAGTCAATCCAGGAGCATGGCGTTCTGCAGCCGCTTCTTGTGCGCAAGCACGGTAATGGCTATGAAATTATTGCGGGTGAACGCCGTTATCAGGCTTCAAAGCTTGCTGGCCTTGAAGAGCTCCCCGTCATCATTAAGGACGTTGATGATGAGGAAATGCTTGCACTCGCGCTGATTGAAAACCTCCAGCGCTCTGATCTCAATCCCGTCGAAGAGGCTAAGGGGTATCGACAGCTCATCGATTCAAGCGGTATGACTCAAGAAGCCTTGTCAAAGGCTGTCAGCAAGTCTCGCTCTGCAATCACCAATTCGTTGCGCTTGCTCGATCTTCCGGAGGTAGTTCAGCAGATGATCTTCGAAGGCAAGCTGACTGCTGGTCATGCTCGTGCAATTCTTGCGGTTCCGTATGAAGATGCACGCATTAAGCTTGCTGAGAAGGTTGTTGCTGAGGGTTTGTCTGTCCGAGCGACAGAAAATCTTGCTCCACTGTTTTCTGCCGGAGAGACGCCTAAGACGCCCCGACCCGCCACGCCTCAGTCTTTTAAAAAGGCAGCACGTGTATTGCGTCAGGTTTTTAACACAAACGTTCGTGTCAAGAGTTCGCGCGGTAAGAATAAGATCGAGATTGAGTTTAAAGATGAGGAAGAGCTCTCTCGAATTCTTGGCGAAATGATTCAAGTTGATCAAGGAGGTCGGGATGAAGAATAAAGTTCTGACTGCTCTTGCTTTGGCCGCAACTGTAGCGGTTGGTGCATTTGCGGGATTTAAGGTCGCAACAGACGATGAATTGCGTGGTCGTCTGCTTCGCGGAGCGCAGGATATCGTCGATACATCTAAAAAGAAAATGGATGTTATGACTGAGGATGTCGCTATGCGTACAGCTCAAGTAACTAAGAATCCCAAGATTAATCAAGATTGGGTTAATCATCAATGGGAAAATGTAGGCTTTTAGGTACCTAACAATTACTAGCCTTTATTGAAGGGGTCCTTGTCTGAACGCCGGAACAAGGACCCCTAATTTCTTGCGAAAAAGTTGTTGAACAATCGCTCGATGCAGATTAGTAATAGATATGAAACAGCCCCGGTTGCAATTTAACAACCGGGGCTGTTCGATGTTTCACATGAAACGTTTAGGTTGGTCTCCCCTACGCGTTCTTCTGAACCTTGAAGCGTTGCTTGAGTTGGCCGCAAGCGGCGTCGATATCGTTGCCTCGAGAGTTGCGGATCGTGGTCTCAATACCACGGGACTCAAGACGACGCTGAAGGTCTTCAACCTTATGAATCGGCGACGGCTTGAGAGGACTGCCCTCGATATCGTTGAGCTGGATCAGGTTGACGTGGCACAGCGTGCCCTCGCAGAAGTCGCAGAGCGCCTGCATCTCGGGGTTTGTGTCATTGACGCCCTCGATCATGGCGTATTCGTATGTCGGACGGCGGCCGGTCTTTTCGGTGTAGAGCTGAAGGGCCTCGTGAAGGCGCAGAAGTGTGTACTTCTTAACGCCCGGCATGAGTTTATTGCGAGTGGATTGAATGGCTGAGTGCAGCGAGACGGCGAGCGTGAACTGCTCGGGAATGTCGGCAAACTTACGAATACCAGGAATAACGCCGCTGGTGGAGACGGTGAGATGGCGTGCCCCGATACCGATTCCGTCGGGGTCATTAAGGATGCGTAGTGCCTTGAGGACCTCGTCGTAGTTGGCGAAAGGCTCACCCTGGCCCATGAACACGACGCTCGTCGCGCGCTCACCAAAGTCGTTGGAAACGTGGAGTACCTGGTCAACGATCTCCTGAGCGGTCAGCGAGCGCTTGAGGCCGTTCAGGCCAGTAGCGCAAAAAGCGCAACCCATGCCACAGCCGACTTGGGTTGATACACAGACAGACAGCTTGTTGCGACGAGGCATGCCGACGGTCTCGACGGAGATGCCGTCGTGGTACTCGAGTAGGTATTTACGAGAGCCATCCTTAGACACCTGCTTGGTGAGCTCGGTCGGCGTGTCGAAGGCAAATGCCTCCTTCAGCTGCTCGCGGAAGGCCTTGGGAAGGTTAGTCATGTCATCAAACGAACAAACGTTCTTCTCAAAAACCCATTCGATGAGCTGCTTTGCGCGAAAAGCGGGTTGGCCGAGTTCGGCGACAAGTTCGCGAATATCGTTTTTGCTCAAGTCGCGAATGTCCTGAGATTTAGTCCTGGGATTCATGGAAGCCTTTCGATTTTGGGGAAACGTAGAGGGTATCGCTACAATATGGTATCAGCTGCAGGAATTATAGAGGAGGAGTCTGCCCATGCCGGGTAAAAGCCTAGAGAACATGCACGTAGCGGTCTTGGCGGGCGGCCATTCCGCCGAACGCGAGATTTCGCTCAATTCTGGAAAGAATGTCGTGGTGGCACTGAAGGAGGCCGGCTACACCTCGGTGGAGCTGCTCGACGCCGCCGCCGATGACTTTATGGTGACTATGGCGACCGGTGGCTTCGACGTGGCATTTATCGCCATGCACGGCGCCGGCGGTGAGGATGGCGCCATGCAGGGGGCCATGGAGACGCTGGGTATTCCCTACACGGCGTCAGGCGTGCTCGCCAGCGCATGTGGCGCCGATAAAGAGGTTTCAAAACTTCTGTATGCCAGGGCGGGCATCCCCATTGCCCCCGGCCTGGCGCTTGAGGCGGGCGACGAGGTCGATATCGATCGTATCGTCGAGATTTGTGGCGAGCGGTGCTTTGTAAAGCCCGCCGTCAACGGCTCCAGCTACGGCATTTCGCTCGTTCACGAGCTCTCAGAGCTGCCGGCGGCAATCGCCAAGGCTTTTGAGTACGGCGATAAAGTGCTGGTCGAAAAGTGCATCGAGGGAACCGAGATCACTGTGGGCGTGTACGGCGAGGACGACGTGCGCGCGCTGCCGATTGTGGAGATTCGCAAGCCTGAGGACTGCGAGTTCTACGACCTGGATGTGAAGTACGTCGACCCCACAGACATCCACCGCATTCCGGCGCAGATTTCGCCCGAAAACTATGCGCGTGCCCAGGAACTTGCCTGTGCGGCCCATAAGGCCCTCGGCTGTCTGGGCGTTTCGCGCAGCGATTTTATCGTGAGCGAGGACGGCCCTGTCATTCTCGAGACCAACACCATTCCCGGCATGACCGATACGTCGCTGTATCCCGATGAGATTCGCCATACCGACGACATGACGTTCCCGCAGGTGTGCGACAGCCTGATCCGTATGGGTCTCCGCCGGGCGGGCGTTGCATGCTAATCGAGGACGCCGTATCTCCTGGAACGCCGCAGTTCGTCATCGATTCTTACGCCACGCTCGCCGAGCGCGCTAAGACGCAATCGTTTGGCCTCATCGAGGAGGATGTAATCGTCCTCGATACCGAGACCACGGGTCTTTCGGTGCAGGACAACGAGTTAATTGAGATTTCCGCGGCCCGCCTTTCGGGCCGCGAGGTCATTGACCGCTTTGATACGTTCGTGCATCCCAAGCAGTTGATTCCCGCGGAGATTACCGAGCTCACGAGTATTACGAACGCCGATGTGGCAGATGCCCCGTCGGCCGTCGAGGCCGTCGCGGCACTCGCCGACTTTGTGGGCGGCTGTCCTGTTATCGCACATAACGCCACGTTTGACCGGTCGTTCATCGAATCGGTCAAAGGCGGTGTCAACGTGAGCGATATCTGGATCGATTCGCTGGCGCTATCGCGCATTGCGCTTCCGCGCCTGACATCGCACAAACTGTCCTTTATGGCCGACTTGTTTGGGTGCGATTCGGTGTCGCATCGCGCGAACGCAGACGTTGATGCCCTGTGCGGTGTGTGGCGCGTGCTGTTGGTTGCGCTTACCGACCTGCCTTCGGGCCTTATGGCGCGCTTGGCGGACATGCACGCGGACGTGCCTTGGTCCTATCGCCCCATTTTTTCTTTTTTGGCCGGCCAGAACCCGGGTTCGATATTTTCGCTCAGCGCCGCTCGTGCTGACGTGCTCAAGGCCGATCGTGCAGACGATCGCGTTGATGCGGACGAGTTGCCGGTCCTTAAGATGCCGAGCCGTGAAGAGATCGAGGCGGATTATGCCCCCGGCGGCCTGGTCAATCGTATGTACCCCACCTATGAGCCGCGCGATGAGCAGATCGCGATGGCGGTTGAGGTGCGCGATGCGCTGGTCACGGGTACCCATCGCGTGATCGAGGCAGGCACGGGCGTCGGTAAGTCGATGGCCTATCTCGTGCCCTTCGCCGAGGCTGCCCGCCGAAACAACATTACCGTCGGCATCGCGACCAAATCGAATAATCTTGCCGATCAGCTTATGTACCATGAGCTGCCAAAGCTCGCCGAACAGCTGGACGGGGGCCTGTCGTTTTGTGCACTCAAGGGCTATGACCACTATCCGTGTCTACGCAAGCTCGAGCGCATGAGCCGTGGTCAGGTTGAGATCACTACCAAGCGCGATCCTGCTGACACGCTCACGGCGGTTGCGGTCATCATGGCGTATGTGTGCCAATCTGCCGATGGCGACCTCGATTCACTCGGCATTCGCTGGCGCAGCGTCAACCGTCCCGACTTTACGACGGCTTCACGCGAGTGTGCTCGTCGTCTGTGTCCGTTCTTCCCCGACAAATGCCTGGTCCACGGGGCGCGCCGCCGTGCGGCACATGCCGACGTGGTGGTTACCAACCATTCCCTGCTGTTCCGCAACGTGGCCGCCGAGGGAAGGATTTTGCCTCCGATTCGTCACTGGGTGGTCGACGAGGCCCATTCCATCGAGCGTGAGGCTCGTCGCCAATGGGCGCGCGTTGTTTCGGCAGATGAGTCGCGCGTGCTGTTTGAGCGCTTGGGTGGGTCGAGTGCCGGCGCGCTGAGTCAGGTTTCCCGCGATCTGGCCACTTCCGAGGGCTCTACGCTCTACCTGGGACTCACCGCCAAAGCAACATCGACGGTTGCCCGCGCGAGCATGGCGATTGCCGATGTGTTCGATGGCGTGCGCGAGCTTGGCCGCCGTGCCCGTGGGGGCTATGACAACGCAAATCTGTGGATTGGGCCCGAGCTGCGCGAGTCGGATGACTGGCACGATTTTTTGCAGTCGGCCCATACCGCAATTGATGCGCTGGACCAGGCGGATAAAAGCGTAGACGCGCTGGTGCAAGCTGTCGCTGCCGATAAGCCCGAGGTCGTCGTCGACCTGGGCGACATTTCACGCCGTCTGCACGAGTTGGTCGAGAATCTCAAGCTCATCATTGAGGGTACGGATGAGCACTATGTGTACTCACTGCAGGTTAACCGCCGGCTGCGAGCGGGCGGGGAGTCTATGACCGCCGAGCGCATCGATATCGGCGAGGCCTTGGCGAACGAGTGGCTGCCCGAGGTGCACACGGCCATCTTCGCTTCGGCGACCATGACGGTGTCTAAGAGCTTTGAGCATTTCAACCATGCCGTCGGCCTCGATCGCATCGGTGCGTCGACATCCTCATCGCTACACCTGGATTCGAGCTATGACTTTGACTCGAATATGGCCGTGGTTGTGGCGGGGGACATTCCTGATCCGCGCGATCGCGAGCGCTATCTGTCGGCGCTCGAGTGTGTGCTGGTCGATGCCCATCTCGCCATGGGTGGATCGGTGCTCACGCTCTTCACTAACAGGTGCGATATGGAGGACCTGTATGCCCGTGTCGAGCCCAAATTGGCGCGAACGGGCCTGGAGCTCAATTGCCAGCAACGCAACTCGTCCCCGCGTCGCCTGCGCGATCGGTTTATCAACGAGCCGACCTCATCGCTCTTTGCGCTCAAGGCCTTTTGGGAGGGCTTTGACGCCAGCGGCGAGACACTGCGTTGCGTCATTATCCCCAAGCTGCCGTTCTCGAGCCCCACGGATCCTCTTTCGTGTGAGCGCAACCTGCGCGAAGACCGCGCCTGGGCGCGCTACTCGCTGCCCGAGGCGGTGCTCGAAGTCAAGCAAGCCGCCGGCCGTCTCATCCGCTCGTCAACCGATTGCGGTGTGCTCATCTTGGCAGATCCGCGCTTGGTGACAAAGGGCTACGGTAAGAAGTTCTTGACGTCGCTGCCCACGACTTCCTACCAGCGTATCGAGTCGGCGCAGATCGGTCATTATTTGCAGCTGTGGCGCGCACGCCACGAGCGACGCCGTTAAAGCGGGCAGGTCAGGCTCTTCGCCATATCGCATAGACGCTTTGCCGAGGCGGGGTCATCCAGTATGCGGATGGCTCCGCCCGCTGCGATTACCTGACAGAACAGCCAGTGCTCTGACCCATAACGCACGGTCACCGTTGCCATGTCTGCCCCGTTTGGCTCAATCGACATGATGCCGGCCCAGTTTAGGCGCTCTGCCATATCGAGTGGCATGAGGAGTTTTGCGCTCTGCTCCGCTTGGGAAAGGGATTCGTGGAGGGACAAGGACGCGGGTGTGTGGCGCTCCACGGAATCGTCGGTAAGGGCAAGGCCTTCGATTTTGTCCATGCGGTAGGAGCGCTGCGCATCAACTCCGACATCCCAGGCAATCAGATATGTTTGGTCGCCATGCGTCGCGATGCGCAGGGGGTCGATGAGACGCTCACGCGGCCGTGTGTCGTCCATCGAACGGTAGATGATGCGGCATCGAACGCCGTCTTGAATCGCGCAGTTCAGCTGTTGCCAGTGCGATCCTCGGGCAACGGTATCGACGACGCGCTGGTTGTAGCCGAGTTTCTCGGGTAGGAGGGCGTGTCGGATACGCTCTGCTGCCCGAGAGTCGATTCCCATCGATTCGAGTTCGTGGTTGAGCACGGCACCTTCGGCGGCACTTAGGCGCAAGGGCAGCACACGCCCCGCATCGCCTGTCAGGATGATGCACTCGCCGTGGCGTTCGCAGATGATGCGTGCGCCCGACTCACGGTCAGCGAGGGTCGAGACGATATCGATAATTTCGTCGAGCGCCGCACCCGTGATATCAAAACGGCTGCAGATATCCCCTCGTGTCATACCGGTCTCACCGGCAGCGTAGAGGGCCTCCATGATGTCAATCGCACGCGAGAGCCTTTGCTCGCTGGTGAGTTTACGCACGGGCATGCTCGTGCACCGTCCTTTCGATGAGGTGGTTCCACGCCAGTTTAAGTGCATCGGGGGCAACGGGTCTCATGCCGTCCATGGCGTGCTCCATACAAAACGAGGCAGCGGCATTAAGGTCGCGCACGCCGACGGTCCAGGTCCAACCCTCTTCGGTGTGCGTGAGCTCCCCGCGACCGCGCGTTAGGCCGCTGACCATGTCGGCCTGGGCTTGCGGGGCAAACGAAAAGGTCGCCATAACGGGCTTGCAATCGGCAAAATCAAACTCAAAGAACAGGCGATCGTTCAGGTTAAAGTCGGCGGGGATGGAGTAGGCCTTCGAGGGGCGCCATGCGCGAACGATACGGTCGCAGCGAAACGTCCTGATTTCATCGGTGGCGTTGTCGAGTCCGCAAAAATACGCCACACCCTCGTGCTCAAACATGCCGTATACGCAGACGGTGCGCTCTTTTTGCTCCCCGTGCCCGTTTTGATACAAAAAGCGCAGTGCGCAGCGTTCGGCGAAAGCGCTCCACACCGCATCGACGGCGGGTAAGCGACGGGCGGGAGGCTCTTCTGCGGTCGATGCGCCGGTGAGGTAGGCGATCTTGGAGCGTATGTCTGCAAGCGGCGTGGCAAACGCGGCCGAACCGGTCGCAAGGGTCTGGTCGATAGCGTCGAGCAAGATGTCCGCGTCGTCTGCGGTGATGAGGCCACCGGCCGCAAACGTGTGCTCGCGATCGATGGTCCACGCGCTTTCTTCGGTTTCTTGGGCGCCTGCTGCGCGAACTTCCTTGATCGTGATTCCGCGTTCGAGGAGTTTTTCGCGATCGCGGCGAAACTTGCGCTTGTCCGAGTCGATATTGCCCGACCCATAGCCAAGATCGGAATCCAGGACAATTTGCTCTGTGGTTAATGGCTCGGGAGAGCTGTTGAGGACAAAGAACAGATTGAGGATGCGCTGGGCGGTCTTGTCGAAACCGGGTTCCGGCGCCCCATTTTTATTCGTTACGGTTGTATCGCTTGCCGTCATAGAATCCTCGCATGGGAAGGTGTTTGATGCCATGATTTTAGTCCGATATGGAGATTAGGCTATATCCTTGTCCGCTTGGGGCGTTAAGATGCCCAGAATTCGGCCGTTTGCGCCCGCTCGGGGTATACTTTCGACTATATACGGTTCTAATGTGCATACATTGGGCCTATTTGTCGGATTATGGATGTGGAGCGCATATGGCGAACACCCAGAACTATATTAACCACCTGCTGCAGAACACTGGCATCACGCCGGCGTGCAGCGAAGAAGAGCGCTTGGCCGCCGAAGATATCGCTCAAATTTTCCGCAACCACGGCTTTGATCCCGAGGTGCAGGAGTTTAATGCTCCCGCGCCGAGCAGGATGGCGTTTGCCGTTACGGGCATTCTGGCATTTGCCGGTGCCCTGCTTATGGGCATCGGCGGCGGTATCGGCTTAGTCGGCACCCTGTTGGCCATTGTCGGAGCCGTGCTCTATGTGCTCGAGAGAACCGGGCGCCCCGTGATCTCGCGCCTGGGCAAGACGGGCGTGAGCCAAAACGTCATCGCCTACCACAAGGCGTCGGGCCCGCTTGCCTCTCCGCGCAATCGCCCGGTTGTCGTCGTCGCGCACTATGACTCCCCGCGCGCCGAACTGCTCGCTCGCGAGCCCTATGCGCCGTACCGAGCGCTGATCGCCAAATTGCTCCCGATTGCCACGATTGCTCCCGCGGCTATTGCCATCCTGCGCATCTTGCCGCTTCCCGGCGCGTTGAAGGTCCTGCTGTGGATTGTCGCGATCCTTGCCTCCCTCGTGGCGCTCGCCAATGCCGCCAATATCATTTCCAATCGTTTTGTCCTTCCCTACACGTCCGGCTCGGTTTGCAACAAGTCCTCTGTTGCCGCCATGCTGGGTGTCATGGATAACGTCGCCCCCTATCAGGGTGAGAACGAGTTCCCTGACGATATTCCGTTTGACACGTATTTTGGCGAGCAGAAGCGTCGCGCCGAGGAGATGGCGCGCGCGGCAGCCGAGTACGCCGCGGCCCAGCAGCAAAATGATTACGGCAATACCATCGAGTACGAAGAGCCTGCCTATACCGAGGATGAGTATGGCCAGCCGGTCGCTCCCGAGGGTGAGCAGGGCGAGGCTTTTGATGAGCAAATCGATGGATTCGAAGGTGCTTCTGCCGACGAGACCCTGATTGGCGTCATTGCACCCGAGTCCCAGGTCCAAGATATTCCGGCCGAGGAGCCCGTTGCAGACGAGTCCGCTGCCGAGTCGGCAGAGGAGCCTGCCGCGGCCGAGCAGGCCGAGCCCGAGCCCAAGCTTTAT
>ENA-OUOW01000885-OUOW01000885.1-human-gut-metagenome-genome-assembly--contig:-NODE-885-length-23144-cov-7.875005_pt1 | contig 23144 bp, 18 predicted proteins | sample MGYA00237938_ERZ548769 | MGnify/ENA primary metagenome ERZ548769 (study PRJEB26490, sample SAMN05356870) | human gut metagenome | biome: terrestrial biome; feature: human-associated habitat; material... | reverse complement strand
TCCCCAATTTGTAGAAATGGTAGGTACACCTTTGGCCTTAGCTTCAATAATTGTCATACTCATTCCTTCAAAATTAGAAGTTAACCATAATAAAGAATAGTTATCGAAAATATTTTTATCATTACAGAAACCACATAAATGAACATTTTCACTTAAGTCATTTTCTTCAATTCGTTTCGCAATATCATCTACTAAGACTCCTGTACCATACATATCGAGTGTAAAATCAGGAATCTGTTTCTTCAATTGCTTTGCACATACTCTCAACTCCTTTCGCATCTTCCTTGAAGTATCTGACTCTGTCTGCCAGTTTTCCATAAAACATATCATCCGCATCGGTACAGGAAAAATCATGCATCAGCTTCCCGATATCCGAATCCCCTCGATATGCTCCATTCACATACAGGATATGGGAACCGTCATCAAAAAATTCATCGGTTTCCAGAATTTTTCTCTCTACTCTGTATATCGGCTCTCCTTTTCCTATCACATCATGCTCCGTAATAAATATCACATATGTTTCCGGAAGAAAATTGACATCTTCCTGTGGTGCAAGTGCATTGGCATCCAACATACTGCTGTTGTGTCTTGCACGCTTTCGTCCTGCTCCCTTATCCGCTCGCTGCACCTCTATATCGTATTCCTTATTCTCAGAATCCGTAGCCTTTACATCCAGCCTAACGGAACGCCCCTGCAAATTCTGGATGACATATTCCGTTTTAGAATGAAGAACCTTAAGGTCCTCTTTATTCATTATAATACGCAGAACAAGCTCCGCACATTCATCATGATCTTCAAAGCATTTCTTCAAAAAATCGTCATCAAACAGGCGAAATTTTCTTATTCTCTGCATATCCTGCTCGTGTTTTTGTTGCTTTGTCAGCATTCTTATCACCTCCAAATCTCTTCGGTGTTCTTCCTGTATTTCTGACCTCTGGTTATAGTATACACGAAAAAACACCTCCTGCCTACTAATTAATTTGTGAAATTTTAATAACCTCTTTCACAATCATATCTCTTTAAAATTCCATACAATCTCCACACTGTTATCTGTGTATATCACTATCTTCTTCACAAAAGTTGTTATATTTTCCTTGGTAAGCTTTCACTGCCACTCGTGATATTTGACGTATCCTTCCTACGAATTACTACACACTTTACTACACACTTTTTTCATCAAATCACACCATTTTACGATAGTTTCCTCTCAAATTAAAAATGCCCTCAAAGCCTGTAAAATCAAGCATTTGAGGGCATTCACGAGGTCTATAAAAAATGGACAGGCAGGAAATCAATAAACTCACTCTTATAACTTTCCATTGTATACTTTCCTCCTGTATCAAAAGGCTTTGTGCCCTTGTTATTTCGCAGTTTTCCCTTAAATTTTAGCATATTTTGGGTGTGTTTTCAATGCAGGAATCGCTTCTATATAAAAAACAATCCGGGTTTCCAAACTTTGCAGAAGAAGCAGTGGCAATGATATATGGAAATGACTCTTTTGTGCTGTTTCCTGTGCTGTCCTGTTTCGATAATTTTGCGATGGTGTAAGAGAATGGCACTTCCTCGGATACTCCATTGACGGTCAGTCTTACTACTCCTGAAATACTTCCCTCTTTTTCGGTTGTCGGTGCCACCTTGGTATAGGAGATCCCCTCTGCGCTGATATTCTTGGTATCTGCAGGACAATCGGAAGAAGCATTTCCGCATCCGAAAATGTACTGCTGTTTTTTATTTCGGATATTGAAAGCTGGGGGCTTGCATGTTACAATTCGAATAAAGGAACAGCCGCTGGATCATACACATTTTCCTCTCCATCACTACAAAGGAGAAGAAACATGTATATCAGCAAAAAGTTCGAAGACCTTACCATCAGTGATGATTTTATGTACCAGCTTGATAAAGGCATGGACTATATGCAGTTAAAACAGAGCTTTGTGATTTTCGTCTGCACATTTGATCCGTTTCAGCTTGGCAGACATATCTATACTTTTACAAACCGCTGCGTAGAAGATCCTGATCTGCTGCTTAACGATGGCACACAGAAAATTATTTTAAATACAAAGGGAATCTTTGATGATGTACGGCCGGAATTGAAACGGCTGCTTAACTTTATTGACGGCAGGCAACCGGAGGATGCTTTCACGCAGGATCTCTCCGAAGCTGTGGAATCCGCCAAACGCAATGAGAAATGGAGGCTTGACTATATGACGCTGCAGATGGCTTATGATGAAAAATACCGCGAGGGACTTGAGGCTGGTATTCAGCGCGGTGTTGAACAAGGGATCGAGCAGGGGATTAAACAGGGTGTTGCTCAAGGTATTGAGAACACAGCCCGGCGGATGCTTGCTTCCACAAAATACTCCGATGCAGAAATTTCGGAAATCACCGGGCTTTCCATGGCGCAGATTCAGACTTTAAAGGAATCCCTCTGATCTTTTCTCCGCCCAGCTGTGTTGTTTCATATATTCTCCGTGATAAGCCTTTATAGCTTCCGGATCATGCTCTAAATACCGATAATAATCGCAGTCGAGCTTATCCGGATCTATGGCAAACAGGTTTCGGCTGTTGATAAATACTTCCCCGGCATTGCACAAAGCTCCCAGGTATTGATTCCGGCACCGTGCCGATCCACCAGATAGGCAAAAGCTTTTTTGATGCAGCAATTGGAAAACGCAGATTTTCAATTGCTTTTTCGACAGCTTCTTTGTGCAACGGTTTCATCAGATAACCACTCGCATAGATCGAAAATGCCTCTGTGGCATACTCTGCATAGACCGTCACAAAAATAATATTGATGGCTGCATAACACTCTTTTTGATTGTTGCACCCCAAAAAGCAGGATGCAAGCTGCTTTCGTCCTTACGGTCGTTCATCTGTTGACCGAAAATGTTACCGTTCACGCAGCACCGGAATGCGAAGCACCGCAACAGTCCCCTTTCCCGATGTACTATGAATTTCCATCTGCCCGCCGCACAATACCTGCAAAGACAGTGCCGGAATATTAAAATCAGTTTCCTGAATATCATAAACCACGTTCTCCCGTTCTCCCTGTTTTATTTTCCATTTTTTTCCTTCAATAATTGAATTTTTATGCAACTTATTGTACAATATCATCATATGAAAATCGTATCATATATCCAGGCAAAAGCATATATGACACGCACAAAAGAAATGGGGGAATAGCTATGAAAAACAGAAAGGAAACCAGTACCGAACGTAACAACCGGACAGCCATGATCGCACATTTCAGCGATGTCACTGTCATGTCGGTCTTTTGGATTCTACAGGCACTCTCTAAAGTACAGCCGTGGGCATTTGTCCTGATCGCACTTCTCTTAGGCTACGCACCTGTCATCGCGGAATATTATTTTTTCCAGAAGACACACGAAACCAAAGCGATCAAGCATCTGTGTGCGATCGGTTTTGCAGTCTACTACACCTTCACATTATTCACTGCAACCAACCATCAGGTTCTTTTATTTGTCCTTCCGATGCTCTTAATCATTTCAGTATATGGGGATGCCCGTTACTGCATCATGATCAACACCGGAACTGTACTGGAAACCATCCTGCTGGTCATCATCGGAAATACCACCGGACGCTATGGCTATGAAAATATGTACACAGGCATTATCCAGATCATTGTCATGCTTATCATCGCCATTGATTCTTACTATACTTCCCGCACATTAAACCGCAATATGCAGTCCCGTCTGCAGCGTGCCAACGAATCCCGTGAGGAATCCGAAAAGCTGGTTCAGAAACTGTCAGATCTTTCTTCCCACGTAAATGAGGAAATCAACCAGATCTACGGTTCCATTGACCAATTAAATGAAGCTGCCAAGAAAACACAGACTGCAATGCAGGAAGTTTCCTCCGGTGCATCCGAGACAGCAAACGCCGTGCAGAATCAGAGCCTTCAGACACAGGCAATTCAGGAAAAAGTAGATCAGGTCAATGCTGCTTCCCAGGAGATCAGCCAGAATATGCAGCGTACCATTGAAATGGTAAGCGAGGGAAATTCTTCCATGGAATCCCTGGTACAATTGGTTGACATATCTGTTGCCAACAGCGAAGATGCCGCCGGAAAACTAAACACCTTGAACCAGTACATGGAAAAAATGAACTCGATCGTAGAACTGATCGGAGATATTACTTCCCAGACAAGCCTTCTCGCACTAAACGCAAGCATCGAAGCTGCCCGTGCCGGGGATGCCGGAAAAGGATTCTCGGTTGTTGCCAGTGAAATCACCGGTATGGCAACCCGTACCAAAGACGCTACGGTACAGATCACAGAACTAATCGACAATGTCACCGCTGCGATCCGTGAAGTCGTGACCGTCATCCAGCAGATGATCGACGGAATCAAAGCAGAAAAAGAAAGTACGCAGAATACTGCGAAAAGTTTTTCCGTCATCCAACAGAATTCTGTTTCTATTCAAAACAGCATTGAGGAATTGACCGGAAACACCGTAGATCTGCGTAATTCCAACCAGACAATTTCAGATTCTGTACAGACAATTTCCGCAGTTTCCGAAGAATTAACCGCTCATGCATCCGAAACAATGGATGCCGAAACGGTCAACACCGAAATACTCGAAACCATTGCTGCAAAAATGAAATCTCTGGTACAATATATCGAAAAACAATAATACAACCACAAAAAGTTATTCGGAAACGGCACCAATCAGTTCATTGATATCGCTCACATGATATTTTTCCATGTAGCGCTCAATGCCTTCTACAATCTCCATGGTCACTGCCGGATTCCGGAAATTGGCGGTGCCGACAGATACAGCTGTCGCACCCGCCAGTATCATCTCAATCGCATCTGCAGCATTCATAATTCCTCCCATTCCAATGATCGGAATCTTTACTGCCTGTGCCGTCTGATAAACCATACGCACGGCTACCGGATGAATGGCCGGACCGGACATCCCACCGGTCTTGTTTGCAAGAACAAATTTTCTCCGGTTGATATCAATCTTCATTCCCGTGATCGTGTTAATCAAAGACAAGGCATCCGCACCACCTGCTTCCGCTGCACGCGCCATCTCTGTGATGTCTGTGACATTCGGACTCAGTTTCATGATCACCGGCTGTTTTGCATACTTTTTCATTTCCTTTGTGATTGCTTCTACCGCTTTCGGATCCTGTCCAAAAGCAATTCCACCCTCTTTTACGTTCGGGCAGGAAATATTGATTTCCAGCATGTCCACCGGCTCTTCTGCCAGCCGTTTTACCACTTCCACATATTCCTCTGTCGAGTGTCCGCATACGTTTACAATAATTTTAGTATCATATTTTTTCAGGAATGGAATATCTCTCTCACAGAACAGATCAATTCCCGGATTCTGCAATCCCACGGCGTTGAGCATCCCGCCATAGACTTCTGCCACACGCGGAGTCGGATTTCCCGGCCACGGTACATTTGCCACACCTTTGGTAACCACCGCACCAAGCCGGTTTAAGTCTGTAAATTCACTGTATTCTGCTCCGGAGCCAAAGGTTCCGGATGCCGTCATTACCGGGTTTTTTAAGGTAACACCACATAATTCCACACTTGCATTCATTACAGATCCACCTCCTCAGCCAGAAATACCGGCCCTTCTTTACAGATTCTCTTGTTTTTCACATTGGAATGTGCATCTTTTTCTTTGGAATCGCACACACATGCCAGACATGCACCGATTCCGCATGCCATCCGTTCTTCCATGGAAATATAACAGGTCATGCCCTGCTCTGCTGCATACGCTTTCAACGCCCGCAGCATCGGTGTCGGTCCGCACGCATATATTACATCTGCATTTAATTTATATTCTTTGATGGCATCCAGCACATTTCCCTTTGCACCGACACTTCCATCTTCCGTTGCCACGTAACAGTCTCCCTGTTCTTTAAATTCATCCAGAAGAAACGTCTGTGCATCCCGGTATCCCATCACACTGACAAATTCACAGGTGCCGGCAGCCTTGATGCTCTTTGCAAGTTCAAGCATCGGAGGAATTCCGATTCCTCCGCCGATCAGGAAAGCTTTCTTTCCCGGCTCCACGGTAAATCCGTTTCCAAGCGGTCCCAGTACCCGGATCTTATCGCCCGCTTTTAACCGGGAGAATTCTTCCGTTCCGGTTCCTTCTCCCGTTACCCGGTATACCAGACGAAGTGTTCCTGCCTCTGCATCAATCCCACACAGGCTGATCGGACGTGGCAGAAGTTTGCTGGCATCATTACTGTACAATGATACAAACTGTCCTGCCTTTGCATGTCCTGCAATATGCTTCGTCTGGATTGTCATGTCATAGATATCTTTTCCGATGCACTGCTGCTTCAGCACCGTAACATTTTCCTGAAATTTTTCGCTCATAAAATCCAACTATCTCCCTTTTGTAAAATCACGACTTTATTTTTATCTCTGTGCAAGTGCTCCGGATATGTCTGCGATCATATCTTTGACTGCCAGACGGGAGGCATCTGCGAAGTTCTCCGGTGTCATTCCCTGCTCTTTATACTTATCCTGTTTGTAAGCACAGATGATACCACGGGAAGAGTTTACAATTGCTCCTAATCCATCCTCGTTAAAGAAATGTACCAGATCCTTGCCCTGTCCTCCCTGTGCACCATAACCCGGTACCAAAATGAACGATTTCGGCATCACTTTACGAAGAATTTCTCCCTGCTCCGGATACGTTGCTCCGACAACTGCTCCAACATAGCTGTAGGAATCTCCCATACATTCGCTTCCCCACTCTGCTACCTTTTCACCAACCAGTTCATACAGCGGACGACCGTCGATCAGACGATCCTGGAACTCTCCGCTGGATGGATTGGAGGTCTTTACGAGAATAAAGATTCCTTTCTTTTCTTCTTTGCATACATCCACAAACGGCTTGATACCATCGGTTCCCAGATATGGATTTACTGTAGCAAAATCCTCATTAAAACCGGTATATGTTTTGCTTCCGATCTGTACTTTTCCGAGATGTCCGGTCGCATAGGCTGCGGATGTGGAACCGATATCCCCACGCTTTACATCTCCGATCACAACCAGATCTTTCTCGTGACAGTAATCTACCGTCTTCTGGAATGCCGCTACACCGGCCACACCAAACTGCTCATACATCGCGATCTGCGGCTTCACTGCTGGAATCAGGTCGTATGTTGCATCGACAATAGCTTTATTGTACTGCCAGATGGCTTCTGCTGCTCCCTCTAACGTCTCACCGAACTGAGCGAACGCTGCTTTTTGTATGTGCTCCGGCACATAAGAAAGCATCGGATCGAGTCCCACAACGATAGGTGCGTTGGTCTTTTTAATTTTTTCTACTAATTTGTTGATCATGTGATTGATTTCCCTTCTTAATTTATTACTTATTTAATTCATTAAATACAACTTCGCCGTCACAGATCGTGCACTTTACACGTCCCGTAACTTCTTTCCCGTCAAACGGTGTATTTCTTCCCTTGGAAGCAAATGTGTTTTTGTCAATGCGGTAGGTTTCCTCTGGATCAAAGATCACGACATCTGCCGCTTTTCCCGGCTGGATATCTCCCTTATCAATACCGACAATCTGTGCCGGATGGTAACTCATACACGCTGCCATCTGCATCGGCGTCAGATATCCACCGAGTACCAGTTCATTATGTGTAAGACATGCGGCGGTTTCCAGTCCGACAATTCCAAACGGTGCTTCCTGCATCGAACGGTTTTTATCTTCAAATGTGTGTGGCGCATGGTCTGTGGAAATCACTTCCATAATGCCATCCCGCAGTCCCTCACGCAGTGCTTTCACGTCTTCCTTTGTGCGGAGTGGCGGATTCATCTTGTAATTGGTATCCGCTTCTTTCATATCGTCTGTGGACAGCGTAAAGTGATGCGGACACACTTCTGCCGACACCCGGACACCTTCTTCCTTTGCCACTTTTACCATGAGCACGGAATCCTTTGTGGAACAATGACACAGATGAAGCTGTGCCCCGGTATCTTTTGCCAGAATAATATCTCTTGCAACAATCACATCCTCCACGGAATTGGTAATTCCCGGAAGTCCCAGTTCTTTTGCTTTTGCATCGGCATTCATGACACCTCCGCGTACCATATGGATATCTTCGCAATGGGCAAGTACCGGAATGCCCAGACGCGCTGCTTCAAGCATACCGTCCCGATACAAAGCGGCATCCATGACAGATTTTCCGTCCTCGCTGATTGCCGGACTTCCTGCCTTAACCATTCCTTCAATATCCGCAAGCTCTTTTCCCTGCTGTCCCTTTGTCACCGCACCAACCTGCAGGACATGAATACAGCTCCCGGATTTTGCTTTGTTGTGCACATAATTGACAATATCCGGATTGTCTGCTACCGGCTTTGTATTCGGCATGGTCAGCACTGTCGTATATCCACCATGCGCAGCGGCCTGCATCCCGGTATAAATATCCTCTTTCTGTTCAAATCCCGGATCGCGGAAATGTACATGCATATCAATAAATCCCGGCATCACATAACATCCGTCCGCATTGATCACACGTTCGGCTTCTTTTTCCGAAAGTTCTTTTCCAATCTTTTTTATCTTCTGATCTTCGATCAGGACATCTGCCACCTCATCCATCTGTGTTGCCGGATTGATGACATGTCCCCCTTTGATTAAAATGGTCATTCTTTTTCCTTTCTTTTAACGTTTCACAGCAACAGATCCCGAAAAATTCCCACAGATCCGAATACCCTGCGTTGTCTTATAAGCGCGTACTTTATAATATACCGACTTCTTTGAGGTTGTCTTAATTTTGTACTTTGTGGACGTTGTAGCTGCAATCTTTTTATAAGTTCCGTTCTTGCTGGATGCCTGATAAATTTCATACCCTTTCGCACCTGCCGTTTTGCCCCAGGAAATACGCACTGCATTTTTTGCACAGCGGACTGCTTTTATATTCTCTACCGCACCGATACTTGTCCCTGCATTATCCGCATATGCCTTGATACAGATGTTTCCGATTCTTCCACCGTAACTGGTGCTTACATCCGCCACATCTTCCCAGCTGCCACCGCGATAGAGGAAACTCTGATTATAATCACAATATACCCGGCTGGTTAAACTGCTGTCACTGACTGCATATTCCATATCGAGTCCGACACCGCTTTTCTGCAGTTCTACCACAACCGCATAGTAAGTTCCCTGAGGTACGGATACCGCTTTATTCAGCCTGATGGTATGGGTTCCGGCATACGTTGTTGTACCGGACACCTTTGCTGCAAGTATGCCACTCTTAGGATTATGCAGGTTTGTCAGATTCGTATATACACGGATCGTATATGGAACATTCGCATCTTTGGAAAGGGAAATTGAAACTGCTTTCACCAGTTCATTATCTGCCTTTTTTGCCCTGAAAATATTCGCTGAAGTCGAAATTCCACGCAGTTTTCCCACATCTGCCCCACCATCATACTGATAATTATAATCATAATTATCCGCAGACTCAAAATCAAAAATCCATGCAGCATCCTCGATGGATTTATCATAATAAGAAAGCCAGAAATAACTGTTGATATTGTTTTCTGTCTTATCCGACCAGCTGTTCCTGCAAAGCCATGCTCCGTCTCCTGCCGGTTTATTTTTAAACGAAGATGCCGGAAAATTATCATCCCAGCCCACAATATTCACTGCATGGTTCGATGCAACACTGCTTGTCGGGCAGTAATAGGTTGCCACATTCTCTCCTGTTTCTGCATAGACTGCAGATCCCACATAGTTGGCCGTTCCGTCCATATACAGTCCCAGCCCGGCAGATCCGTGCTGCATAATCTCACATTTCACCTGGGTAGCATTTTTGTGAATATTAATAATATATACATTCTGCAGATGTGCCACATCCTGATCAAAAGCGTAACTTTTTGCCAGTGTCGTGGTGGTCGGTGCCAGAGCGTACGGTACACGGTTCTCGTCCGTCACCCCTTCCCACTGCAGAAGCGTCCGGCTCGCGAAATCCAAATTTCCGCCCATAGTCAGATAATTTTTATGGTTCATAATATTTAAAGAGTCGCCAAATGTTCCACCCAGCGGGTCTTCTACATTATTATAAGTAAAATAGGCAAGCTGCAATTCACTCAGATCAATACTTTTGTCTGCCGTCTGATTGTCTGCAATCAGATCAAACTCCGCAAGTCCGATTGCGGAAAATGCCCAGCACGTATCATATTTTCCCTGATCACGCACGCCAGGATAGCGGATCGTAAGTTCCGACAACTTGTTCATATAGGCGGACGGCACTGCTTCTGCCTTTTTCAGCCTGGATTTTGTTTCTTGTACCACCGGAACATTTTCACTTTTGGGTGACTCTGTGTATCCGCCGGTTTTCTGGGCATAAACCCGTTCCTGCATTCCCGGAACAGCAGTTATGACAACTGCTGCAGAAAGCAAAAATGCTGCAAGCCTTCTGGTTTTATTTTTCATTTTCTACCTCTTTCTTATCGTCAGTTTTCTTCTTTCCATTATAAATATGAACCAGCTGCACTGTCAAACATTTTGCGCAAAAAAGGCACTGATTATCAGTGCCTCTCTTCCCGTTTATTTTGCCGCAATGACATCTGCCATATCATAATGTCCTGCAGGCTTTCCTTTTAAAAATTTTGCTGCTTCCACAGCGCCCTTTGCAAATACCGCCTTGGAGTATGCCGTATGCTTGAATTCAATCACCTCATCCTGTCCGGCGAAAATCACTTCATGCTCTCCGACAATATTGCCGCCACGAACAGAAGAGAGTCCAATTTCGTATTTATCCCTCTTCTTGCGCTTCTGGCTTCTGTCATAGGTATAGGTATATGCCTCATCCAGTGCCTCATTCATGGAATCAGCCAGTGCCAGTGCCGTGCCGCTCGGTGCATCCAGCTTCTGGTTATGATGTTTCTCTACAATCTCCATATCAAATCCTGCCGGCGCAAATACCTGCGCAGCTTTTTTGAGCAGTTCCATCAGAGTATTGATTCCGAGAGACATATTTGCGGATTTTAAAATTGCAACTTTTTCGTATGCTTTTTCCACATCGGCAAGCTGCTGTTCGGAAAGTCCTGTCGTACAAAGCACGATCGGAATCTGTTTTTCCACACCATATGCAAGCAGCGCATCCACTGCTTTTGCATTGGAAAAATCAATGATTACATCCGCATCCACCGTACACTCTTTCAGACTGGCAAATACCGGATAATCATTTTTGATTCCATCATAAGTATCAATTCCTGCAACAATCTCAATGTCCTCATCCTGCGCACAGATTCCTGTGATACACTGTCCCATCTTCCCGTTGCAGCCATTCATGATCGCTCTTGTCATTTTCTTTTGTGCCTCCCTGATCTATGCTAAAATTCCATAATTTTTCATTACTTCTGCAAGTTTCTTTGCATTAGCCTCGCTCATCTCACAGAGTGGGGAACGAAGAGGTCCTACTTCCATACCCATCAGGTTTAATGCCTTCTTAACCGGAATCGGATTTACTTCGGAAAACAGTGCATCTACCAGTGGAAGCGCCTCCAGCTGCAGTTTTCTTGCTGTCTTAATATCACCCTTGAAGAAGCTTTCACACATTGCGTGTACTTTGCCCGGTGCCACATTGCTCCATACCGAAATCACACCGACTGCACCGATTGACATAAGCGGTACAACAAGACCGTCTTCACCGGAATAAAGATCCAGTTTTCCGTCGGTAAGTGCCATCGTCTTGGAAGCCTGTGCCAGATTTCCGGTTGCTTCCTTTAATCCTACGAGATTACTCTTGGTGCGGACCAGCTCGGCAACCGTCTCCGGAAGAAGATTACATCCGGTACGTCCCGGCACATTATACATAATGATCGGACACTTGGTGCTGTCTGCGATCTGTGAATAATGGCTGATCAGGCCTGCCTGTGTTGCCTTGTTATAATATGGTGTAACGATCAGAAGTCCGTCTGCTCCTGCCTCTTCTGCCTCCTGTGAAAGCTGGATGGCTGTACGTGTGCAGTTTGAACCGGTACCTGCCACAACCGGAACACGATGTTTTGTAAACTCGATGGCTGCCTTGATCACATCACGGTGTTCTTCCATCGTAAGTGTTGCGCTTTCTCCTGTCGTACCTGCAATTACGATGGCATCTGTACCACCGTCAATCTGCTGGTTGATCAGTTCCTCAAGTTTATCATAATTAACTTCCTCATTGTTCTTCATTGGTGTCACGATTGCGACTCCGGCTCCCTTAAAAATTGCCACTGTTTTATTCTCCTTTCTAAATAAAAAAACCAGCTCAAAACGAGCTGGTCAATCTAACCTTTTTTAGATCTGATAGCTCTCCATCCACGCTCATACGCTTCTGACAGTCATACGATTATTCACCGCATGCCCAAAAACCAGACTGCAGTCATCCGGTTCTTTCGGCGCTTTCCCCTTTTACCTGCATTCGACTGTGTCTGCCACATCCAACAGGCTACTCATGAATTACGCGACCTCTATCCCATGTATTTCTTTCATTCTACCACCACCGGCATAGTCTGTCAATCTATTTCTCCGGTGCGATATTATAAACCTCGTCTGCTGCCTCACGGATTTTTTCATCCAGAACGCGTCCTGTGCAGACCAGAGTCATTTCTTCCGGCTTTGCGGCAAACAGCTCACAAATTTCTTCAGGGCTTATCACCTTTTCGTCCACAATTCCAAGTACCTCATCTAAGATTAGCATATCACAGGCACCTGTCGTAACGACTTTCTTTCCGTAATTGAATCCATTGCGCAGATTCATACTTTCTTCCTGTTTTGCCTCCTCGGAAAGTGCCTCAAAACACTCATCCGATTTTGCAAAACGGAATATTTTTATTTCCGGCTCCAGCCGGCTTAAAAATGTCAGTTCGTTTTCATTTTTTCCCTTCAAGAACTGAATGATAATGACGCTTTTTCCCTCGCTGGCAATACGAATTGCATTCCCGATTGCCGCGGTCGATTTACCATGTCCCTCTCCATAATAAACCTGAATCACTCCTCTGTCCATTTCAGCCTCCATGATATCTCTTAACCAAATGAAATCCTATGTAAGATAACACAAAAGCGTCAAATAATCAAGTCTACTCCAGGAATTCAATCTTGCTGACGGATACCTCGTAAGCAACCCTCTGCTCCACCTGTGTCTCACTGACTTTCTTTACATACTCGCGGCTCTGGATTCTTCCCCAGATCTGCACATGTGATCCGACCTCGAATCCGGATGCAAATCTTGCATTTCTGCCCCAGCAGATGCAGGGAATATAGTCCGATTTGCCATATGACCGGTTGACTGCGACCAGAAGATCCGCGATCTCCCTTCCCAGAGGTGTTTTTCGGTATACCGATTCCTTACAGATAAATCCATCCAGAAAAATCTGGTTGGCTGCATTTTCTTCCTCAAACTGCTCAACCAGTTCAAACTCCCTCGCAAAAACCGATAACACCAGACGGTTTTTATGCTCCTCATGCCGGTTGAATGAACGGAACTGTCCTGTAATATAGACGCATTTTCCCTCCGCACTCTCCTGCACATTGACCAGACGCTCCGATACCATCACCGGAATATAATCGACGAAACTGGACAGGCGATGGACAGATACTTCCACCATATAAAATCCTTCCCCATATACCTCGTGACTATACGAAAAGTCCGATACAATTTCTCCCATAATAGTGACCTGATTGTTTTCACACATTTTATCTGCCATGAATACTCCTTCCTTTTGTGGAAATTTTTGATAGGCTTCTGTTTTACCATTTAATGGTTGGTAGAAATCATCAAACCTTGTCGATAAGGCCGGCGAAAACTATCTAAAACGCTTAAATCGCCGGTGTACGCTGAAAAAAGCTTGCGAAATCAGCTTTTTATGATAAAATAGGATAGGTTATTTATGTAAAGTTAAACAATATTAAAAAGAAGGTTAAATTTATGGTAACAACAAGAGACGACATTCGTAATATCGCAATCATCGCCCATGTCGATCATGGTAAAACCACACTGGTCGATGAGCTGTTAAAACAAAGCGGTGTGTTCCGTGCCAATCAGGAAGTACAGGAACGTGTCATGGATTCCAACGATATCGAGCGTGAGCGTGGTATCACTATCCTGTCCAAAAATACCGCTGTATTTTATAAGGATACAAAAATCAACATTATCGATACGCCTGGCCATGCCGATTTCGGTGGTGAGGTAGAGCGTGTTCTTAAGATGGTAAATGGTGTAGTCCTCGTCGTAGACGCATTCGAGGGAACCATGCCGCAGACCAAATTCGTACTGATGAAAGCACTTGCTTTAAATCTCCCGGTTATTGTCTGCATCAACAAGATCGACCGTCCGGAAGCGCGCCCTGCAGAAGTGATTGATGAGGTGTTAGAGCTTTTCATGGATCTGGATGCTTCCGATGAGCAGCTTGACTGCCCGTTCATCTACGCTTCCGCAAGAGACGGATACGCTATGTACAATCTCGACGATGAAAAGAAGGACATGACTCCTCTTTTCGAGACGATCGTAAACTATATCCCGGCCCCGACCGGAGATCCGGATGCCAACACACAGGTTTTAATCAGTACCATCGATTACAACGAATACGTTGGCCGTATCGGTATCGGTAAAGTCGACAACGGTTCCCTGAAAGTCAACCAGGAAGCAGTCGTTGTCAACCATCACGATCCGGACAAACTTGAGAAAGTCCGCATCAGCAAACTGTATGAGTTCGATGGTTTAAATAAAGTAGATGTCAGTGAAGCAAAGATCGGTTCCATCGTAGCCATCTCCGGTATTGCGGACATTCACATTGGAGATACCATCTGTTCTCCGGAAAATCCGGTAGCTATTCCGTTCCAGAAGATTTCCGAGCCGACTATCTCCATGAATTTCATCGTAAACGACAGTCCTCTCGCCGGTCAGGAAGGAAAATATGTCACTTCCCGTCATATCCGCGACAGACTGTTCCGTGAGTTAAATACCGATGTTTCTCTCCGTGTCGAAGAAACCGACAGCCCGGACAGCTTAAAAGTATCCGGCCGTGGTGAACTGCATCTGTCCGTCCTGATCGAGAATATGCGCCGTGAAGGATATGAATTTGCAGTCAGCAAAGCCGAGGTTCTCTATCACTACGATGAGAATGGCAAAAAACTTGAGCCAATGGAACTTGCTTACGTGGATGTACCGGATGAATTTACCGGCGCCGTCATCTCCAAACTGCAGCAGCGGAAAGGTGAACTTTTAAATATGGGTTCCATTGCCGGCGGTTATACCCGTCTGGAGTTCAAGATTCCTTCCCGTGGTCTGATCGGATATCGTGGGGAGTTCATGACCGACACCAAAGGAAACGGTATCATCAATACCATGTTTGACGGATATGAGCCATTCCGCGGTGAGATCGCTTACCGTTCTACCGGTTCCCTGATTGCATTTGAGACCGGTGAATCCGTAACTTACGGTCTGTTCTCCGCACAGGAGCGTGGTACGCTCTTTATCGGACCTGGCGAAAAAGTATATTCCGGTATGATCATCGGACAGAGTTCCAAAGCCGAAGATATTGAGTTAAATGTCTGCAAGAAAAAGCATCTGACCAATACACGTTCCTCTTCTGCAGATGAGGCACTGACTCTGGTTCCGCCTCGCAAATTAAGCTTAGAGCAGGCTCTTGACTTCATTGATACCGACGAGCTTCTTGAGGTAACTCCGGAAAGCCTGCGTATCCGCAAGAGAATTCTGGATCCTACGATGCGCAAGCGTGCTTCCATCGCCAAGAAAAATGCCATGAAATAAATAACAGGCAAAAACATACACTTACAATTACTCCACCTCCATGGTGGAGTAATTTTTTACAGGAGACGTTCCATGGATTTGAAGAATTTTACAAAACATTTGATTTATCAGAGTGCAAATACACAGATCCCGGATAACTTCAGCCGGTTTCAGATTCTGCATCCGGAATATTCGGCTCATGAAAGCGTTGTCAAAACCTATCCGCTTCCGGAAAATGAACATCTGTTTTCCCTGCTGTGGGATATTCATGACGGACATATGCTTTCTGCAACGATTCTGCCCTCCCAGCCCTCGTTCCTTTATGAAAAAGAGTTTACACCCGGCATGCGCACGCAGATGCACTCACACGAATATCTGGAATTGTTTTATATCATTGACGGAGAATACCGGCAGAAAATTCTGGGCAATGAATTTACTTTTCACCGGGGTGAAGTCTGCCTGATCGACAAAAACTGTCTGCATCAGGAAATCATGGAAGGAACTTCTGCCACACTTCTGTTTCTTGGCATTACCAATGTGATGTTTCAGGACATTATGAAACGGCAGATTACAACAGAGCGTATCAGCTCGTTCCTGAAGATGGCACTGATGGAACAGAAATCGCTCCAGCAATATCTGCATTTTCTCCCTCAGGCAGAGGAGGCAGTCTCACAGATGGATGAAACCATGACATCACTTCTTTTGGAATTACAGCGTCATGATGAGGCTTCTCCGATCATCTGTCGGGGACTTCTCCTGCGCATTTTTCGTATTTTAAATACACAATATGAATTTTCGCTGTCAAAAAAACTGCGACAGAAAATGAACTGGATTTTATATGAAGAAATTTCTGATTATATGAAGCAGCATATGAAAAACATTTCCATACGAATGCTCTGTGAAGAATTCCATTTTCAGGAAGATTATTTCAACCGGTTACTGAAAAACCGGACCGGAATGACTTATACGGAATATCTGCAGCATCTGCGTCTGCAGAAAGCCGAAGAACTGTTGCTGCACACCAGACTGACAATCGATGCGATTGCTGCCGAAGTCGGCTACAAAAACAAAGGATATTTCTACAAAATATTTACGGAACGGCACCGGATGACTCCGGCACAGTTCCGCAAAGAATCCTGTTGATATTTTATTTTATAAATCCCATTTCCAGTCACGGATCTCCGGCATATCAACACCATACTCATGAATGTACTGCTTGTGTTCTACAAGCTTGTCATTCATTTTCTGTGTCAGATAAGCGCCACGATTTCCTAACTGTGGAAGATGCTCAATTACGCTCTTTACCAGATGGAAACGGTCAATCTCATTCTGTACACGCATATCGAATGGTGTTGTGATGGTTCCTTCCTCCTGATATCCGTATACATGAATATTTCTGTTGGTACGACGATAGGTCAGCTCGTGGATCAGTGTATGATACCCATGGAATGCAAAGATGATTGGCTTATCTTTGGTGAACAGTGCATCGTACTCTGCATCTGTCAGACCATGCGGATGCTTGGTGCTTGGCTCAAGTTTCATCAGATCGACAACATTGATCACGCGAATCTTAATCTCCGGCATTGCCTTTCTTAAAATCGTAACTGCTGCTAATGTCTCCAGTGTCGGAGTATCTCCACAGCATGCCATAACCACATCAGGCTCCTGTCCCTGGTCGTTACTTGCCCACTCCCAGATGCCGATACCCTGTGTACAATGCTTTACTGCCTGTTCCATAGTCAGCCACTGCTGTCTCGGATGCTTGGATGTAACAAGCACATTCACATAATCGCGGCTTCTGATGCAGTGATCAAAGCAGGACAGCAGACAATTGGTATCCGGTGGCAGATAAAGACGTACCACATCTGCCTTCTTATTTGCAATATGATCTAAAAATCCCGGGTCCTGATGGGTAAATCCATTGTGATCCTGCTGCCATACATTGGATGTAAGAATCAGGTTCAGGGAAGCAATGGACTGTCTCCACGGAAGCTGATTACATACCTTTAACCACTTTGCATGCTGTGCACACATAGAATCTACCACACGGATAAATGCTTCATAACTTGCAAAGAATCCATGACGTCCTGTCAGAAGATATCCCTCTAACCATCCCTCACACATATGCTCACTTAACATAGAATCCATAACACGGCCATCTGTAGCAAGGAATTCATCGGAATCCAGTTTTTCATTGTTCCAATCACGGTTTGTCTCCTCAAAGACTTTCATCAGACGGTTTGACATTGTCTCGTCCGGTCCGAAAATACGGAAGTTCTTGGAATCCTCATTCAGTTTGAAGATATCACGGACAAATCCGCCAAGTTCTACCATATCCTGTGCCTCAACGCTTCCCGGCGCCGGAACATCAAGTGCATAATCACGGAAATCTGGAAGTCTTAAGTCACGTAAGAGCTTACCACCGTTTGCATGTGGGTTAGAACCGATTCTGCGGTCTCCGGTCGGTGCAAGTGCTTTCAGTTCCGGAATCAGTTTTCCATTCTCATCAAACAATTCTTCCGGATGGTAGCTGAGTAACCACTCTTTTAACATTTCCAGATGCTCCGGTTTGTCCATCATGATCGGAACCTGATGCGCACGGAAAGATCCCTCGATCTGCTTTCCGTCTACAACCTTTGGTCCTGTCCATCCCTTTGGAGTACGAAGTACAATCATTGGCCACTTTGGTCTTGTGGTATCGTGGTTTTCTCTTGCATTCTTCTGGATCGCCTTGATTTCGTCCATAACGGTATCAAGTGTCTCTGCCATCTTGCGGTGCATGGTCATTGGATCATCGCCCTCTACAAAATATGGTTTCCATCCGCATCCATCAAAGAAATGCTCAAGTTCTTCATGAGAAATACGTGCAAGAATGGTTGGATTACTGATCTTATATCCATTCATATGAAGGATTGGAAGAACCGCTCCATCGCTCTCCGGATTTAAGAACTTATTACACTGCCATGAAGTTGCAAGAGGTCCGGTCTCGGACTCACCGTCTCCCACGATACAGGCAGCAATCAGATCCGGGTTATCAAATACCGCACCAAACGAATGTGCCAGGGAATATCCCAGCTCACCACCTTCGTTGATGGAACCCGGAGTTTCCGGAGCTACATGGCTGGAGATTCCTCCCGGGAAAGAGAACTGCTTACACAGTTTCTTCAGTCCATCCATATCTTCTCCGATATTTGGATATACCTCGCTATAGGTACCTTCCAGATAAGTATTGGCAACAAAGAAGTTTCCGCCGTGTCCCGGACCGGAAATTAAAATCATATCCTGATCATACTTTTTGATCACACGGTTTAAATGTACATAGACAAAGTTCTGTCCCGGTACGGTTCCCCAGTGACCAACAATCTTTTTCTTTACCTGATCTCTGGTAAGCGGCTCTCGAAGAAGTGGATTATCCAGCAGATATAACTGTGCGGCACCAAGGTAATTGGCTGCGCGCCAGTAGGCATCCATCTTCTTCAGGTAATCTTCGGTTAACGGCTGTTTTTCAACAACATCTGACATCCTGACTGTCCTCCTGTAAAATCATATTATCATTAGATGCCTATATTTTAGGAAATCCATCCATATTCCACAATTTCCTATTCCCATTAATTTCCCAAAAAGTTACCTGTTCCGACTTGTATTTCCTGTTGTTTACTTATTTTTTCATTTATTTCCATTAAAACCATAGCCAAAAGAAAGGATTATAAAATTTCACACACAGCGATTACAGTTTTCCGTATACCTCCATAGGGACATATGCCCGAATGGAAATTCCTTCCGGCACATACTCTTCTGAGACAAGTTCTCCCTTATTTCGTACAAGCTGCAATACACCTGCCTGCGCATAGGGAATCACGCGTTCAATATAAATTTTATCTTCTCTTAACATTTCCTGCAGCACATCTTTTACTGCATCCAGTCCGGCATTTTCCGTTGCGGAAATCTGAAGAACATGATCCGCACGAAAATCCTGCAGTGGGTCATCATCGGTTCTGATATCGATCTTATTAAAAAGCGTCAGAATTTTTTTATTTTTAACGCCAAGATGATCAAGTGTCTCATAGACGATATACATCTGCTTGTCGCGCTGCGGATTGGAAGCATCCACTACATGAATAATATAGTCCGCATATTTGGCTTCTTCCAGTGTACTTTTAAATGCCTCAATCAGATGATGCGGCAGTTTCCGTATAAAACCTACCGTATCCGTCAGCAGCACCTGCTGGTGTCCTTCCAGCTCCAGCATCCGTGTCGTCGGGTCCAGCGTTGCAAACAGTTTATCCTCCTCTAAAACCTCTGCGTCCGTCAGATGATTCAGGAGGGTGGATTTTCCGGCATTTGTATATCCGACAATTGCCACAACCGGAACTGCATTGCGCTCTCTTTTTGCTCTGGCAATTTCGCGGTGTTTGACCACTTCTTTTAATTCCCGGTTGAGCTGTGCAATCCTGTCATTGATCAGACGGCGGTCAATCTCAAGCTTTTTTTCTCCCGGTCCACGGGTACCGATTCCACCACCCAGACGGGACATGGATCTGCCAAGTCCGGTTAATCTGCTCAGGCGGTACTTCAGCTGAGCAAGTTCCACCTGAATTTTTCCCTCACTGGTTGTTGCACGGGCTGCAAAAATATCCAGTATGATAAGCGTCCGGTCCATCACCTTGGTATTTAACATCGTCTCCAGATTTTTTAACTGCGCAGGGGACAATTCATCATCACAGACAATTCCCGTTGCCCCCGTGTGCTCTAAAAGTTCTGCAATCTCTGCTACTTTTCCGGTTCCCACATAGGTTCCCGGATGGATCAGCTCCCGTTTCTGGATCAGCGTACCGGCAACCGATGCCCCCGCAGTCTTTACCAGTTCGGCAAGCTCAGCGAGCGAATCCTCTGCATCGTCTCCATCCTGCTCACTTACACCCACCAGAATAACTCTCTCTTTAAAATCTTCTAAAACAATTGGTTCACCCATTATCTAGTCTCCAAAAATGTATTCTCGTGTTTTGCTTCCTCATCATCCGGATAAGCCTTTAAATATTCCTTCATCATCTTTTTCGCGGAATCAAAGTCGCCACTGTACTCATATGCCGCAATGGCACTTTTCATGAGATTCTGCTTATTCGGCACTTTCTCCAGTTCCAGACCGGAATTAAAATAAGTCAGTGCATTCTTATAATTTCCATCCTGCATCTCCTGCATGCCAAGTTCATACAAATCATAGGATGTAGCCACTCCACTCTTTATATACTCCGCGATACATTTCTTTGCCTTGTCCGAATCTCCATTGGCATCATATGCAAGTCCCAGATAATACGATGCCAGCATCTGCTTATGTTCTTTTGCTTTTTCCAGATAACTGATGGCATCTTTGTTTTCACCGAGCAGATAACTGATTCTTCCTTTATACAGTTCGTCTTCCGGTTTATCCCCTTTGATCTCCATCGCAGCAGACAGATATTTCTGTCCCTCATCCTTTTTCTCGTGCCGGCTTAAAGACTCATAGATTCCAATGTAGATTTCATAATTTTTTTTGCCTTGCTGCACAGCACTCTCAAAATCTGCCCTGCCCTTTTTTTCTTCTCCCATATCCATATAAAGATCTCCACGCAGATAGTATGCGCGTGCATCTTTATTATATTTGATAATGGCATTATACGTTGCAAGTGCATCTTTTGTCTTTCCGTCCAGTGCCTGTGCTTTTGCCTTGTAAAAACAGATATCCAGTTCTTTCTCCCCGATATGTCCGATCGACTCTCCAAGCGCATTCTGAAATGCCTTGACCGCATCTTCATACTTTCCGCTCTCCATGCAGGTAATTCCATACTGCCGATAGGCATCCTGTTCCTTTGTATCTTTCGTTCCGCATCCAATCACAGACAGCGCAAACACTGTTGCAAGCAGCACGGAAATGATTCGCTTCTTCATGTTCTATTCTCTCTTTCTGAAAACTACTTTTAGCATGCCACCGCTATATTTACCCAGTTGTCACCGATCCGCGGTCCATGCTCCCGGTAATAAGTACCACCGTAGGTAAATTCGTCCGGTTCCACTGCATAGGGAAGTCTGATCCAACACTTGGCAAATGAACCATCCGTGCCATACTCCGGGGATCTTCATTCCTATATCTTACGGTATTTTCCGTACTTTTGCAATCATTTCAGAAAAAATGGGAACCGGACATCCGGTTCCCAGAAACAGCACTTATTCGCGCTGTGCTTTCCGCGCTTTTTTAAACTGATACATTTTTTCATCCGCATTATTGATACATTCATTGAGACTTTTTTCCCCGCAGAGAACTACCTCATATCCGATACTCGCTTCCACATCAAATTCAGCATGAAGACTTTTTGATATTTCATCCAATGCTTTTAAAAACGCTGCCTTTAAACTTTCAGCCTGCGCTTTTTCACATCCCGGAAGCAGTACAACAAACTCATCTCCACCGTACCGCATGGAAACGGCTTCCGGCGGAAATACTTTACGAATCCCATCTGCTATCCCACGAATTTCCAGATTCCCCATATCATGCCCAAACGTATCATTGATATATTTCAGATGATCCGCGTCAATGAACATAACCGTCACCGGTTTTTTTTGCAATCTGCATTTTTCATACAAAGGCTCTGCAAACTCCTGGTATGCCATACGGTTATACAACCCTGTAAGAGAATCCAGCACATACAACCGGGATAATTTTTCGTTTGCTTTTCGAAGCCTGAGTTTGCGATACAGATATTCCAGGGATTCCAGATACGTATTCATTGTTTCAAACAAGAACTGATTTTCAAGCATATAATCGCAGTCTGCCAGAACAACATTCCCTACTTCCCGCTCCCGGAAATGCAGTGGTGCATACACATACAATGAATATTCCTGCTCCATTCCCTTTTCACAGATCACGTGCATGGTATCCGGATATCCATCTGTAATATAAGAAGCCTCACCCATGGAATCGCTCAATGATTCCTCCACCAGATCCTGATTCATCCAGATACGCACGCCTTTACAACGCAGACCACAGACACATTTTGTAAAATACTGTGCCATCTGCTTATAATCTTCACACTCGATAAGATTGTGCTTTAATTCCATAATCTCATTGTGAAGATCAATTTCCCTCACTTCCTGAAAAATCCGGTCTTCAATATATTCACTCCTGCTTCTTACCTGTTCTGGTTTACAGCCACAACTATCCTGAAACAACATTTGTACAGGAACCGTTTTACAGTCAGCTGTTGTATTCTGCCCCCAGATCTGTACCAAAAGATCCATGGCTGCCTCAGCAATGACTTCTCTCTCGTATGACACCGTCGTAATCCGCGGTCTGTAATAAGATGCTTTATCAAAATTATCAAATCCTGTCACACAAAAATCAGCCGGAATTTTAAATCCTGTCTCTT
>ENA-OUOW01000884-OUOW01000884.1-human-gut-metagenome-genome-assembly--contig:-NODE-884-length-23165-cov-15.255647_pt1 | contig 23165 bp, 16 predicted proteins | sample MGYA00237938_ERZ548769 | MGnify/ENA primary metagenome ERZ548769 (study PRJEB26490, sample SAMN05356870) | human gut metagenome | biome: terrestrial biome; feature: human-associated habitat; material... | reverse complement strand
ACGAGGCCCGTCACCACATCTGCGGCATCGTGCCAGCGGTTAGCACGGAATTTCCAGCGGTAAGTGGTCAGATGGGCATACAATTCGGGCCAGCGCAGCGCCCAGTCGCAGGGAAAACGTACCGTATGAACCACCGTCGCTGCGTTCGAGAGGATGCGGGCTTCCTTGTTAGCGGACTGGTGAAACCACTCCACACGAACCTGCGGCGCTAAAGCCTGCACCGCGCGGGCAAATCCCCGGCCTCCGTTGTTACTCTCGATCAGTGCCGCACGCGTACCCGACTCGCGGAGCATCGTTCCCACCAGTCCTTCGGTCATCTCCATCGGTTCGCGCGAATAAACCGCATCGGTAACGTAGATCACCCCGTCCGGATCGACGACATAACAGAGCGAACAGAGGTAATCGTCGCCCGTATCGGCCGTATCGGTATAGTTCGCCCGGCGCACGATGTCGCGGGGCAGCTCCTCGTAAGTCAGGAAATTATCCCCGTAGAGCAGCCCTTCGCGCACCGAAGGACGCCCCTGATACATACACTCGAACCGCACGGGATCGAGCCGCCGCTTACCACGCAGCAATTCCGCGCCGTGAAGCTCCTCCCAGAGCGCTTCGCCCGGTTCACGGGGATCGACCGGCGACGGAGGACGCGTTTTGAGAGCTTCGAAGTTCAAATAGAGCCAGGTATCGGGCGGCAGCGTATCGAGCTGCGCCCAGTCGGTGAACTCGACGAAAGGCTCCCGGCGGCAGAGCGTGCCGATCAAATCCTCCTCGTGCCAGCGCGTGAAGACGATCAACTCGCCGGAGAAGTTGTGCATACGGGTCTTCACGACCGAGGTGTACCACTCCCAACAGTTCTCCCGCACGACGGGCGAATTGGCCTCCATCGCATCTTTGTAAAGGTCGTCGAGAATGAAGCAGTCCACACGGTTGCCCGTGAGCGCCCCCTCGCGGCCGACAGAGAGCAGGCCGCCCCGGTGACCGATGATCTCCACCTCATCAGCCGTACGCAGGTACTCCGGAGGCCTGGCTCCCCGCTTGATGGTCGTTTCCGGGAAAAAGGCCGCATATTCGGGCGAATCGATGATACGCTGCACGCGCCGGTTGAACTTCGAAGCCAACGAAGCCGAATAGGAGGCGATGGCGATCCGCAGATCGGGATTGCGCCCCAACAGGTAGGCGGGCAGCAGGGTCGAAGCCCCGACGCTCTTGCCATGCTGGGGCGGCATGGTGACGATAAGCCGGCGGACGCGCCCGGCGGCGAATGCCTCCAGTACGCGGTAGTAGGCCTCGTGAAACCACCGGAACTCCAGAAAGGGATAGACTCCGGCGGCAAACAGGCCGAACGGAGGCAAATCCCCCGCAGAAGCCGGTTCTGCGGGGGACAAGTCCTTCAATACATCTATATTCATAGGTCAGTAGTTTTTAAGCTCCGCCCGGTGGCACGGCGCTGCCGAAGGGAGGCGGAGGGTTTCGATACGCACGGGTCGGCCGGATTCCAGAATCGCCGCATCCGACAATCGCAGAACAGCGTTCAACTTTTCGAACGACAACGGAAAAACGGAACCGCCCGTTGCAGCGGGTATCGAAAACCAAGAACAATGTGTTCGGAAAAAGACCGCAGGAGGCGCCGCTCCGGATGGGATGTGCGATCTTGCGGAGTCGAATCAGAAGAGGTACTCCTTAAGCTCGGAAAAGGAGAAATCGTTGGGGCGTTCCCCCGCTTGGTCGGATGTATGGAATTCCCACCAGACGGGAACCAGGTCGTCGATTCGATCGGCGTCGCCTTCGGGCAGACACTCCTTCGAACGATAGATTACGATCGAGGCGACGAAACGACACTCTTTCGAACCGTAGTCGAATGAAAACGAACCGGAATAGAAACTCTTCTCCCCGATTTCATCCAACAGCTTGCGAGCGACGATACCGTATAACTCCGGAATAATTGGATAGGTCATCGTAAAAGAATTTAGTTCAATAAAAATTTTGCATAAACAAAATAAATCGTTTAACTTTGCAAGACAAAGATAAGTTCAATTTTTGAATTTAATACAAGAGAATCAAAATATTTACCATAAAAAATTTTGATACGATATGACGGGGGATCGCTTAAAACTATTGAGAAAGACAATAGGTCTGACACAAGAGCAGTTAGCTCAACGATTAGGCATCGGAAAGGCCGCCCTTTCGATGATCGAAACGGGCAAGGCGGCGCTCTCGTCCCGGAACAAGAACATCCTGGTTCAAGAATTGAATGTCAATCCGGACTGGCTCGACAGCGGAGAAGGGGAAATGTTCAATGCCGAACCCGATCTGACCGCCTACATGCACCGCACGGACAACACGCTGCCGCTGCAAAGCGTCCCCCTCTACTCCATAGAAGGGACGGCGGGCCTGGTGCCGCTCTTCGCCGATCACGCGCAGACGCGGCCCGTCAATTTCATCCACATCCCCAACCTGCCCAAGTGCGACGGTGCCATCTATATCGTGGGCGACTCGATGTACCCGCTGCTCAAAAGCGGCGACATCGTACTTTACAAACAGCTCAAGGATATCGGCGACATCTTCTGGGGCGACATGTACCTGCTCTCGATCGACATCGACGGCGAAGAGTACATCACGGTCAAATACATCCAAAAATCCGAGCGGGAAGGGTACGTGAAACTCGTCAGTCAGAACCCCCATCACGCCGACAAAGAGGTGGCCGTGGACCGCATCCGGGCCCTCGCCCTGGTCAAGGCCAGTATCCGGATGAATTCGATCCGGTAGCACGAAATCGCGCGAGCCGTTACGGGCCGTACCCGAAACCGGATTTCGGTGCAGCGTTCCAAATGTTCCGGTTGCGATGCCCGCAGCCGGGATTTCTTCCTATTTATAATTACAAAAAGCACAAAAAAAGCAAAGTTTTAACCAAACAATATTTTTTTAATTACGATTTGTGAGTTTTATCCGGAATATATTTGTTATATTTGTGGCATTATATTATAATGTTTTCGACAAAGGAAGGCAGGGTCGAATCGATCGAAACCGTGCCGGCCACAGAAAACGACCCAATAAAGCAACCTTATTATATTACTAATTCACATACAGCAATGAATGAAAACAAGGTACAAGAGCTGCAAGATGTCGTGATCCGCTTTTCGGGCGACTCCGGTGACGGCATGCAGCTTACTGGCACGCTCTTTTCCGACACTTCAGCCTTGCTCGGCAACGGAATCTCGACATTCCCCGACTATCCCGCCGAAATCCGCGCCCCGCAAGGTACCGTAGCGGGTGTATCCGGATTCCAGGTGCACTTCGGAGCCAAAAGACAGCTCAACCCGGGCGACTTCTGCGACGTACTGATCGCAATGAACCCTGCGGCACTGAAGGCGAACCGCAAATGGCTCAAGCCGGGTGCAACGGTAATCCTCGACGAGGACTCCATTACCGAAGAGCACCTTCGGAAAGCGGGTTTCGCAACGCTCGACCCGATCCGGGAGCTGAACCTGGAAGATTTCAACGTAGTCGTTCCGAACATTACGGAGATGACCAAGGCGGCTTTGGCGGATTCCGGTCTGGACAACAAAGCGATGGTCAAGTGCAAAAACATGTTCGCACTGGGTATCTGCTTCTACCTCTACAACCGTCCAGAGGATCATGCGAAACACTACCTCGATTCAAAATTTGCGAAGAAAAATCCGGCTATAGCCGAAGCCAACAAACGCGCTATCGACGCCGGTTACAACTATGCCGCCAACACGCATCAGTTCGCCAATACATATACCGTCGCATCGGGCCAGATGGAGAAAGGCACTTACCGGTCGATCAGCGGTAACGTCGCAACGGCATGGGGTCTTTGCGCCGCATCCGAGAAGAGCGGTCTGCCCCTCTTCTGCGGTTCGTACCCCATCACTCCGGCTACCGTCATTCTCGAGGAACTCGCCAAACGTAAGGACCTCGGTGTGAAAACCGTACAGGCCGAAGACGAAATCGCGGGTATCTGTACGGCCATCGGTGCTTCGTTCGCCGGTAACTTCGCCGTGACGACCACGTCGGGTCCCGGTCTTTCGCTCAAGAGCGAGGCATTGGGTCTGGCCGTGATGACCGAGCTTCCGCTGGTAGTCGTGGACGTACAGCGCGGCGGCCCCTCGACGGGTCTTCCGACCAAGACCGAGCAGAGCGACCTTCAGCAGGCCCTCTACGGCCGCAACGGAGAAAGCCCGGTAGCGGTCATCGCCGCCTCGATGCCGAGCGACTGCTTCCACTACGCATTCGAGGCCGGTCGTATCGCCATGGAGCACATGACGCCGGTAGTGCTTCTCTCGGACGGATTCATCGCCAACGGTTCCGAACCGTGGAAGATCCCTTCGATGAAGGATTACCCGACCATCAACCCGCCGATCATCGACAAAACCGAGGACGGAGGCCCTTTCATGCCCTACGCCCGCAACGAGAAGCTGGCACGCAGTTGGGCATTCCCCGGCAAAGCAGGTCTGGAGCACCGTGTAGGCGGACTGGAGAAAGACAAGCTGAAAGGCAGTATCTCGATCGACCCACAGAATCACCAGGAAATGACGAACCTGCGTGCCGCGAAAATCGCCAAGATCGCCGACTACATCCCGCACCAGACGGTTTACGGCGACCCGGAAGGCGATCTGCTCGTAGTAGGTTGGGGCGGTACACGCGGACACCTGCAGAATGCCGTCGATAAAATGCGTGCCGAAGGCAAGAAAGTTTCGCTCTGCCACTTCAACTACATCAACCCGCTGCCGCACGGCGTCGCCGACATCTTCAAGCGCTTCAAGAAGATCGTGGTTTGCGAGCTCAACGAAGGACAGTTCGCCAACTACCTGCGCGGCAAATTGCAGCAATTCGACTACGAACAGTACAACAAGTGCGAAGGCCAGCCGTTCACGGTGACCGAGCTCACGAACAAGTTTCACTCTTTACTGAAATAAAGCCATGGCAGATTACAAATATACTCCGGCAGACTTCAAAAGCGACCAGGAAGTAAGATGGTGTCCCGGCTGCGGTGACCACGCAATTCTGAATGCCGTACAGCGGGCCCTGCCCGAAATTGCCGACCAGACCGATACGCCGCACAACCTCTTCACGTTCATCTCGGGCATCGGCTGCTCGTCGCGCTTCATTTACTATATGAAGACCTTCGGCTTCCACTCCGTACACGGACGCGCCAATGCCATCGCTACGGGTGTGAAGACTGCGAATCCGCGTCTGAACGTTTGGGTTACCTCGGGCGACGGCGACTCGCTGGCCATCGGCGGCAACCACTTCATCCACGCGATCCGCCGCAACATCAACCTCAACGCGATCCTGTTCAACAACGAGATCTACGGTCTGACCAAAGGTCAGTACTCGCCGACCTCGAAGCTGGGCAAAATCACCAAGACCTCGCCCTACGGTACGGTCGAAAAGCCGTTCAACCCCGGCGAACTGGTGATCGGCGCGAAAGGCACCTTCTTCGCCCGTTCGATCGACATGGAGGTGAATCTGACCAAAGAGTGTCTGATCGCAGCGGCGAAACATCAGGGTATGTCGGTCACCGAAGTTCTGCAAAACTGCGTGATCTTCAACGACAAGACCCATGCGGCTTTCGCCGGAGACAAGGCTACCCGCCAGGAGCACACCATCACGCTGCGCCACGGCGAGAAGATGCTCTTCGGCGCCAACAACGAAAAAGGTCTGGTGTTCGAGGATATGCGCCTGAAAGTCGTAACGGTCGGACAGGACGGCTATACGCTGGACAAGATCCTGACGCACGACGCCCACACCAAAGACACGACGCTGCACTCGATGCTGGCCGCAATGAAATATCCCGACTATCCGGTCGCACTCGGTGTAATCCGTTCGGTCGAGGACGAAATCGTTTACGATCAGGCCGTTGAAAAGCAGGTGGAAGAGGTGAAAGCCCAGAGCAAGATCCACTGCGTGGACGACCTGCTCCACTCGGGCGCTACTTGGGAGATCTAATCTTCAAGATATATTCGAAACAAAAAAGCTGTCGAAAACGACAGCTTTTTTGTTTCGATAACAGAGAGAACCGATCTGCAGGAAATATCTCAAAGTTTCAGCACTTCATCGACTCCCATATCCTTATAGGTGGACTCCAGCTCCTCGCCCCGGTCTGAAATAACCAAGAGCTTGTCACCGACCTTCAGTTCGGTATTGCCCTGTGGAACGAAATAATCTCCGTCACGATAGACCATCATCACCAGCGTATTCTCCGGCAGGTTGATCTCCTTGAGCGTAGCGCCCCCCTGAAGCATCGATTCATTGACAAGGACCTCGGTAAATATCGACGGAATATCTTCGTGGACATCGACCCCGAAGGCAGGACTCTTTTCGGCATACCCAAGCCCGAGCAGATTCGCCATCCAACTTACGGTCGTACCCTGCACCAGCAGCGAAAGAATCGTCACCAGAAAAACCACATTGAACAACAACCGCGCTCCCTCCGTACCGGCCAGCAAAGGATAGGTCGCAAAAATAATTGGCACAGCACCGCGCAGACCGACCCAGGAAACATAAAGACGGGCTTTGGTCGTAAACTTGCGGAAAGGAGCCATACAGGCGAACACCGTGACGGGACGCGCAATGAACATCATGAAGGCTCCTACCAGACAGCCCAGCATCAGCACGTCGGGCTGCAAGAGTTCGTCGAGGTTGACGAGAAGACCCAGCGTAAGAAACATCACGATCTGTACCAGCCAGGTGAAGCCGTCGAAGAAGATCGTCAGCGAACGTTTCTGCGTCAACTGGTTATTACCCAACACCAATCCTGCCAGGTAAACAGCCAAGTATCCGTTCCCGCCAATCAGGTCGGTAAACGAGAAGGTAAAGAAAACGAAAGCGAGCAAAAGCACCGGATAGAGCGAATGATTGCTCAAATTGATCCGATTGATTGTCCATACACCGATCCGGCCGATAGCGTAGCCCATCAGACCGCCGAGCACCATCTGAATGACGAACTTTACGATACTCATCGGTACGCTCACGGCTTCTGCGCCGCCGGACAATACGCCGATCAGCACAATGGTCAGCACGTACGCCATCGGGTCGTTCGAACCGCTCTCCAGCTCCAGCAGAGGGCGCAGGTTCTCGTTCAACCCCTGTTTCTTGCTTCGCAGGATGGAGAAAACCGAAGCCGAATCCGTCGAAGACATCGTCGCGGCCAGCAGCAGCGCCGCAGGAAACGATACGGCCAGCCCGACCCATGGGGCAATGAGCGTGACGAAACCCGCTACGATCACCGCCGTCATGACGACTCCGGCGGTCGCCAGTACGATACCCGGTCCGATCACCGGTCGTATTTCCGAAAACTTGGTATCCATACCGCCCGTGAAAAGGATGATACAAAGAGCGATCATACCTACGAACTGGGTCGCTTCGACGGAATGGAACGAAATGAAATTGATGCCGAACAGCATACCGACCCCCAGAAAAAAGAGCAAGGCCGGGGCGCCGAAACGATAGGCCGCCTTGCCGGCCATTACAGCGACGAAAAGAAGCAAGGCTCCGATCAACAGAATGTTTTCGGTCGTAATGATATTATGCATAGGAAATCCTTATATAAATTTACAAAAAAATGCCTGTCGCGTACAATCGCTGACAGGCACCGCACCCTATTGAGGAATGAATAGGTAAGTAATCGTTCCCGACTGTCGGGCAGGCGCCGAATCATCGATATTGAAAAGCGAGTTGCGTGCAGCTTCCAGCGCAGCCTCCCGCATACAGTCATCGCCTCCGGAGGCCACTTTTGCAGCAACGACCTCTCCCGAGGGATTGACCGTAATACCGACGACCACTTCGCCGCCTCCCTCGCACTGATAGGCCGGCACCTCCAGATAACGGCGCGTCCGCACGGGATCGGTCAGCGAAAAGGAAACCGTGACCCGTCCCTTGGCCCGACTGTCCTGTGTCCGATCGTCCTTGCCGCTGCGCCCCATACGCTCCCGAATCGCACGCTCCTCGGCCAATCCCTGCTCGTAAGCGTCCCGGTTGGCCTGCATCCGTTCGCCGACCGCTTCGGCGGATTCTTTCAGCGACGAGGACATCGAGCCACGGTCGTCACGCGACCGCTCCTCGAGCGCATTCTCGTTGGAATACTGGTTGCGCACATCCCGCCAATCGCCGCCTTCCTGCGCCTGTTGGCGAGCCCGTACCTCCTGTTCAAGACGCATCTTCTCCGCCTCGAGCTCCGCTAAAGTTTTCGTATCAATGATTATGCCTTGCACGGAAGGTTTGGCCCCCACGACGATTTTTCCCACCATAAAGGCGATCGCAAGCACCAAATAGGCAATCAACGTGACACACAATCCGATCCGATGGTCGTAAGCCCATTCTCCCGCATCGGTTTTTTTCTGCTCGAAGGGAAGCTGCAATTTCGGAGGACGAGGAGTTCTGTCGGGTGATGCCACGGAATTTCGGTTTATCAATAATTTAGGCAAAAATACGATTTTTGAATAATATTTCCTATATTTGCGCGCAAATAATGCGATAAACATTTCCGAAAATGACGGTCGGCCCCACACACGTCGGGACCCGGCAGTCAGCGGGAATGTATGTTGCGATTTGAATAAATTCAGATTATGGTTGCCAAACAACAAACCCTCAAAGCCCCGATCTCGTTTTCAGGTACAGGCCTCCACACCGGCGTCAAAGTGACGATGACGGTACATCCCGCCCCGGAGAACAGCGGCATCGTTTTCCGCCGCATCGACCTGGAAGGCAAACCCGAAATTCCGGCCCTGTGCGACTATGTCACGGATACCTCGCGGGGTACGACCATCGAAAAGGATGGCGCACGCGTTGCGACCATCGAACATATCATGTCGGCCCTCTGGACCCTGGGCGTGGACAACGCCACGATCGATGTCGATGCCGGTGAAACTCCGATCATGGACGGTTCGGCCAAAGAATATGCGAAAACAATCGTCGAAACCGGCCTGCAACATCAGGAAGCCGAACGCACCTACTACCACGTCACCGAAAAAATGGTCTATACGATTCCGGAAAAAGGCGTGGCCATCATCCTTTACCCCGACGACGAATTTTCCGTATCGCTGCACGTGGACTACAACTCCAAGGTGATCGGCAACCAGTATGCGACATTCGACCCCGAAGACGATTACGCCGCGAAGATCGCCCCCTGCCGCACCTTTGTCTTCCTGCACGATCTGGAACCTCTGATGAAGATGAACCTGATCAAGGGCGGCGACCTGGACAACGCGATCGTCGTCGTGGAGAATCCCGTCCCGGACGATCAGCTCGAACATCTCAAGAAAATTTTCAACAAACAGGATATCCGCATCACGGGCGGCTACCTGAACAACCTGGAGCTCCGTTTCAACAACGAATTGGCCCGCCACAAGCTCCTCGACCTGCTGGGCGACTTCGCCTTGCTGGGCAAACGCATCAAGGGCCGCGTATGGGCCACTCGTCCCGGCCATTTCGCCAACACGGAGTTTATGAAACAGGTAAAACGGACCATCCGCCGCGAAGGCGAAAAGCCCCGTTTCCAATACGACTGCCGCAAACCGCCCGTCTATGACATCAACGATATACGGCGGATGCTGCCCCACCGTCCGCCGTTCCTGCTGGTGGACCGCATCTTCTACATCGACGACACGACGGTAGCCGGCATCAAGAACGTCACGATGAACGAGCCGTTCTTCGTGGGACATTTCCCCGAAGAGCCGGTCATGCCGGGTGTGCTGATCGTCGAAGCGATGGCGCAATGTTGCGGTATGCTGGTATTACGCAGTATTCCTGATCCGGAGCACTACTCGACCTATTTCATGAAGATCGACGGCGTAAAATTCAAGCGCAAGGTGGTTCCGGGCGACACCCTTCATTTCGAAGTTCAACTGCTGGAGCCCATCCGACGAGGCGTAGCCGTAGTCGAAGGCAAGGCCTTCGTCGGCGAAACGCTCGCCTGCGAAGCCACGATGATGGCCCAGATCGTTAAAAATAAAGAGTAACCGCACATGATAAGCAACCAGGCATACATCCATCCCGACGCGAAACTCGGAAAGAACGTAACGGTGGAGCCTTTCGCCTACATCGCCGGCGATGTGGTGATCGGCGACGACTGCTGGATCGGCCCCGGGGCCGTGATCCACGACGGAGCCCGCATCGGCAAAGGCTGCAAGATCCATACGGCCGCATCGATCGCCTGCACCCCGCAGGACCTGAAGTTCGTCGGTGAAAAAACGACGGCCGAAATCGGCGACTACAACGAAATCCGCGAATGCGTCACCATCAGCCGGGGCACCGCCTCCCGGGGCAAGACCGTCGTCGGCAGCCACAACCTGATTATGGCTTACGTGCATATCGCCCACGACGACGTGGTAGGCAGCCACTGCGTCATGGCCAACCGCGTATCGCTCGCCGGAGAGGTCGAAGTCGGCGATTGGGCCGTTATCGGCGGCCACGTAGCCGTACATCAGTGGACCCGCATCGGAGAGCACACGATGATTCAGGGCGGCGCGTTGGTGGGCAAGGACATTCCCCCCTTCATCACCGTCAGCAACAACGATCCGGTACGTTTCGCCTGCGTCAATCGCGTCGGTCTGAGCCGCCGCGGATTCACGCCGGAAACGATCTCACAAATTCACGACGCCTGCCGCATCCTCTTCCAAAGCGGCCTGAACTACCTGAACGGCTGTGAGGAGGTCGAAAAACAGATTCCGCAAAGTCCCGAACGCGACCGACTCATCCGGTTCATCCGCGAATCGCAGCGCGGCATTATCAAGCCCTACTCTCCGAGCAACGAAAAAGACGAATAATTTTTCAACACAAAGGTTTGAAAATAGGAAAACATTCGCTATATTTGTAGCGTAAACGGGTATAAAGAGGTAAGGGGACGAGCAAGTCCCCTTATTTCGTAGATATATTCACCGCTCCCGACCGGCGAATCATCCGCACGATTTTCTCGACCCGCATGCCCTCGCATGCCCATTCCGTCGGGAGAAACCGGCAGTTGCGGGCCATGCGGGGACCCGATTACAGCTCCTGCTACAACAGGGACAAGATTCGGGCGCGAATAGTGCTCCTTGCGATGCAATGTTCGAAGAAAACGCAGGACGCAAGACGATGAAAACGAACGGGAAGCGACGATTCCCTACATTTTCGTCAAAAAGCCGAACGCCTCCGGGCCGGCCGCAAAAACGACTGAACGAACTTCAAGTTTTCGCCGAGGAAGGACAGAGGTCCGGATTTGCACGGACCGCCCGCACCGAAAAACGACTTTATTGATAACATCAGCAAATATGATCGATTGTACGAAAATCACCGAAATAGCCAATGCCAAACTCGTCGGCACCGACCTGTTCGTAGTGGATTGCACCTGTTCGCCCGCCAACGAAGTGGAACTGCTGATCGACAGCGACACCTCGGTAGGTATCGAAACCTGCGTGGAGCTGAGCCGCGCGATCGAGGCCGAATTCGACCGCGACACGGAGGATTTCTCTCTCACGGTAGCTTCGGCAGGCATCGGCTCGGAACTCAAGCACCTCCGCCAATACCGCAAACTGATCGGCAAGCCGGTCGAAGTGCTGCTCAAAAGCGGCGTGAAGATTCTGGCGACGCTCGACGAGGCGGACCAGGAGGGACTCACCCTCTCCTACGAGGAGAAGCAGGCCGTAGAGGGTAAAAAGCGGAAACAGACGGTGCGGGTTACGCGCCGCTACCCTTTCTCAGAGATCAAATACACGAAGGAATACCTCGATTTCAAATAGTGGAAATTCAAAAATAAACAAGATAAAAAACCAATGGATAATCTTAATCTTATCAGCAATTTCGCAGAGTTCAAGGAGCTTAAAAACATCGACAAGGCCACGATGATCGGAGTCCTCGAGGACGTTTTCCGCCACGCGCTTCAGAAGCAGTTCGAGACGGACGAGAATTTCGACGTGATCATCAACCCGGAAAAGGGCGACCTGGAGATCTGGCGAAACCGTACGGTCGTGGAGGACGGCGCGGTGGAGAATCCGAACATGCAAATCGCCGTATCGGAGGTTAAGGCCATCGATCCGACCTACGAAGTGGGCGACGAATACGTCGATCCGATCAAACTTGAATCGTTCGGACGTCGGGCCGTGCTGTCGCTGCGTCAGAATCTCGCTTCGCGCATCCTCGATCTGGAGAAGGCCAACCTTTACGAAAAATATTCGGAGAAGGTCGGCGAGATCATCACCGGCGAGGTATATCAGGTATGGAAGAAAGAGGTGCTGATCCTCGACGACGAGGGCAACGAGCTGATCCTGCCCAAGACCGAGCAGATTCCCAACGACTATTACCGCAAGGGCGACACGATCAAGGCGATCGTCAAGAGCGTCGAGATGAACAACAACCAGCCGCGCATCATCCTTTCGCGCACGGCCAACCAGTTCCTCGAACGGCTCTTCGAGCAGGAGGTCCCCGAAATTTTCGACGGTCTGATCACCCTCAAGAAGATCGTCCGCATCCCCGGCGAGCGTGCCAAGGTAGCCGTCGAATCCTACGACGAACGCATCGATCCGGTCGGTGCCTGCGTCGGCATGAAGGGATCGCGCATCTACTCGATCGTCAAGGAGCTGCGCAATGAAAATATCGACGTGGTAAACTACACGACCAACCCGCAGTTAATGATCCAGCGTGCCCTGAACCCCGCGAAGATTTCGAGCATCACCATCGACGAGGAGAAGAAGACAGCTTCGGTCTATCTCAAGCCCGACCAGGTATCGCTGGCCATCGGCAAGGGCGGCCTGAACATCCGGCTTTCGAAGATGCTGACCGGCTACGATATCGATGTTTACCGCGAAATCGAGGAGGAAGACGTTGCACTCACCGAATTTGCCGACGAGATCGACGGCTGGGTGATCGACGCCCTGAAAGCCTGCGGCTGCGACACGGCCAAGAGCGTGCTGGAACTGCCCGTCGAAGAGATCGCCGCCCGTGCCGACCTGGAGCTGGAACAGGCACAGAAAGTCGTCGAGATACTGAAAGCGGAATTCGAGGAGTAATCCGTCCCATCGCACAAAAATTAAAACCGATATATGAGTAACGAAAGAAAATTAAGACTTATCCAGGTTGCCAAGGAGTTCAAGGTGGGATTGAATACCATCACGGACTTCCTGCAAAAGAAGGGTATAAAAACCGACGGTTCGCCCAATACGCTGGTGGAACCGGACGTCTATGCCGTTCTGGAGAAGGAATTCGGCGGGAGCCGAATTACCGGCAACGAACGGGAAAGCATCCGGGAGCGAATCTCCCAGAAGCAGGCTACGATCACCCTCGAAGAGGCACAGAAACAGACGCGCGAAGAGGAGCAGGAGGTAATTATCAAAAGCAACGTCATCAGCGTCAAGGACGAACTGCCCCAGCCCAAAATTCTGGGCAAAATAGATCTTTCGCCCAAGCCCAAACCGGCTCCGAAACCGGTAAGCAAACCGGCGGCAGAGCCCGTACCGGAGGCTGCGGCTCCGAAACCGCAGCCGGCACCGCAACCGGCCGCCTCCGAAACGGCTTCCGCAGCCAAACCCGAACCGGAAGCGGCGCCCAAGAGCGACAACATCTTCCGCCCCGCCGTGCAGACCCTCACGGGCCCGCAGGTACTCGGCACGATGGACGTATCGGGATTCACACCGGGCAACCGCCACAAACGCAAACGCTTGAGTAAAGAGAAAGTGGACGTGACCCGTACGCCGGCAGGCGGCCCCAAGCCGGGCAGCAACGGTAAATCCGCCGCACAGCCCAGCCGCGGACAAGGCCCGCAATCCAACCAACCCCGTCCGGGAGAGAACAAGAAGACCCGCAAGGACAAACTCAAAGCTCCGAAGCCCGTCGTTCGTCCCGAAATCAGCGACGAGGAGGTTTCGAAGCAGGTGAAAGATACACTGGCCCGCCTGACGTCGAAAAACGCCAAGAGCAAAGGTTCGAAATACCGCAAGGAAAAACGCGAAGCCGTAGCCGAGCGCATGAACGAAGAATTCCAGCGCGAAGAGCAGGAACGCTCCATCCTGAAGGTCACCGAATTCGTGACCGTAGCCGAGCTGGCTACGATGATGAACGTTTCGGCGACCGAGGTCATCACGGCCTGCATGAACCTGGGCCTGATGGTGTCGATCAACCAACGTCTCGACGCCGAGGCGCTCGTGGTCGTAGCCGAAGAGTTCGGCTTCAAGACCGAATTCGTATCGGCGGACATCCAGGAAGCCATCGGCGACGACGAACAGGACAGCGAGGAAGACCTCGTGCCGCGACCGCCGATCGTAACCGTCATGGGACACGTCGATCACGGTAAGACTTCGCTGCTGGACAACATCCGCAAAACCAACGTCATCGAAGGTGAGGCAGGCGGTATCACCCAGCACATCGGTGCTTACAGTGTAGAGCTGAACGGCCAGAAAATCACGTTCCTCGACACCCCCGGCCACGAGGCTTTCACCGCCATGCGCGCCCGTGGTGCCAAGATCACCGACGTAGCGATCATCATCGTAGCGGCGGACGACAACGTGATGCCCCAGACCGTCGAGGCGATCAACCACGCCCAGGCGGCAGGCGTCCCGATGGTTTTCGCCATCAACAAGATCGACAAACCCGCAGCCAACCCCGACCACATCAAGGAGCAGCTTTCGCAGATGAACTACCTCGTGGAGTCGTGGGGCGGCAAATACCAGGATCAGGAAGTTTCGGCCAAAAAGGGCCTGAATCTCGACAAACTGCTCGAAAAAGTGCTGCTCGAAGCCGAAATGCTCGACCTGAAGGCCAATCCGAACCGCCGCGCTTCGGGAGCCGTCATCGAATCGACACTCGACAAGGGCCGCGGTTACGTAGCTACGGTGCTCGTACAAAACGGTACGCTGCACATAGGCGACGTAATGCTTTCGGGCATACACACGGGCCGTGTGAAAGCGATGTTCAACGAAAACGGCCAAAAAGTGACCGAAGCTGGCCCTTCGACGCCGGTACAGGTGCTCGGTCTGAACGGTGCTCCCCAGGCAGGCGACACGTTCAACGTCATGGAGGACGACCGCTCGGCCCGTGAAATCGCCAACAAACGCGAGCAACTCCAGCGTATCCAGGGCATCATGACCCAGAAGCACGTGACGCTCGACGAAATCGGACGCCGCATCGCCATCGGATCGTTCAAGGAGCTGAATATCATCGTAAAAGGCGATGTCGATGGTTCGGTTGAGGCTATGTCGGGTTCGCTGATCAAGCTCTCGAAGGAGACCGTGCAGGTGAATGTGATCCACTCGGCCGTCGGTCAGATCTCGGAATCGGACGTTCTGTTAGCGGCGGCCTCGAATGCCATCATCGTCGGCTTCCAGGTCCGTCCGTCGGCATCGGCACGCAAGCTCGCCGAAAAGGAGGAGATCGAAATCCGCCTCTATTCGATCATCTACGATGCGATCAACGACATCAAGGATGCCATCGAAGGCATGCTCGAACCGGTGATGAAGGAAGAGATCGTCTGCTCGGCGGAAGTCATGGAGATCTTCCGAATTTCCAAAGTCGGCACCGTCGCCGGATGCGTCGTCCGCGAAGGCAAGCTGACCCGCCACACCCCGATCCGCGTGATCCGCGACGGTATCGTGATCTACACGGGCAAGCTCGGCTCGCTCAAACGGTTCAAGGACGATGTCAAGGAGGTGCTCACGGGTCAGGACTGCGGTCTGAACATCGAATCCTTCAACGACATCCGCGTAGGAGATGTCATCGAAGGTTACGAGCAAGTCGAGGTAAAACGCAACTAACCGAATGCAAGGAATCTTATCTAAAATAAGAAAAAAGAAATGAACACTCAGATTAAATTCACAACGGTAGCCGAAGCCGTGAAAGTCATCAAATCGGGTGACCATATTCACCTCAGCTCGGTCGCTTCGGCCCCCCAGTGCCTGATTAAGGCCATGTGCGAACGCGGCGCCAACCACGAATTCAAGGATGTGCACATCCACCACCTGCACACGGAAGGGCCGGCTCCCTATGCCGATCCGCAGTTCGAAGGCATCTTCCAGCTCGACTCGTTCTTCGTGGGCGGGAACGTGCGCAAAGTGACGCAGAGCGGTTATGCGGACTACATTCCCGTCTTTTTGAGCGAAACCCAGAAGCTCTATCGCAGCGGCACGGTACCTTGCGACGTAGCGATGATCCAGGTATCGACGCCCGACAAACACGGCTACGTTTCGCTCGGCACCTCGGTCGATGCGACCCTGGCAGCCGTGGAAACGGCTCGCACGGTGATCGCGGTGGTGAACAAGCACGTTCCCCGTTCGTTCGGCGACGCGATGATCCACTCGTCGAAAATCGACCTCTTCGTACAGGACGATACCCCGCTGGAAGAGGCGCATTTCACCGAACCCAACGAGATCGAAACCCGCATCGGCAAGCACTGCGCGGCCCTGATCGAAGACGGTGCGACGCTTCAGATGGGTATCGGCGCTATTCCGAATGCGGTTCTGGCACAGCTCGGCAACCATAAGAACCTGGGTATCCATACCGAAATGTTCGCCGACGGCGTTCTCCCGCTGGTGGAGAAGGGTGTCATCAACGGCGAAGCGAAGAACATCGACAAGGGCAAGATGGTTTCCACCTTCCTGATGGGTTCGCAGCGGGTTTACGACTTCATCGACGACAACCCGGGCGTACTGATGATGGACGTGGGATACACCAACGATCCGTTCATCATCGCCAAGAACGACCGCGTAACGGCCATCAACTCGGCACTCCAGGTGGATATCACCGGTCAGGTTTGCGCCGATTCGCTGGGCACGAAATTCTATTCGGGCGTCGGCGGCCAGATAGACTTCATCTACGGCGCTTCGCTGTCGAAAGGCGGCAAGGCGATTATCGCCATGCCTTCGGTGACCAACAAAGGCATCTCGAAGATCGCTCCGGAACTGACCTGCGGCGCAGGCGTGGTAACCACCCGCAACCACATCCACTGGTTCGTCACCGAAAACGGCGCCGTCAATCTCTACGGCAAAAGCCTGCAGGAGCGTGCGCGGCTGATCATCTCGATCGCCGATCCTTCGGCCCAGGAATCCCTGGACCGGGCAGCATTCGAGCGCTACGGACAGCACCACCACTACGTGAAAAACTACATGGGCAAATAATAACCGCCCCTCGAAATGAAAAGCGTCCCTTCACGGGACGCTTTTTTGCATATATACGCACATTCGTATCCAATCGACACAAGGCCGCATCGGACAGGATAGGAAAATGACGGAACGAACGTTACCGCGCAGGCTTATGCAGTCCGAAACGCTCGGCGACGGCGTTGCGGTATTTCCGGGAAACTTCGAGAGTGACCCGCTCTATGGTCACATCCGTCATAGTGACCCGGGACACCCGCTCGGCATTGACCAGCCAAGCACGGTGGATGCGTATGAACCGATCGTCCAACAAACGCTCCCACTGCGAAATCCGGGTTCGCGTAGGATAGAGCCCGCCGTCCGCCGTGTGCAGAAACACTTCCGTGTCGTTGGATTCGACATAGAGCAATTCGCCGACCGGAAGCGTCACCTTGCGGCGCTCCGAGATGAAGCTCACTGTTTCCATCCGCGGCAACCGCGCTTTTATCCAGCGGTCCAGCAGCCTCTCGGGGATAAGGACCGCAGCCAGCAGCAACCCGATGAAAACCGGATTGTAGAAAAGAACGTGGAAAACCATCCCGTCACCGGGCAACCAACCGCTCCAGATATAGCGATGCGCCAACAGCAACGCCAGCCATTCGATGACCAGTATGCCACCCGCAACGCCGGCGACCGCCACGGCCCGACGGTTCGAAGCACGCAGCGCCCCCGGCAACGACAGTTTGGCGCAGAACATCCCGGGCAACATCGTCGTCGAAAGGAACACCCCCTGCCGAAACTCATACCCGCAGCTCGCCATCACCGAAGCGAGCATCAGTACCACCACGCACCAATAGCCGATCATCACCGAATGTCTCATATCCGTCGTTTTCGCACAAAGGCCCGCAACAGACCGCGTCCAGTCGGCGAAACCGAACACCGGAGTACGCCCTGCAGCAGCCGTTTATTGCAAATTTAGCAAAATTCCGGTCGCAACGCAACCTCTCCGGGACGCAACAGCGGCTTTCGACCGGCAAAGAGCGGGATTCGACATTGGATTTGCAGCCGAGTCTCCCTACCTTTGCAATAGGATCGATCCACTCAATGTCAAACCTAAAATCATTACGCAATGAAACGACTGCTTGCAACCGGCCTACTGCTTCTGCTGGCCTCGGTCCCGCTCTTCGCACAGGAAAAGGTCGCCATCGTACCGCCTCCGTCCGCCGACACATCGGCTGCGGCCGATGCCGAATCGACATCGGCGACACCCGGCGAGAAAACCGCCCTCCCGTCCGCCCAAGAGATCACCCGCACATTACCGACCGAACCGGGGAAAGAGCCCCAACTGAACGAGCATGAGATCGCCATTCTGAATCCCGAAACACAAGAGTGGGAGGTCAGCGAATTTGCAATATCGGAAAGCCGACATTCACCGGCCGATCTCTACCTGGAAGGCGGCTACGGCTGGATGACCGCACTCACCCTCTGTCTGATCGCCATGCTCTTCTGCACATGGAAAGCGCCGCGCTGGATCAAGGAGCTCGGATTGCTGGCCTGCACCCTCGGAGTGTTGAGTATGATGATCGGCTTTTACTCCATTCTCCAAATCATCCAGACAACCGGATACTCCGTCACATTCACGCTGCTCTCGGGCGGTCTGCGCGTGGCGTTCATCGCTCCGATCTACGGCCTGATTATCTACGCACTGTCGCTGCTGCTGCGCATCGCCGTAAAACCGCGCATCTGACTCTCCGGCCCGTGCGGGTCGTACCGGGGACATCGATCTTCGGCACGACCCGCACCTGCCACAGCAAAGACGAGTCCCGGGGCAAGCCGAGCACCTCGTACCGCACTCCGGCACCGGACACGCACCGACACGGGCCGCGTGACACAGCTCGATGCAAAATCCCGGACAGATATCCGCATCCCCCGAAACCGTCCTGCCGCAACACCGACGAATTACCGACTATACGACCGCACAATGAGCAAAGCAGCAACGAATCCCCCGATCGCATTGCCGCGACAGGGCGATCGACTTGTTCCGGCATTTGAACGCGACCGCCCCTGCATACCGGTTGAAATGCCGGCCCCTGTCGCCTCCCGGAAACAGAAAAGCCTGCTTCCCAGCAGACTTTTCCACACACAATCTTTAACAAATAAAATTTCTTGGCAAAAATTTTTCTAACCTTTCATCAACCCTATTAACACTTATCCCTTTTCACAATACAAAGATCGTTCTATTCATTATCTTTCACAATCGCCTGAATCGGCTAAAAAACACAGAAAACCATCCCCATTACAAGGGATAAGCCACTAAAAGCCTCCTTTGGAGAGCAGTATAAATCCATAAGACCCTCTGACGCCGCGATAGACCTCTCAAAAAATCACCTCGCCGCAAGACACAACTTACAGACGATAATACCCGGATAATTCTTTATGTCCCCCTCAAAGTTCCCCTATATCCCTACCTGTCCCTATTAGACAACCGTAAAACTCCGGCCGAAATCGGATCGTGTATTTTACATCGAGAGCGTATCGAGATTATGTTGGAACGCCTCCCAATAACGCCCCACCTGATAACCATCGACAAACCCATGATGGAAACTTACAGCCACAGGCATCGTACGGCGTCCCTGCATATCGACCATTATCTTTCCGAATACCGACAAAGGGATATTCTCGCCTGCATTCTGCGGAAACTGGAACTGTAACCCTGTGAAGCTATACCACGGATTCACACTTATAACAAACGTGTCCTTCTCGGAATCGGCTCCGTACGCATCTCCCTCGCCCCGCATCGCGGCTGCAATGATCCCTCGCGCTTCAGCGACGAACTCCTCCAGCGTATCATTATAGGGAATGATAACCGATGCAAAGGAGTGATCCTCACGCGCAACCGCCGTATTGAGCCTGATCCGATCATATAGCCAGACCTTTCCATCGACCTGCCTGTACCTCAATGCCTCAATGGAATTGACAGCCCGTATCGAAGCGTACATCGCATAGTGCGAAAACTTGATACCCAGCGCTTTCGCCCGAATATACGCTTCCGTTACATCGACCTGCGATGTAACACTGTAATAAGGATTGGCGAAATCCCGGAAAAAAAGATAGTTCTCCCGACGATTCCAATTATCAATATCTACCGGATGTTTCATAGTCGCACATAATTATCCCCAAACTTACAAAACATACGGAATTATCCGCGAGTTTTTCGGCGAATAATATGGATCATACATTCAAACCGGCCCGTGGCAGCGAGCGGCATCTTTACCGATCGTCCTCGGTCCCGATTCCATATCGACATATACTCGTCCTTTCCACAATTTTTTTGGAAACAGCAAACTCCGGACTATATGGGATATAGTTGGGTCAGATAATCTGTTTACCAATAAACAAAGTATAGGAAACGATTTGACCGTCGGGTTTTTGAACGGTATATGTAGTTTCTCCCTGAAGTTCCAAACCTTTTCGTTGCTCTTCCCAGGTTATTTCTTTGACAGGACGATTATTTATGGCTACAATTATATCACCGATTTCGATACCGGCTTGCTCCGCGACTCCCCCTTTATATAGGCCATTGACAATCCAGCCACCGCAAATATCCGTACGGTCACCAGTAACCATATGCGTCACCGACGATTGGGCGTAGGTACCCTGATTCTCATTGCGTTTGACCCATACAGAAGAACTTACCGGATCCAAAACAATGTCGTAGAGCGACCAGATCTCATTACCTATTATACCTATATAGGGTCTGTCCGACGATAATGCCCCCTTTTCATTGAGCGAGTAATCTATCACGATATTTTCGAGCGTATCGACCATACAGAATTTTGCAGCCCTTATCGTAACCTCCTCAGAACCGCCGCCGATACCTCCGGCCTGCGTACGAAAATATGCCTTCGGCACATCCATAAAATTGAATGCAGACGCCGTTTCATTCGTGAGAATAATCGTGGAGCCGCACCCTAAATCCATTCTAAACCAACCCTCCAGGCTATTTTCATCGTCAATTTGCAGCGTCGCCTTTACATCGATACGGTTATCCTCGAATCGAGCGTCGAGTTTTACATAATTATCGAGCTGTTCAGCTAACAACGGTTCTTTTAACTGGCGCAAATAGCTCTCGCTGAAATTGATTTCCAGAGGATTCATCAATAGATGAGTATTACCTAACAAGCCGTCAGTGTGCCTCCCGAGGAGATCACGCAACTTAATTATAGGTGTAATCTCGTTTTGGTATTCCCTCGCCCCGCAATGGACTGTAATCGGATCGATGAATATTTCTATGCGTTCAGGCTCGCCATTCCCCGCACCTCCCATTTTAGCCTTACCTTTTCGTCCGAAAGCGTTTTGCAGATTTTTGAGTTTCAAATAATCTTCGTCGAGATAGAGAAAGTCAGCTCCTGTATCGTAAATAAGGGTAACGGGAATAGTATCATTCAAGGTCGATTGCAGGTACAGATGTCCGTCGAAAACAAACGGAATAGCTCCCTCAGGAACAGCAGCAATGCTTTTCAACGAAAATAAAGCAGAGAAAAAACAAACTAAACAAAATATTTTCTTCATAACCGAATCTATTTTTCAGCATCTATCTCTAAATGGCCCCATCTAAGAAACGCTATATTGATTTTATTTCAAGACAATTTAACGAATTCTCTCTATTTTTCAAACGATATTCAGCTCATTAACAGGATTTCGGATTCGGGCGCCATCATTCCCGGCTTTTGGCTGCGTTTATAAACCGCCCCCCCACTACGAATACGTGCTGTAAAGCGTATGCCCACGCCAACCTCCAGGCACAAAATATCAACCTCTAAACCGACATAACCCTCCTTGGCAGGCTCTGCCGCTGAGAGCCAGCCGCACGAGGGGAAGGGACACGCAAGCCCGCGAACAAAAAGAAAGCCGGACCCTTGTTCAGGATCCGGCTTGAAGAGGCGGCTACCTACTCTCCCACGCGCGTAGCGCAGTACCATCGGCGTTAGTGAGCTTAACTTCTCTGTTCGGAATGGGAAGAGGTGGAACCTCACTGCTATAACCACCTAAAAGAACTTTTGCTCCAATATATCGGAACTATGCGAATATATCTTTTCGATATATAATCCGTCGCATCCGGTAAATTTGACACGTACAGGAGATGAGATAAAGATTCGAAAAAGAAAGCCTATCGGGTAATTAGTACTGCTCGGCTTTGACATTGCTGTCTTTACACCTGCAGCCTATCAACGTAGTAGTCTCCTACGCCCCTCAAGGGAAGACTTATCTTGGGGATGGCTTCGCGCTTAGATGCTTTCAGCGCTTATCCAGACCGAACGCGGCTACTCGGCAGTACACTTGGCAGCATAACCGATACACCGGAGGTTCGTCCAACTCGGTCCTCTCGTACTAAAGTCAGGACCCCTCAATCTTCCTACGCCCGCAACAGATAGAGACCGAACTGTCTCACGACGTTCTGAACCCAGCTCGCGTGCCACTTTAATCGGCGAACAGCCGAACCCTTGGGACCTTCTCCAGCCCCAGGATGTGACGAGCCGACATCGAGGTGCCAAACCGCCGCGTCGATATGAGCTCTTGGCGGCGATCAGCCTGTTATCCCCGGAGTACCTTTTATCCTTTGAGCGATGGCCAGTCCACGCAGAACCACCGGATCACTATACCCTACTTTCGTACCTGGTCGACTTGTATGTCTCACAGTCAAGCACCCTTATGCTATTGCACTCCGCGCACGGTTACCATTCGTGCTGAGGGTACCTTGGGAAGCCTCCGTTACGCTTTTGGAGGCGACCACCCCAGTCAAACTACCCACCAAACGGTGTCCCCTTCGCAGGGTTAGAACTCAAATACACAAAGGGCCGTATTTCAACGTCGGCTCCACGAACACTGGCGTGCCCGCTTCAAAGCCTCCGGCCTATCCTACACATTGTGTACCCAAATTCAGCGTTAAGCTATAGTAAAGGTTCACGGGGTCTTTTCGTCCCGTTGCGGGTACCCGGCATCATCACCGGGACTACAATTTCACCGAGCTCACGGTTGAGACAGTGTCCAGATCGTTACACCATTCGTGCAGGTCGGAACTTACCCGACAAGGAATTTCGCTACCTTAGG
>ENA-OUOW01000883-OUOW01000883.1-human-gut-metagenome-genome-assembly--contig:-NODE-883-length-23173-cov-5.190458_pt1 | contig 23173 bp, 15 predicted proteins | sample MGYA00237938_ERZ548769 | MGnify/ENA primary metagenome ERZ548769 (study PRJEB26490, sample SAMN05356870) | human gut metagenome | biome: terrestrial biome; feature: human-associated habitat; material... | reverse complement strand
CCAATAACGCCCCTGTTGCCATCGGCGAGGCCGTGGGCATCATCGCGGCGCAGTCCATCGGTGAGCCGGGTACCCAGCTGACCATGAGAACCTTCCACACCGGCGGTATCGCCTCCGCCAGCGATATTACACAGGGTCTGCCCCGTGTAGAGGAGCTGTTTGAGGCCCGCAAGCCCAAGAGCGTGGCTGTTATCGCCCATAACGGCGGTCTGGTCAGCTTTGATAAGGACAACAAGGGCGTGGATGTGGTGAAGGTGGATGACCCGCAGACCGGCGACCACTTTGAGCATCAGATCGTATTCGGCAGCAAGGTGCGCGTCCATGAGGGCGACCTCATCGAGAAGGGTACCATGATCACCGAAGGCAGCGCCGACCCCAGCGAGGTACTGCTGGTGAACGGCGAGCTGTCGGTTCAGGAATACCTGATCCGCGAGGTTCAGATGGTTTACCGGACGCAGGGCGTAGATATCAATGATAAGCACATTGAAGTCATTGTCCGTCAGAGGATGAAGAAGGTGCGCATTGAGGAGCCGGGCGATACCGACTATATCCGCGGCATGATGGCCGACCGCGCTGAGGTACTGCACCTCAACGAGCAGATCGACCGCGAGAACGCCGAGGACGGCGGCAGCCGCCAGAAAGCGACCTATACAGCCATTCTGCAGGGTATCACGAAGGCCTCCCTTGCCACCGACAGCTTTATGTCCGCAGCGTCCTTCCAGGAGACCACTCGTGTACTGACCGAGGCGGCCATCAAGGGCAAGGTAGACCCGCTGCAGGGCCTGAAGGAGAATGTCATCATTGGTAAGCTGATCCCCGCCGGTACGGGCCTGGTGACCTACACCGAGGAGGAAAAGGCCGAGGAAGAAGCCGATGAGGCCAACCTGGAGGCGCTGATGGCAAGCACCAACGCCATAGTGATGTAAGCAAAAAGAAAAAGTCAAATTCCCCAAAACGGGACTGTAAAGTTGGTGAAAAATATCCAAATCACCGCTTGACAATCCCGGGGGGAATTTGGTAGAATATTTAACTGGGCGGGCATTGTTCCGCAAGCAGAATCCGTCATGTAAACACAACCCGGAAACCCTCCGGGTTTGTGCCCATGAATAAATACTTTTTGATGAAAGGAGGACAACCATGCCAACCTTTAACCAACTGGTTCGCAAGGGCAGAGAAACCGTAGAGAAGAAGGCGACCGCGCCTGCACTGCTGAAGGGCTGGAATGCCAAGAAGCGCGTCATGACCGATCAGAATTCTCCCCAAAAGCGTGGTGTTTGCACCGCGATTCGTACCTCTACCCCCAAGAAGCCCAACTCCGCGCTGCGTAAGGTAGCAAGAGTACGGCTTTCCAACGGCATCGAGGCTACCGCCTACATTCCCGGTATCGGTCACAACCTGCAGGAGCACAGCGTAGTGCTGATCCGTGGCGGTCGTGTAAAGGACCTTCCCGGTGTTCGTTACCACATTATCCGTGGTACTTTGGATACCCAGGGCGTCCAGAACCGCAACCAGGCCCGTAGTAAGTACGGTGCCAAGCGGCCTAAGAAGGCTGGTGCCGCGAAGAAGTAATCACACCCGTAATAAGTGCCAAGAAAGATGGCTTTTTAACATAGCCTCTGGACTGGCCGACGGGAGTGGGGACTTACTTTCGAGTACCGAAGATCTCATTTTATTATGAAGGAGGGAAGCGAAGTGCCAAGAAGAGGTAATATCGCAAGACGCGACGTTCTGCCGGATCCGCTTTATAATTCCAAGCTGGTCACCCGTCTGATCAATAACATCATGCTGGATGGCAAAAAGGGCGTTGCACAGAAGATCGTCTACGGTGCATTTGACATCGTAAAGGAAAAGACCGGCAAGGACCCGCTGGAGGCTTTTGAGCAGGCGATGGAGAACATCATGCCCGTTCTGGAGATCAAGGCTCGCCGTGTCGGCGGCGCCACTTATCAGGTACCCATGGAGGTACGCCCTGAGCGCCGTCAGACCCTGGGTCTGCGTTGGCTGACCACCTATAGCCGCAACCGCAGCGAAAAGCTGATGGCTCAGAGACTGGCTGGCGAGATCATGGACGCTATGAACGGCCAGGGCGGCGCCTGCAAGAAGCGCGAGGATACCCACAAGATGGCCGAGGCCAACAAGGCTTTTGCCCATTTCAGATGGTAATTCCGGCGACTACTGCATTTTTACTGTTCTTTGCCCCTGTGGGCATGGAATTCGCAAACTTATTAGGAGGGCATTATGCCAAGAGATGTATCCTTAGAGAAAACGCGTAATATAGGCATCATGGCGCACATCGACGCCGGCAAAACCACCACCACCGAGCGTATCCTGTACTACACAGGCGTAAACTACAAGCTGGGTGAGACCCATGACGGCAGCGCCACCATGGACTGGATGGAGCAGGAGCAGGAGCGTGGTATCACCATCACCTCCGCCGCTACCACCTGCTACTGGAAGGGTTCCAAGAACCAGTTTCCTCAGACCCGTATCAACATCATCGACACCCCCGGTCACGTGGACTTCACTGTGGAAGTGGAGCGTTCTCTGCGTGTGCTGGACGGCTCTGTCACCGTGATGTGCGCTAAAGGCGGTGTGGAGCCCCAGTCTGAGACGGTGTGGCGTCAGGCCGACCACTATCATGTTCCCCGGATGGTGTACGTCAATAAGATGGACATCACCGGCGCCGATTTCTATCATGTGCTGGACATGATCCATGATCGTCTGAAGTGCAACGCCGTGCCCATCCAGCTGCCCATCGGGAAGGAGGATACCTTCAAGGGTATCATCGATCTGGTGGAGATGGATGCTGATATCTACTACGATCAGCTGGGCAAGGATATGCGTGTGGAGCCCATCCCTGAGGACATGGTGGACTTGGCCAACGAGTATCGTGAGAAGCTGCTGGACGCCGTTTCCATGTTCGATGATGAGATCATGGAGATGTATCTGGAGGGTCAGGAGATCCCCGCTTCCAAGATCCGTGCCGCCATCCGTAAGGCCACGCTGGCTGTGGAAATGGTGCCTGTCACCTGCGGTTCTTCCTACCGCAACAAAGGCGTCCAGAAGCTGCTGGATGCCGTGGTGGACTATATGCCCGCTCCCACCGATATCGAGGCCATCAGGGGTGTCAACCCCAAGACCGAGGAGGAGGAGGACCGTCACGCTTCCGACGACGAGCCCTTCGCCGCACTGGCCTTCAAGATCATGACCGACCCCTATGTGGGCCGTCTGAGCTTCTTCCGTGTGTACTCCGGTACGCTGAACACAGGTTCTGCGGTGCTCAATGCCACCAAGAACAAGCGTGAGCGTGTGGGTCGTCTGCTGCAGATGCACGCCAATCACCGTGAGGATCTGGAGACCGTCTATGCCGGCGACATCGCCGCCATGGTGGGCCTGAAGAACACCACCACGGGTGATACCCTGTGCGACGAGAAGAACCCCATCGTTCTGGAGTCCATGGAATTCCCCGAGCCTGTGATCCGCGTGGCCATCGAGCCCAAGACCAAGGCCGGCCAGGAGAAGATGGGCATCGCTCTGGCCAAGCTGGCCGAGGAGGATCCCACCTTCCGGGCCTACACCGACGAGGAGACGGGTCAGACCATCATCGCCGGTATGGGTGAGCTGCATCTGGAGATCATCGTGGACCGTCTGCTGCGTGAGTTCAAGGTAGAGGCCAATGTGGGCGCTCCTCAAGTGGCTTACAAGGAGACCGTCCGCAAGAAGGTCAACCACGAGACCAAGTACAAGCGCCAGAGCGGTGGCTCCGGCCAGTACGGTCACGTGAAGATCACGCTGGAGCCCAACGAGTCCGGCAAGGGCTACGAGTTTGTCAATGCCGTCGTGGGCGGCGCCATTCCCAAGGAGTATATCCCCGCCATCGACGCCGGTATTCAGGGCGCCATGCAGGCGGGCGTGCTGGCCGGCTATCCCGTGGTGGATGTGAAGGTCACGCTGTACGATGGTTCTTACCACGAGGTGGACTCCTCCGAAATGGCCTTTAAGATCGCCGGCTCCATGGCCTTTAAAGAGGCTATGCGTGAGGCGGATCCCGTCCTGCTGGAGCCCATCATGAAGGTGTGCGTTATCGTACCCGACGAGTATATGGGCGACGTCATCGGTGATCTGAATGCCCGCCGTGGCCAGATCCAGGGCTACGAGATGCGCTCCGGCGCCCAGCAGATCGATGCCTTTGTCCCCCTGTCCGAGATGTTCGGCTATGCTACCAACCTGCGCTCCCGCACCCAGGGCCGTGGTCAGTACACCATGGAACCCAGCCACTATGTGGAGCTGCCCAAGAGTCTGCAGGAGAAGCTGGTCAGCAAGCGCAGCGGCCATGAGGCGTAAATCCTAAATTTTAGGTTGCTTTTCTGCCGCAGATACTGTAAAATAGCAATGTCGAGCAAAACATTGCACTTTAAGAATTTGCAAAACTGTTAAGGAGGATCATTTCAAATGGCCAAGCAGAAATTTGAGAGAACCAAGCCCCATGTTAACATCGGCACCATCGGTCACATCGACCATGGTAAGACCACTCTGACCGCTGCCATCACCAAGTACCTGGCGATGCAGGGCGGTGCTGAGTACACCGACTACTCTTCCATCGATAAGGCTCCCGAGGAGCGTGAGCGTGGTATCACCATCAACACCGCCCACGTCGAGTATGAGACGGCCAAGCGTCACTATGCTCACGTGGACTGCCCGGGTCACGCCGACTATATCAAGAACATGATCACCGGTGCTGCCCAGATGGACGGCGCTATCCTGGTCATCGCTGCCACCGACGGCCCCATGGCTCAGACTCGTGAGCATCTGCTGCTGGCCCGTCAGGTGAACGTGCCCTCTGTGCTGGTGTTCCTGAACAAGTGCGACCAGGTCGACGACGAGGAGCTGCTGGAGCTGGTGGAGATGGAGGTCCGTGAGCTGCTGGACTTCTACGGCTTCCCCGGCGATGACACCCCCATCATCCGTGGTTCTGCTCTGAACGCCCTGATCTCCGAGTCCACCGATCCCAACGCTCCTGAGTATGCCTGCATCAAGGAGCTGATGGACGCTGTTGACACTTGGATCCCCACCCCCGACCGCAAGGAGGATATGCCCTTCCTGATGCCCGTCGAGGACGTGTTCACCATCTCCGGCCGTGGTACCGTTGCTACCGGTCGTGTGGAGCGTGGCGTGCTGAACCTGAACGAGAAGGTCGAGATCGTTGGCCTGTCCGACGAGAAGCGTGAGACCACCGTTACCGGTATCGAGATGTTCCACAAGCTGCTGGACTACGCTGAGGCTGGCGACAACATCGGCGCTCTGCTGCGTGGCGTGGCTAAGACCGAGATCGAGCGTGGTCAGGTTCTGTCCAAGCCCGGTTCCATTCATCCCCACACCAAGTTCGTTGGTCAGGTGTACGTTCTGACCAAGGACGAGGGTGGCCGTCACACCCCCTTCTTCAACAACTATCGTCCCCAGTTCTACTTCCGTACCACCGACGTGACCGGCATCATCTCCCTGCCCGAGGGCACTGAGATGTGCATGCCCGGCGATAACGTCGACATGAACGTGGAGCTGATCACCCCCATCGCTATCGAGACCGGTCTGCGTTTCGCTATCCGTGAGGGCGGCCGTACCGTTGGTTCCGGTGTTGTCATCGCCATCAACCAGGACTAATTGAACGAAGAGCTGTGACCCCAACGGCACACCATCGGTGCAGCCAAGGGTGAAATAGTATGAGATAAGGCGCAAGCGGAAACCGCTTGCGCCTTATTTTTATGCCGTTTAGGGAGATACATTCCAATCGGGGCGGCATCTTCTTACAAAGCGAAGAACTGAGCAATGCGCAAAGCGAAGAACTGAGCAATGCGACGTGGGGGAGAGCGGGGTAGAAGAAAGTGCAGCAAGGCGTTCTAATAGGAAGGAGATCCTATGGAGCGTGAAGGAGAGGCGTGTATTCTTTTAGGCCAGTGAGAAAAGGGCGGGCCGGCTGGGGGAAAGCATAAAGCGCGGAGGGCAGAGTTCGGTGTGTGATGTTTAGTATAAGATGCGTTTTTCGTTCTGCATAATAGAACAAGAAACGCAAAAAGGACAAGAGCAATGACCCCACTTTTGTATGCAAAATAGTATGCCCACAGGAACTTTCTCTGAAATATACAAAACAAGAAAAGAAATATGTAAATAACGACAAAATGCGGCGGAGGATATTGACAAATGACTCATTTGGGAATAAAATACGGGCATCGACATTGTAGAACGGCGAACGGAAATATCCGCTTACCGATGCGGCGCAAGGGAGAAGGTGTCGCATGAGTAAGCGGGCAGAGAGCCTGCTGCAAGTCAGAGAGAAAATCTGAAAAGGAGAAAACACTATGTCTGCTGGAGTATTCATTCTGATTCTGGTAGTGGCGATCGCAGCTCTGGTGCTGATGATCGTCAAAGCAAAGATGCATCCCGTGCTGGCGCTGTTTATTGCTGCGCTGGGTACCGGTATCGCCCTGGGTTACGGCGTCACCGGTTCCGTGGATTACATCAGCAACGGTTTTGGCGGCACGCTGGGCAGCGTGGGCATCACCATCATCCTTGGCGCCATCATTTCCATGGCCATCGAGGATACTGGCGCCGCCAAGGTCATTGCAAACTTCTTTATCAAGCTGTTCCGTGGTAAGCGTATGGAGCTGGCTCCGGCCCTGACGGCCTTCATTATGTCTATCCCTGTTTTCGGGGATATCACCATGGTGCTGACGGCGCCCATTGCCTCTATGCTCTCCAAGCGTAAGCACATCTCCATGTCCACCATGGCTTCCTTCACCGGTCTGGGCCTGTTCCTGACCCACGGTCTGGTGCCTCCCACCCCCGGCATCCTGGCCATCGCTCTGATGTTCGGCAGCGATCTGGGTATGACCATCGTCTGGGGTCTGGTCATCAGCTTCGTGGGCTTCTTCGGCACCTACTTCCTGCTGCGGAAGTGGACGGAGAAGGAGTGGATCGAGCCCAATCCTGAGTTCGTTCGTGGCATGGAGGAGACCGATTCCGACAGCGTGGATGACATCCTCATCAAGGATCCCGGCCTGCCCCACACCGGCGAGGGCTTCCTGCCCCTGCTGCTGCCTGTGCTGCTGATCTCCGTGTCCTCCTTCGCTCAGATGTATGCCGCTGAGGGCAGCGCTATCTACACCATCTGCACCACCATCGGCAACAAGGTCATCGCTCTGTCCATCGGCCTGCTGTACTCCTTCTATCTGGGCTACAAGCAGCGCAAGATGGTGCTGGGCGTGTACGCCGACACCTACAATGAGCCCAAGGCAAAGCTGGGCGAGGTCATGCTCAACAAGTGGGTGGCCCGTGGCTTGGTGGTTTGCCTGTCTCCCCTGCTGATCACCGCTATGGGCGGCGCCTTCGGCAACGTACTGAAGAACTCCCCCGCTCTGGAGCCCCTGTCCAAGCTCATCGCTGACAGCCCCATCCCCGCCATTCTGGTGCCTTGGGCCATCGCCGCTATCATGATGACCTCCGTGGGCTCCATGACCACCGCCGGTATGACCGCAGCCGCCATCGTGCTGCCCATGATGCCCGATCTGGGCCTGTCTTCTCTGGCCGCCGTGCTGGCCATCGGCAGTGGCACCATGATGGGCAACCACTACAACAACTCCGGCTTCTGGGTCATGGGTCAGTTCTTCCACCTGAATACCAAGCAGGCCGTGAAGTACGTCACGGTACCCTGCGCCGTGGCTTCCGTGATCTGTCTGATCGCCGTGGTCATCCTTAACGCTGTAGGCGTCTTCGGCTGATCTCTGCGTAACTGAATCAAACGTGCATTCCCAGCCGGGGACGCTCCGTTCACCGGGGCGTCCCCGGCCGCTTTTTTCCGGGGGACCGGAACCATAGAAAGGAGAATCCTGTCATGAGCATGAACATCCGTTTTGACAACAAGGTGGCCGTCGTCACCGGCGGTACCGCCGGCATCGGCTTGGCCTGCGCCCAGCTGTTCGGCCAGTTGGGGGCCAAGGTGGCCATCTGCGGCACCAATCCCACGAAGCTGGCTGCAGCGCTGGAGGAACTGAAGGCGCAGGGCATCACCGCCTTCGGCGAGACCTGCGACGTGTCCGACGACGAGTCCCTGAAGGGCTTTGCCCGCCACGCCGAGGAAGCACTGGGCGGGCTGGACATCTGGGTCAGCAACGCCGGTGTCTATCCCCAGTACAGCATCATCGACACCCCGGAGAACGTCTGGGACAAGACGGTGGACACCAACATGAAGTCGGTGTATCTGGGCGCACGCATTGCGTATGAGGCCATGAAGGATAAGGGCGGCGTCATGCTGCTGGCCTCCTCCTTTGCGGCGGTGTTCCCCTCTGTGGGCAGCGGCGTGTATGCCGCCACCAAGTCCGCCGTAAAGTCCATGGTGAACACGCTGGCAGCGGAGCTGGCCCCCTACGGCATCCGAGTCAACGGGTATATCCCCGGCGTCATCGATACGGACATGACCCACGCACTTACCGTCAGCAACGGCGAGGCCATGAAGAGCGCCATCGCCATGCAGACCTTCGGTGAGCCCATGGATGTGGCGTGGGCGCTGGCGTTTCTGGCATCGGACTATGCCCGCTATATCACCGGCACCACGCTGGAGATCAGCGGCGGCAAGATGGGCGTGCAGAACCCCGCCAAGGCGTGGAAGGATAAGGAAACCAGAGCGTAACGCACGAAAGGGAGGGATTTAACATGAACGTACAGAATAAGGTCATCGTTATCACCGGCGGTGCAGGCGGCATCGGCTCGGCACAGGCGAAGCTGCTGGCCCGGAATGGGGCCGAGGTCTGGATCCTGGATCTGGTGCAGGAGAAGATCGACCAGCTGGTGGAGGAGCTGAAGCGTCAGGGCGGCAAGGCCCACGGCGCCGTGGCGGATGTCACCAGCGAGGAGGAGTGGAAGACCATCGTAGAGCGCATCGTCTCCGAGAGCGGACGGCTGGATGTGGTGGTGAACAACGCCGGCATCAACATCCGCAAGCCCATCGAGGAAATGGTGAAGGACGAGTGGATGAAGATGATGGAGGTCAATACCGCCAGCGTCTTTCTGGCCACCAAGTATGTTCTGCCGGTGATGCGGAAGCAGGGGGGCGGCGCCATCATCAACACCTCCTCCATCTGCGGCCTCATCGGCCACATGAACACTCCGGAGGCCTACACGGCCACCAAGGGCGCTATCACCCTGCTGACCAAGTCTGTGGCCGCCCGGTATGGCAAGGACAACATCCGCTGCAACTCCATCCATCCCGCCACCGTGGACACGCCCTTTGTGGCGGCTCTGATGGCGGACCCGGTGAAGAAGCAGGCCCGGCTCAACGAGATCCCGCTGGGCCGCCTGACCTCCGTGGAGGATGTGGCCAATGCGGTGCTGTATCTGGCCAGCGACGAGGCGTCCTTCCTCAACGGCGTGAACCTGCCCATCGACGGCGGTGTGACGTGCTATTAAAAAATTGCGGAAGGAGTGAATGGATCCTTCCGTGAGAGATTTGCCGTCTGCTGTGCGGCACTGAGGCAAAAGAAAGCGGAGGGGGAAACCATGTTTCCCCTCCGCTTTGTGAGACGATCGGTATACAGTTGGATCGCAGGACCCGTTACAGGAGGTCATCGGCGGGCTGATAGCCGTAAAGACTGCGGGAGATGTCGGCGGAGGCCTGCCTCAGATCGTCCAGCAGTCCACCCCGCAGGGCAGTGCGGACACGGGGGGTCATGCCGGAGATGCTGATGGAGCAGGAGACTTGCCCCGGTGCGGAGAACACCGGCACTGCCACGCAGGACAGACCCACCTCCACCTCCTCGTTGTCCATGGCGTAGCCGTCGGCTCGGATGTGCCGCAGCTCCGCCTGAAGCTGACGGGGGTCCACAATGGTGTTGAAGGTCAGGGCCTTCAGCGATCCGGCGAGGATGTGCTGCTGCTCATCCTCCGGCATATAGGCCAGAATACACTTGCCCACGCCGGTGCAGTGGAGGTAGTTCTTGGTGCCGATCTGGGTGTTGATAGACAGCGACCGGCTGGACTCCACCTTGTCCACATAGACGACGCTGTCCCCTTGAGCCACGCCGCAGTGGGCGATCTCGCCGTATTTCAGGCTAATCTGCTCCAGATAGGGGTGGACGGTGCGGATGATGCTGTTCTGGACCTTGATGGTGTTGGAGAAGCTCAGCAGCTTCAGGCTCAGCACATACTTCTGGTTATCTGCGTTCTGCTGCAGGTAGCCCAGTGTGGTCAGGGTGTTGATGAGGCCGAAGGCGGTGCTCTTGTTCAGCTCCAGCGCATCAGCGATCTCCTTGACGCTGCGCTCTCCGCCGCCGCACTGTTGAAGGTATTCCAGAATGGAGAAGGCCCGCTCCACCGACTGGATGGTTTTTGTGGTTGCCATATCTTTTCCTTCCTTGTTCGTTCTGTATCATAGAACATTGCGAACCAATCTAATTCAGACCATTATAGACCTTCTCACAGATAAAGTCAACTAATACCGGAAAACAGTCAAGTTTTTTAGAAAAGCAGAAGATATCCTATTGACAAAAGGCACCATGGATTTTATAATATTTTCAGAATGATAAACGGCATTATAGAACAACCGCCAAACCAAGCCGCAGCCTGCGGCCAGTAACATAAGAAAAAGAGATATGTCATATTTGAAGGAGGAAACACAATGGAAAACCGTAGTAAGGCGATCCTTGGCATGGAGGACAGCGCATTTGCCCGCTCCCTGTTCAAGTCCATGGGCTACACAGACAGCGAACTGAAGGAGGGCAAGCCCCTGATCGGCATTGCCAATACCTGGAACACGCTGGTTCCCGGCCACTACAATCTGGACAAGGTGGCTGAGTATGTGAAGAACGGCATCTATGCCGCCGGCGGCACCGCTGTGGAGTTCGGCACCATCGCTGCCTGCGATGGTGTGGCACAGGGCCATGAGGGTATGCACTACATTCTGCCCTCCCGTGAGATCATCTGTGACTCCGTGGAGATCATGGCGCAGGCCCACCGGCTGGACGGTCTGGTGCTGCTGGCCTCCTGCGATAAGATCGTGCCTGCCATGCTGATGGCGGCGGCTCGTCTGGATATCCCCTGCATTGTCTGCGTGGGCGGTCCCATGCTGGGCGGCATCGAGTTCGACGGCCGTAAGTCCGACCTGACCTCCATCTCCGAGGCCCTGGGTATGCTGAAGGCCGGTAAGATCACCGAGTGCGAGTACAACTCTCTGGAGAACACCGCCTGTCCCGGCTGCGGCTCCTGTTCCTTCCTTGGCACCGCCAACACCATGTGCTGCGTGTCCGAGGCACTGGGCATGACCCTGCCCGGCGGCGCTCTGATCCCCGCTGCTTACGCCGGCCGTCTGCGCCACTCCTTCGAGTCCGGCCGTGCCATCGTGGAGCTGTGCAAGAAGGGCATCACCGCCCGCCAGATTCTCACCAAGGAGGCCATCCGCAACGCCATCAAGGTGACCATGGCCATCTGCGGCTCCACCAACGCCGTGCTGCATCTGCCCGCCATTGCCAACGAGGCGGAGCTGGATATGAACGTGCTGGAGGAGTTCGAGGCCCTCACCAAGACCACACCCCAGATCGCCAAGGTCAATCCCGCTGCCAAGCCGGAGATGGAGGCATTCTACCGGGCCGGCGGTATCCCCCGTGTCATGCAGCATCTGGGCGGCCTGCTGGATACCTCCGTCATGACCGTCAGCGGCAAAACGCTGGCCGAGAATCTGGCCGGCTACGTCTACGAGTATCCGGAGGATCCCACCATCATCAAGACGGTGGAGGAGCCCTTCTCCAAGACCGGCGGCGTGGCCGTTCTGCACGGCAACCTCTGCCCCCGTACCGCCGTGTCCAAGCCCGGCGCCATCGATCCCTCCATGCACCGCTTTGTGGGTAAAGCCAAGTGCTACAACAGCGAGGAGGAGGCCGAGGAGGCCATCCTGGGCGGCAAGATCCAGGCCGGCGACGTGGTGGTCATCCGCTACGAGGGTCCCAAGGGCGGCCCCGGTATGCGTGAGATGTTCAAGGCCATGAAGTATATGTACGGCGTGGGCCTGAGCAAGTCCGCTGCCCTGATCACCGACGGCCGGTTCTCCGGCACCAACAACGGCTGCTTCGTGGGCCATATCTCCCCGGAGGCTGCCGAGGGCGGTCCTCTGGCCATCGTTCACGACGGCGACGAGATCCTCATCGACGTGGATGAGGGCGTTCTGGAGCTGCACGTCTCCGACGAGGAGATCGCTGAGCGCTACAAGACACTGGAACTGCCCAAGAAGAACATCCCCAACGGCTATCTGCGGCTGTATGCCAAGGTGGCTGCCTCTGCCGACGAGGGCGCTATCATCAAGGCGTAACTCAGCATCCGACAGATAGAAAAATGCCGCACCGGCTGCTGCCGGGCGACGGATACGTTAGGAGGCAATGTAATGTCCGATAAGAAAGTCATGAAAACCATGGACGGTAACGAGGCCTGTGCCACCGTTGCCTACCATTTCACCGATGTAGCCGGTATCTACCCCATCACCCCCTCCTCTCCCATGAGCGAGAAGGTGGATGAGTGGTCTGCCGCCGGTAAGAAGAATATGTTCGGCCAGCCTGTGCGGCTGGTGGAGATGCAGTCCGAGGCGGGCGCTGCCGGCGCCCTCCACGGCGTGGCGGAGGCCGGTGCGCTGGCCACTACCTTCACCTCCTCTCAGGGTCTGCTGCTGATGATCCCCAACCTGTATATCATGGCCGGCCACCGGATGCCCGCCGTGTTCCACGTGGCTGCCCGTTCCGTGGCCCAGCACGCCAACAACATCTTCGGTGACCATCAGGATGTCATGAGCTGCCGTACCACCGGCGTCACCATGATGTCCACCGGCAGCGTGCAGGAGGTCATGGATCTGGCCGCCGTGGCCCACCTGACCACCATCAAGACCCGTGTACCCTTCATCCACTTCCACGACGGCTTCCGCACCAGCCACGAGATCCAGAAGATCGAGGTCATCGATCTGGACAAGGTGGAGAAGCTGCTGGACCGTCAGGCACTGGAGGACTATCATGCCATCGCCATGAACCCGGAGCATCCGGTGATGCGTACCACCGTGCAGGGCCCCGACGTCTACTATCAGTCTCAGGAGGCCAACAACGGCGCCTATGACAGCATCCCCGCTGTGGTGGAGGGGTATATGCAGGGCATCAACGAGATCACCGGTCGGGACTACCACATTTTCAATTACTACGGCGCCAAGGATGCCGACCGTGTCATGGTGATGATGGGCTCCGCCTGCGAGTGCGCCCGTGAGGTGGTGGACTATCTGTGTGCCAAGGGCGAGAAGGTGGGTCTGATGCAGATCCATCTGTTCCGCCCCTTCGACATGGAGTACTTCCTGAACGCCCTGCCCAGAACGGTGAAGAAGATCACCGCCATGGACCGCTCCAAGGAGCCCGGCGCCATTGCCGGCGCTGTGTATCTGGATGTGTGCGCCGCCTTTGCCAACCGCAGCGACGCTCCGGAGATCTACGGCGGCCGCTATGGTCTGGCCTCTAAGGACGTGACGCCCGCCCAGCTGAAGGCCGTGTTCGACAACATGAAGGATGAAAGCGGCAAGCACCTGTTCACCATCGGCGTCAACGACGATGTGACTCATCTGTCTCTGGATGTCCATGAGCCTCTCATCACCGAGTCCGCCGACACCGTGTCCTGCAAGTTCTGGGGTCTGGGCTCCGACGGTACGGTGGGTGCCAACAAGAACTCCGCCAAGATCATCGGTGACTACGCCGGTATGTATACGCAGGCCTACTTCGAGTACGACTCCAAGAAGTCCTACGGCATCACCAAGAGCCACCTGCGGTTCAGCAAGAGTCCCATCCGCTCCACCTACCTCATCAAGGCGGCGGATTTTCTGGCCTGTCACTCCCAGTCCTACATCACCCGCTATGACATGATCCACGAGATCAAGGACGGCGGTACCTTCCTGCTGAACACCTCCTGGACCGAGGAGGAGCTGACGGAGAAGCTGCCCGGCGACGTCAAGCAGTACATCGCCCGCCACAACGTGCAGTTCTATATCGTGGACGCCAACCGTCTGGCCCGTGAGCTGGGCTTGGGCAACCACGCCAACATGATCCTGCAGGCCGCCTTCTTCAAGCTCTCCGGTGTGATGCCGGTGGAGGACGCCGTGCGCCACATGAAGGAGGCTGTGCAAAAGACCTACGCCAAGAAGGGCGAGAAGGTGGTCAACATGAACATGGCCGCCGTGGACGCCGGTATCAACAGCCCTGTGAAGGTCAACGTTCCCGCTGACTGGGCGAATGCCGCCGACGACCGCACCGTGGACGAGAGCCTGCCGGATGTGGTGAAGAACATCGTGGTCCCCTGCAACCGTCAGCGTGGCGACGATTTGCCCGTGTCCGCCTTCCTGCCCTATCAGGACGGCACCTATCCGCTGGGTACCTCCAAGTACGACAAGCGTGGCATTGCCGCCTTCCTGCCCCAGTGGGACAGCAACAAGTGCCTGCAGTGCAACCAGTGTACCTTTGTCTGCCCCCATGCCGCCATCCGGGCCTATCTGGTGGACGAGGAGGAGGCCGCTGCGGCTCCCGCCGCCTTCACCACCGTTCCCGCCAAGGGAACCAAGGGCTTGCAGTACCGCCTGCAGGTCAGCACGCTGGATTGCACCGGCTGCGGCAGCTGCGCCGCTTCCTGTCTCGCCAAGGATAAGGCCTTGACGATGCAGCCTGTGGATGATACTATGTATGATGAAACCAATTGGAACTATGCCCTGTCCCTGAAGGACAAGCCCGGTGTGTTCGACCGCAAGACCCTCAAGGGCAGCCAGTTCAGCCAGCCGCTGGTGGAGTTCTCCGGCGCCTGCGCCGGCTGCGGCGAGACCCCCTATGCCAAGCTCATCACCCAGCTGTACGGCGAAAAGACCTACTGGGTCAACGGCGTGGGCTGCTCTCTGGCTTGGGCCGGTGCATTCCCGTCCCTGCCCTATACCAAGAACAAGGAAGGCCGTGGCCCTGCCTTCTACGGTACCCTGTTCGAGGATCAGGCCGAGAACGGTCTGGGCGTGGTGCTGGCTACCAAGCAGCGCCGGGCCTACGTCAAGCAGGTGGCTCAGCAGCTGCTGCCGCTGGTCCCCGGCACGGAGCTGGAGACGGCCATCAACGCTTGGTTGTCCTCCTTCGACGATCTGGATGCCAACGATGCCGATGCCCGCAAGCTGGCGGCGGCTCTGGAGTCTGCCTCCCTCACCGGTGAGGCTGCCGAGCTGGCCGAGAAGCTGCTGAAGAACAAGGATCAGCTGGGCAAGAAGGTGGTATGGCTTTTCGGCGGCGACGGCTGGGCCTACGACATCGGCTATGGCGGACTGGATCACGTCATGGCCTCCGGCGAGGACATCAACGTCTTTGTGGTGGATACCGAGGTGTACTCCAACACCGGCGGCCAGTCCTCCAAGGCCACGCCTGTGGGCGCCTCCGCCAAGTTCGCTGACGGCGGCAAAAAGACTGCCAAGAAGGATCTGGGCCGTCTGATGATGACCTATCCCAACGTGTATGTGGCCTCCGTGGCCATGGGCGCCAATCCCGCTCAGCTGATGAAGGCCGTCACCGAGGCTGTGGCCCACAAGGGCCCCTCCATCGTCATCGCCTACGCCCCCTGCATCAACCACGGCATCAAGGCTGGCATGAACAACGTGCAGGCCGAGATGAAGAAGGCTGTGGACTGCGGCCTGTGGCCCCTGTACCGCTACGATCCCAACAAGACCGAAAAGCCCTTCTCTCTGGACTATAAGAAGCCCTCTGTGCCTGTGGAGGAGTTCTTCAACGGTGAGGTCCGCTATGCCGGCCTGAAGATCAAGTATCCGGAGACGGCGGCCAAGCTCTTTGCCGAGGCTCAGGTGGAGGCAGATGCCCGCTATGAGACCTATGTGGCGCTGGCGCACAGCTACAACAAGGACTAAAATACAGATAGAAAAAATCACAGCGTGACCCACCGGGACAGACGGCGCAAGCCGTCTGTCCCGGCTGTGTGTACGCAGCCCTCTGCGGGCGGGAAGGAATCCGGTATGATCGAATCATTTCTCTCGGTAGGCACACAGGTGCTGATCCTGTTCCTCATGATCGGCACGGGCTTCGTGCTGGGGAAGCTGCACCTCATCACCCACAAGGGCGTGGTGTCCATGTCCAACCTGCTGATGTATGTGGTGTCCCCCTGTATCCTCATCGTGGTGTTCCAGCGGCCGCTGGAGACGGAGACCTTCCACAATTTTTGGGTAGCGCTGCTGGCGGCGCTGGTGATCCACGGCATCAATATTCTGGTCAGTGAGTTGGTCATCCGGGACCGGGATCCCATGCGAAAGAGCTTCTTCCGATTTTCCGCCATTTTCTCCAACTGCGGCTTCATGGCAGTGCCGCTGCAAACGGCTATCCTGGGTTCGCTGGGTGTGTTCTACGGCTCGGCCTATCTGCTGGTGTTCACCGTCCTGACCTGGACGCTGGGCATCCAGCTGGTGAAGGGCGGCAAGATGGCGTTCTCATGGCGCACGCTGCTGATGAATCCCGGTGTGATCGGCGTGGTCATCGCCATGGTGCTGTACCTGCTGCAGATCACCTTGCCGGAGATCATTCTATCCCCCATTACATATCTCTCCGACATGAATACGCCCCTGCCCATGGTGGTCATCGGCTACCAGCTGTCTCAGGCGGATTTCCGCCGGGCGCTGCACGGGGCCAGCTTCTGGGTGTCGGCGGCACTGCGGCTGGTGATTTTGCCGCTGCTGGCGCTGGGGGTGTGTATGCTGATGCGGCTGGACTCCGGCGTGACGCTGGCGGTGGTCATTGCGGCCAGCACGCCTCCGGCGGCGCTGCTGGGGATGTTCGCCGCCAAGTTCGACAGGGATGTGTCTCTGGCTCCATCGCTGGTGGCGGTGCAGACACTGCTGTCCATGATTACCATGCCGATGGTGCTGGGACTGGCGAAGTTCCTGGTTTGAGCTTCTTCTGTATTATAGAATTAAAGTCCGGAAACCAGTCGTTTCCGGACTTTATTTTTACCCTCGGCGGCGATCATGGCAAGACCGTCTCTCACCGTATCAGCACGCCGCAGACCAGCGCCATATACTCCGGCAGGCATCCCTTCCGGCTCCACAGAAGCGGCCAGCCCAGCAGCTGCTCCGCCGCAGCGGACACGTCGCAGCCCAAAGACTCCAGCGTATAGCCGATGCCCTCCGGATACCGGCAGGGCCGGCCCTCCGGCCGGGTGCAGTGCTCGCACAGATGGCACCCGCCCACGGTGAGGATATCCGACCGGGGATACTCCTCCCGCAGCCGGAGGATCATCTGCCGGGCCGTCCGGGAGAACAGCTGCCGTAGTCGCTCCGCCAGATCCTCCGGATCATAGCTGCGGGCCTGCTCCTCCGGGGAGAACCGGAGCTGCACGCCCCGCAGGCACACCTCCCGGAATCCGCTCCAGTAGCCGGAGACGGAGAAATCATAGGGGGGACATACCCACACCTGCCCGTAGTTATCACACCCCCGGCACCCGGCGTCATAGTGGTCGGTATCCACATACCGCTCCACGAATTGAGCCACCGGCAGGGTGGGGGAGGTATATTCCCGAATGTCCATAGCGGCACCTCCATAGGGGAGAATTTTTCTGTATCCATGGTATGGATTAGCTTACCACGCTGGCAGCAGGGCCGTCAAGAGGGGATATTCAGGCTGTAATGATTATTTATTATTTTAATAATAAAACGGAATCCTCTATTGCCAAGAATGGAGGACATCTGCTATAATATGCGTGAAAAGTGCCGGGCTGTCGGCAGAGCATGATGCATTTGGAACTTAACGGGAACTTAGCGAGGGAACACATGAGAAATTTGTACTGCAACGTGGAGGCGCTGCGTAAGCAGGTCTTTGCCGCTGTGGCAAAGCTGGCCTATGAGGGTGGGGACTACTGCTCCCGCATGGAGAAGCTGCCCTATGAGATCATCCCCGGTGAGGTGGGGACCTATCGGGAATCCATTTTTCTGGAGCGGGCCATCGTTGGTGAGCGCATCCGGCTGGCCATGGGTCTGCCGCTGCGGGACGTGACGGAGGAGAACATGATCTCCGACGGCGTGGAGGCTAGCGCCATCTCCGAAAAATACTACGATCCACCGCTGATCAACATCATCAAGTACGCCTGTCACGCCTGCCCGGACACCCACTACGAGGTGACGCAGGCCTGTCAGGGGTGCTTGGCTAAGCACTGCTATCAGTCCTGCCCCAAGGGCGCCATCGAGCTGGAGCATGGCCGGGCCCGCATCGATCAGACCAAATGCATCAAGTGCGGCCGGTGCAAGGAGGCCTGCTCCTATCAGGCCATCATCAAATTCCTGCGGCCCTGTCAGGAGGCCTGCGGCATGAACGCCATCGGCAAGGACCAGTATGGCCGGGCGGACATCGACCATGAAAAATGCGTCAACTGCGGCCAGTGTCTGGTGAACTGCCCCTTCGGCGCCATTGTGGACAAGGGCCAGATCTTCCAGCTGATCCACGCCATCAAGAAGGGGGAGAAGGTCATCGCCATCATCGCCCCGGCCTTCTGGGGCCAGTTTGGCGAAAAGGTCACTCCCGGACAGATCCTCACCGCCATGAAGCAGCTGGGCTTCGAAGGACTGGAGGAGGTGGCGGTGGGCGCCGACCTCTGCGCCGTGGAGGAGGCGGAGGAGTTCATGGAGCACGTCCCCGCCAGACAGCCCTTTATGGCAACCTCCTGCTGCCCGGCATGGTCCGTCATGGCCAAGAAGGAGTTCCCCGGCTTTGCGCCGTACATCTCCATGACCATGACCCCCATGGTGCTGACGGCCCGACTCCAGAAGCGGAAGCACCCCGACTGCAAGATCGCCTTTATTGGCCCCTGCGCCGCCAAGAAGCTGGAGGCCAGCCGCCGTAGCGTCCGCAGCGAGGTGGACTTCGTGCTGACCTTTGAGGAGCTGCGGGGAATGTTCGCCGCCAAGGATATCGACTTCTCCCAAATCCCTGATACGGAGGCTCACTATAAGGCGTCGGCTCCCGGCGTGGGCTTTGCTGCCTCCGGCGGCGTGGCTAAGGCCGTGGAGAAGGTGATTCAGACCAAGAATCCGGATCGGGAGGTCAAGACGGTGTACGCCGCGGGCTTGCGGGCCTGCCGCCAGATGCTGCGGGTGGCCCGGTCCGGCAAATACGACGGCTATCTGCTGGAGGGCATGGCCTGCCCTGGCGGCTGCATCGCTGGCGCCGGTACGGTTCAGCCGCCGGAGAAGTCCCGGCGTATGCTGGAGCAGTACGAGGCTCGGGCGGCGCTGGACAACCCACTGGATTCGGAGTATATGGAGGACATTGAGCTGCTGTACGAGGATCCGGAGAACTGGGACCGTGTGTCCCGGCACTGATAGGCGGAATATGGGATAGAAGATCTCGATGGAAGGGGCAAAAGAGGGACACGCTGGCGGGCGTGTCCCTCTTTTGCTGCGGGGAGGCTGTTTTGTTCAGAAGATTTTTCCCTTGTCTCCGATAGCCCACTTTTCCGGCTGCTGGGAAAAGCGGGCCGCCGGAGGCACGTTCCCATCGAAGTTACCCGCAGGAGACAACAAAAGCGAAAAGCATCATAGGCTGCTGAAGGCTATCAACATAAATATAGCACTGTCATTCCCACGACCAGTCCGCAGACCGACCGTGGGAATCCGTAATACCTTTGCATGAGTTGCCGTACGGTGAAAACAAACCGTATAATTCGATGCGTATATTTCAAATTGTTATCATACTTCCCGCCTTGCTGAACAGAAGCACACAACGAAAAAACCCCTGATGGGAGCAAGAGTTATACCATCCGGAAGACCCTCTGCATCCCGTCATATCCCCGAAAAATCTGCGAACAGACGTCGGTTATTCCGAACGGCAGAGCATATGACGGAATTTGAACAATTTCATTCAGCGAAACGAAATAACGCGTCAGGGGAAACCAAGGTAGTCAAAAAGTACCATATTTCGGGGAAAACAGCGATTTCTGAGTTTTCGGTATCGTTACCGGCAATGAGCAAAGTGTGAATTTTCTGTGAAAATTGCAAAAAAATTTTGTGATGATTTTGTCGATTCTGATTGTTGACTTTTTTCACAAAAGAGATATGATAATGTCGTATGACGGAGACGGAAACGTTTTCTGTCGGTAATGGCCGTTATATTTGTGCGAAAAATGTACCTGCGGAGCGGGAGTTCCCCCGTGCCGCACCCGGACTGCAGCCGGGAAAACCTTTTGTGTCATTGTGTAAGGAGGAGACAATATGATTAGTTTTCTGATCTGTCTTGCTTTGCTGATCGGCGGCTACTTCCTGTACGGCAAGGTCGTAGAGAACACCTTCGGCCCCGACGACCGTGAAACGCCTGCCGTAAAGATCAACGACGGCGTGGACTATGTGGTCCTGCCCCAGTGGAAGCTGTTCATGATCCAGCTGCTGAACATTGCGGGCCTCGGTCCCATCTTCGGCGCTTTGCAGGGTGCTCTGTGGGGCCCCATCGTGTTCCTGTGGATCACCTTCGGCACCATCTTTGCTGGCGGCGTCCACGACTATTTCTCCGGTATGATGAGCGAGCGCAACAACGGTGCCTCCATCTCCGAGATCTCCGGCATCTATCTGGGCGGCTTCATGAAGAACGTCATGCGCGTGTTCAGCGTGGTGCTGCTGATCATGGTGGGCACCGTGTTCGCCGTGGGTCCTGCCGGCCTGATCGTCACCCTGTTCAAGAACGGCGGCTCCAACGGTATCGTCACCACCACGCTGTTCTGGCTGATTATCGTGCTGGTCTATTACTTCATCGCTACCTTCCTGTCCATCGACAAGATCATCGGCAAGATTTATCCCGTGTTTGGTATCTGCCTGATCGTTATGGCGGCGGGCGTGATCATCGGTATCTTTGTCAAGCCTGAGTACACCATTCCCGAGCTGTGGGACAACTTCCGCTCCATGCATCCCAGCGGAACCCCCGTGTGGAGCTTCATGTTCATCACCGTGGCCTGCGGTGCTATCTCCGGCTTCCATTCCACCCAGAGCCCCCTGATGGCTCGCTGCATGAAGAGCGAGAAGCAGGGTCACTTCGTGTTCTACGGCGCCATGGTTTCCGAGGGTATCATTGCGCTGGTGTGGGCCGCTGCCGGATGCGCCCTGTATGAGGTCACCGGTGGCCTGAATACCGGACTGGCCGAGATTCTGGCCAACGGTCAGTCTGCCGCCATTTACGATGTGTGCATCAAGACCATGGGTAAGGTCGGCGTGGCTCTGGCCATGCTGGGCGTGATCGCCTGCCCCATCACCTCCGGCGATACGGCCTTCCGCAGCGCCCGTCTGGTGCTGGCCGACTGGTTCAAGCTGGACCAGAAGAAGTGGAAGAACCGTCTGCTGCTGTGTGTGCCCGTGCTGGGTATCGGCGCTATTTTGGGTGTGGGTAATGCTCTGGGCGCCATCAACTATACCATCATCTGGCGTTACTTCAGCTGGACCAACCAGACGCTGGCAATGATCGTGCTGTGGGCTGCCTCCATGTATCTGTTCTACGATAAGAAGAACTACTGGCTGACGGCTGTTCCCGCTACCTTCATGAGCGCCGTGTCTGCCACCTACTTCCTGCTGGGCAACGAGTGCCTGGGTCAACTCATCAACCACAAGGCCGCTGACGGCACCATCATTTACAACACCGCCGTGGCATATCCCATCGGTATCGCTGTGGCAGCGCTGTTCTTGGGTATCTTCCTGTATACCATCAAAAAGCGCCATACGCAGCCTCACTATGAGACGCTGGGCAAGTAACTTTTCATGCAAAGCAGTGGGGGGGCACGCTCTCCCACTGCTTTTCGCACTTTGGAGGGACACACGATGTTTACACCTGTGAAACTGGGCAACACCACTCTGCCGCCGGAGGTGCTGAAGGCAGACAAGAAGTCCTGCAAGCGCTACGGCCCCTGCGGCGTGGGAGAGCAGGCGCTGTATCTCAACAGCTTCTTCATCGACCGGCGGTACTATGTGGCACTGGAGTCCGTGCGCCGTGTCTTTAAGCGGGTGGCCATGAGCAAGGGCGGCTTCACCGGCAAGGGGGCCTTCGGCTCCATCCCCTATCTGGTGGTGGAGCTGGACGACGGCAGCCAGAAGCAGTGCAACTTCAAGCACGAGGAGGACGTGGACCTTCTGCTGGCCCACATGGCACGGGTCTGCCCGGATATCCCCCGCCACAGTGTGGAGGCGGAGCGCCGCCTGCGGGAAAAGGCCGAGCGGGAGGCCAAGCGCTATCTCAAGCAGCTGACGCCGCAGGCGCAGGCCGCACGGGAGACACTGGAGCAGGCCCAGCAGCTGCTGGAGGAGTACCCGGAGCAGACGGCGAAGCTGTCCACGGCGGCTAAGGCCAAGCGGGTCAATGACCGCAGCAATCCCGCCTATCGCTGGGTGGCGCTGGCTATTATTGTGGCGGGCATCGCCGCCGTGGTGTACGGCATTATGGCCCTGATCCGTGGCGAGAATGTGGGCGTGTACTTCGCCCTGTTCGGCCTGGCGGCCATCTTCTTCTTTTCCGGCGCCCATGTGCTGCCTACCGCCAAGAACAACAAGAAAGCCATCGCCCAGGAGTGGGAGCGCTCCATCTCCGACGTGGCTGCCCTGCTGCCGGAGGACTTCCCGGTGCCGGCCCGGTACGCCCACCCTGTGGTGCTGCAGCGGATGATCCGGGTGCTGCGGGAGGGCCGTGCCCAGAGCGTGGGGGAGGCCCTGAACGTCATGAAAAAGGATCTGAAGGCCCTGAACGCCTCCGTGCAGGTAGAGCAGGAGGAGTACGACGAGGTAGTGGCCATCAAGCCCATGTTCCTGCTGTGGGACTACGAATAAAAGACGAAAAAAGGCGGCGTATGCGGCCTTTTTTTCATGGCCGGAGCGCCACCGCAGCATGGAGTGAAATTTTGGGTTCTCCTTGCAATTCATGGAAATACGTGGTATCATGAGTAAAAATGCAATGAGTGTCATTTCAGGCGGAGATTTATGCTATTTTTCTGCGTAAGTCTCCCTTTTTATCAAAGGGGTGGCGTTGTGCCGACGGAGGTTGACAGAGCATGGAGGGGCAGACTACACTTTCCAAGCAAGCAAGCAAGCAAGCAAGCAAGCAAGCAAGCAAGCAAGCAAGCAAGCAAGCAA
>ENA-OUOW01000881-OUOW01000881.1-human-gut-metagenome-genome-assembly--contig:-NODE-881-length-23193-cov-4.698980_pt1 | contig 23193 bp, 38 predicted proteins | sample MGYA00237938_ERZ548769 | MGnify/ENA primary metagenome ERZ548769 (study PRJEB26490, sample SAMN05356870) | human gut metagenome | biome: terrestrial biome; feature: human-associated habitat; material... | reverse complement strand
AGACAGCAACTACAGCTATCCGTGGTCTTGGAAATGTCGTGATTGCAGTTGGCCTGATTCAGGGCGATTTGACAACAGTCGGAACAGGCATGGCCATGGCTGGACTGTCCACTGTAATCAGAGAAGTTGCGGATAACTGGGAAGCAATCAAAGAAGGAGATTGGAGCGGGGTAGACAAAGTTCAGCTTGCAATCGGGGCTGTTGAAATGATTGCCGGATTTGTAACTGTGCTGATAAAGCTCAACAACATCAAGTCCAGTATCCCTGATATTACAGCTACGCAGGAAACAATGAGTTCGGTTGGAGGTGCTGCTGAGGCACTGAACACTGGGACCAGTGCGCTTACATCAAAGTTGAAAGACCTTGTTGTGAATATTGGTCTTGGTGTGGCGATAATCGCAGAGGTCTCCGCAGCGGCGATCATCTTTATTGGGGCAATCGCCATCCTCGGATGGGAACTTGATAAGGTTCGGGAGGCATGGCAGCCGGTCATTGACAACGCCGGAACTGTTGCAATTTCTGTCGGAATCGGAACAGGAATCCTTGTAGGCGTTGGTGCAATCTGCTATGCGCTTGGCACCGTCGGAAAAGGAATTGCCCTCAATGTCGGTATCGGCACTGCAATTCTGGTTGAACTTGGCGTTGCTGCGGCAGTTTTTATCGCTGAAATTTGGGGAATTGGAAAGGGCCTTGACGAAATCGGAAAGGCATGGGAACCAGTCCTTAACAACGGCGAGAACATCGCAATATCTATAGGCATCGGCACAGGACTTTTGGTTGGTATTGGCGTAGTTACGGCGGCACTCGGTGCGGCGACAGTCGGAACGGCTGGACTTATCCCCATTGCGGTTGGTCTCGGAACTGCGTTGCTCGTTGAGTTGGCGGCTGCATTTGTCCTGTTCTGCGATAGCCTTGTCAAAGTTGCAGATGAATTAACCGATGAACTTGCACCAGCATTCGATAGATTGAACCCAAAGATTCCGGGGCTGATTGATGATACCGATGACTTTATAAAGCTCATGTCGGAGTTGGCAGGCGATATTTCCAGCTACAATGACAGCATGGCGAAAATGTCGTGGGATTCCATTGTAGATAAATTCCGGTCGTTTTTCGTGAAAAGCCCGATTAAGACGTTTGCATCCAGCGTGAAAACCATCTCGGACGATACATCCAATTTGAACAAGAAGTTGCAGAAAGCGAACGACGAACTTACAAGCGCAGTTGGCTTGCTGGGCAATTACACGGCATTGATGGATAAAATGCGAGAATTAAGTTCCGGGAGCCAGAACATTGATTTGCCGGACGGAATTTACACAAACCTCAAAGCGGCTGGCTCCAAATTGGTAACAGGCTGGGCAGATGGAATGAAGGACAAAAAGTCCTACTTGAAAAGCACACTTTCCGATATTTCGACAAGCGTCTTTGACAGTGATACCGCTTATTCCACCGGCTATTCCTTCGGCCAGTCCCTGGCGAACGGTATCTCTCAGGCCATCAAGAACGCTACCTACCCGTCCTTGAAGGGGACCATGAGTACATCCGGCGGCACAGCCAGAATGTCGTTCAGTGCATACGCTTCCGGCGGTTTCCCGGACCCCGGCCAGTTCTTCCTTGCCCGTGAAAACGGTGTCCCGGAAATGGTCGGCTCCATCGGACGCAGAACAGCCGTTGCCAACAACGACCAGATCGTTGAAGCCGTCAAAGCCGGTGTATACGAAGCTGTTGTTGCGGCTACCAGCGGTGGGAACAACCAGAACGGCGGTCAGGCGCAGGTGGTATCCGCCAACGTCAACGGAAAGAACCTGTTTGAGTTTGTGGTGGATTATGCCCGTGGTGAAACCGTTCGTACCGGTGCGAACCCCCTGCTGGAATTTTGACCGGAGGTGATGCGGATTGACTATCAACAAATTCGACCCGCAGAACCGCTGGATGGTGGGCGATAAGCCCATCTACGAACCCAGCGGTGGGGTGTCCATCCAACATGAAAACATTGCCGGTTCAAGCAGCGGGCGAACCGAAGACGGCGTTATCCATATCGACTGGGTGCGCCGGGACGTTCGGAAAGTCGGCCTGAAATGGAAGGCAATGACCGAGGCTGAACTGAACTATATCGTTGACCTGATGCAGGGAAAAGAATATCAGTTCACCTTCCTGGACCGTGGCCAAAAGTACACGATGGAGGCGTATTCCTCGAACTGCTCCTACACCATGTACTCCTACGCTCTTGGGAACACCATCTACACCGACGTGAGCATCAACGTCATTGAAAAGTAAAAGGAGGCGGAATCAGTGCTGTCAAATAAGTTTGTAAGAAGCGACGGAACGGTGATTGATTCCGCCTCCATCATCTCCTGCAAGTGGACCTCCGGGGTAAACAGCTCCACGAACCTGACTGTCGGCGATACGACAGCGGATTCTGTGGATGTGCAAATCCGGAACCCTGAAAAGGGAATTGTAACCGGGGAGGCCCTGGAATATTACAAGGTTGACGGCAATACAGAAACAAAAGTCGGTGTGTTCTATGCCGAGGCTCCGACCGTTGCCTCCAAAGTGTCCATCCGGTTTACCGCTTATGACAGCATCGCCAAGCTGGGCGTGGATGCGTCCCCCTGGCTCATGGAGAACCAGGACAATTTCCCGATGAGCCTTCGGGCCATCGTGAATGCCGTTTGCGACCTGGCGGGAATTACAGGAAAGCCCGGAACGTTTTCTCATGAAGATTTACAGGTCCCGGCCTTTTATTCCGACGGCATTACAGCCCGACAAATCGTCTCCTGGGCCGCTCAGATTGCCGGGTGCTTCTGCCGAAGCACTTCTACCGGCGGGATTGAATTTGCCTGGTACGAAGCCACGGAGACCGTCATAAGCGATTCCAAGGCCACCGGAACGATACAGTATATGCAGGACAGTTTGTCTTGCAAACAGTATCAGACGGACCTCATTCAGCGGGTGCAGCTGAAGCAGACGGATGATGACGTTGGCGTTATTTACCCGACGGATGCAGACGGAAACGTGTTTGCAATATCCGGAAACCTTATGCTGTCCATGCTTGATACGCCCACACTGGAAGCAATCGCCCAGGACCTCTATACAAAGGTAAAGTATATATCCTATACCCCGGCAGAATGCAAGCTGTTCCCGACCTGTGCGGTGAATGCCGGGGACATTATCAAAATTAACACCGCGCAGACAGGGGAATTGACGGTCTACGTCATGTCCGTCTACACAGATTCCTCCGGGACGCAGGTATCCAGCACCGGAGACCAGAATTACTCCGACAAAGCTACCGTGTCCTCCGAGAAGTACCAGAACCCGCAGGGCCGGTATTACCTCCTGAAAAAGTCCATTGACGGCCTGAAAGCTACGGCAAAGGACCTGGAAGGGAATATCTCCGAGATCGAGCAGACAGCCGAAAGAATTGCTACATCCGTTTCGGACCAGGGCAATGCAATCACACAGTTGCAGCAGACCTCCAAAGAGATCAGCGCCACCGTGACCTCCATCGTGGAGAACGGCGTGGACAAAGTGACGACCTCCTTCGGCCTGACCATCGACGAATCATATGTCCATATCCAGAGGTCCGGCTCGGAGATGGAAAACCGGCTGGATGAAACCGGTATGTATGTCATGCGTGGCAACGAGATTATGCTCCAGGCCAACAAGGATGGCGTGATCGGCACGGATATGACCGTGCGGAATTACCTCATCATCGGCTCCCACGCCCGGTTTGAGGACTACACCGACGATGACGGCGCAGCAGGCACCGCCTGCTTCTACATTTGAGGGGAGGGTAAGATATGCCATCTTTTAATATTTCGTCCGGCGTGTCCAGCCTGTACCTCATTGTAACCTATACCGTTGGGCAGTACGACGTGGTGGCCAATACCACCCCGGTATCTATCTCCCTGTCCCTGCACCATGCGGGGCTTTCCGTGGGAGCCGGTACGGATGACTGTGCGCTTACCATCGGGAGCCAGACCTACAAATGGACCGGTCCGGACATCTATTCCAGCGGCGGCGGGACCGTCTCCCTGGGGTCCCACAAGTTTACCGTCCCACATAATGCGGACGGCACTTGGTCCGGCAAGATCGGGGCCAGCTACCGCCTGAACATCAACTACGGCGGGACGTATATTGGCACCATTTCCGGCGACCAGACCATCACACTGCCCACCATCCCAAGAGCATCCACGGTGTCTGCCACGGATGCCAATATCGGCAGCGTCAGCTCCATCTATATCAACGCCAAGAGCAACGCCTTTTCCCACGGCCTGCTGGTAACATTCGGGAGCCTGAATTTTTACCTGGACGGCAACGGCAACCCATCCAGCAGCTACGTCACCTTTATGCAGCGCACGGTTCCGTTCCGGCTGCCGGATAGCTTTTACGCTCAGATACCCAATTCAGCCACCGGCGAGGTGACGCTGACCCTCTGGACCCACACGGACAAGGACCACTACTTTGACCCAGAGACCACAACGTTCACGGCGACGGCTGCGGCGGCGCTCTGTGCGCCGACTGTAAACGCTACCTGTCAGGATACCAACGAGAAAACACTTGCGCTGACGGGAAACGCAGACGCTCTGGTGCGGTATGCCTCCACGGCCTCCGGCAGTCTGAACGTGGCTGCCCGGAACAGCGCCAGCATCAAGCGCATCACGGTAGCCGGTAGGGAGGTCCCGCTGAACGCCACATCCTACTCCATCACCAACGTGGAGACCAATAAGGTGACGGTCACAGCCACGGACAGCCGAGGTTACAGCACCACCCAGACCCTTGAGAAAACACTGGTCCCCTATGTCCAGCTGACCTGCAACATTCTCCGGGCGAACCGGCCCGTGCCGTCCTCCAACGAGGCGCAAATTGAGATCGCAGGGCAGTATTTCGCCGGGAACTTCGGGGCAGCTGACAACACCCTGACCCTGAAATATCAGAATCCCTCCGGGGACTGGGTGGCGGTAACGCCTACCATCGACACGACCAAGAACACCTACACGGCGAGTATCACCGTGCCTGATCTGGACTACCGGCAGGCGTTCAGCATCCCGGTACAGGCAGAGGACAAGCTGTTCACGGCGACCAATACGGCCCAGATAATGGCCGGTGTGCCGTCCTTTTACTGGACGAAAGAGTTTTTTCAGCTGAACGTTCCTCTGCGGCTGAACGGCGAGAACATCCTGAGCAAAATCTACCCGGTGGGAAGCATCTATATGTCCCTGTCCTCCACGGACCCGAAGGACCTGTTCGGTGGAACCTGGGAGCGGCTGAAAGACCGGTTTTTGTTGGCGGCTGGGGATAAATATTCCGTCGGGGCCACCGGCGGCGAAGCCACCCACACGCTGACCAAGGACGAAATGCCCAGTCATAACCACTACGCCGCCATTAACGGCGGTACGGACAGCTACGGACAAAACCGGACAACCATCGGCAGCTTTGCCAATAAAGCACAGGGCTACTCCGACAGCTCTACGATTTTCGCCACAGGCGGCGGGAATGCTCACAACAATATGCCGCCATATCTGGCGGTTTATATGTGGAAACGAACGGAATAACAAACTTTAAGGAGGTAAAACAATATGGATAGAATCTTTGGCATCGACGTATCGGATTGGCAGGGTGACATCGATTGGGCGAAGGCCAAGGCCGCAGGCGTGAAATTTGCGCTGCTGAAATGTGGTTACGGCATGGACCGGACCGATCAGGACGACGCTTGCTTTGTGCAGAACGCCAGCGAGTGTGAACGCCTGGGCATCCCCTACGGTGTGTGGCTGTACAGCTACGCCAACACCATGGGTAAGGCCAAGAGCGAGGCGGCGCACGTCCTCCGGATGCTCAAGGGCCGGAAGCCCCAGTACCCGGTATATCTGGACCTGGAAGACCAGATCACCCTCTCCGCAAGCAAGGAACAGATTCTGGCCCAGGTGAAGGCCTGGTGCGAGATCATCGAGGCAGCCGGTTACAAGGCGGGCATCTACGCAAACCTGTACTGGTGGGACACCTACCTCACCGACCCCTGGTATGATACCAAGGAGCGCTGGGTGGCCCAGTATTACACAAAGTGCGAGTATGCCAAGGGCTACGGCATCTGGCAGTACACCAGCAGTGGCAGCGTGGCCGGTGTGACCGGAAGAGTTGACTGCGACTGGTGCTACAAGGACTACCTGACCACGGAGCCGGAAGTGCCGGATATGCCCCCGGAGGCCCCCAGCGAGACCGTCTACATCGTGAAATACGGCGACACCCTCAGCGGTATTGCCAAGGAGTACGGCACGACCTACCAGACCCTGGCGGCTTACAACGGCATTGCAAACCCCAACCTCATCCATGTGGGGGACAAAATCCGCATCCCCGGAACTGCCGAAGCCCCTGCAAAGTCCATCGAGGACCTGGCCCGTGAGGTAATCCGTGGAGACTGGGGCAATGGGGCCGAGCGGGAAAAGCGGCTCACTGCTGCCGGGTATGACTACAATGCCGTGCAGACCCGTGTAAACACCCTGCTTGGCTGATGTGCCCGAATTGGGCACAAACGAAAGGAGGCCCTTATGAATATCCGTGACCATCCCTTTTTGTATCAATGGGATACCAACCGCTATCTGGACATCCCGGAGGCGGATGCAGTGTACGTTGACTTCGCCCGGACCGGCGAGGAACCGCTGCGTATTGCCGTAGCAGATGGCGGGGTCCGCATCCCGGACAGTTGGCTCCAGACTGCCGGAAACCAGAATATCTACGTCTGCTATGTGGACGGCACCCTCCGTGGCTACACCCTGCGTATCGTCCCCAGGCCCAAGCCTCCGGATTATGTGGCAACGCCGGATGAGGCACTCAGCTACGCACAGCTTGATAAAAAAAATTACCGATGAAGTCTCTCGGCTGGATAAACGTATCGACAACATCCCCGCAGGGAAAGACGGTGTAACTCCGACCATCGGGGAGAATGGCAACTGGTATTTGGGCAGTACAGATACCGGGAAACCATCCAGAGGCATTACTGGCGAACAGGGACCGCAAGGCCCGAAGGGGGATGCTGGCGAAACTGGTCCAGCCGGACCGAAAGGCGATACCGGCCCAAATGGTGATAAGGGCGACACCGGCGAACGAGGCCCTGCCGGTCCCGAAGGCCCCAAGGGCGCAGATGGCAAAAGCCCGGTAAAAGGTACGGATTACTGGACAGAAGCGGACAAGGCCGAAATCGTCCAGAGCGTCCTTGCAGCGTTGCCGGATGGGGACGAGGTGGCGTATGGCTAAGGTAGTGATAACAAAAAGCAAGCTGGACAGCCTTGCCCAGCACATCAACGCAAAGGCCGGGACGACCGGCGCAAAGACCATCGCCCAGATGCAGGCGGCGGTGGACGGGATCACGGGCGGTGATGACGGCAGCTTTAAGGCCGTGATAGAACGCACTGCTGTCAATCCTACGCTTCCGGGTGATTTGACGACCATTGGTTACAGTGCGTTTAGTGGTTGCCCCAAACTTGCATTAACTAGTCTGCCGTCTGGGGTAACAGGCATCAGTGACTATGCGTTTAACAATTGCCCCAAACTTGCATTAACCAGCCTGCCACCTGGAATAACAAATATCGGTAGCTATGTGTTTCAAAGTTGCCCCAAACTTGCATTAACTAGTCTGCCACATGGAATAACACGCATCGGTTACTATGCGTTCAATGGTTGCCGCAACCTGGCAATAACTAGTATTCCACCTGGAATAACAGATATCGGTTTTGGTGTGTTTGCTAATTGCACCGGGCTAACAAGTATTACATTTGAGGGAAACCCAAATACCATCCACCCTTCTGCGTTTAACGGGTGCTCCAACCTAACCACCATCAATGTTCCGTGGGCAGAGGGCGCTGTAGCCAATGCTCCTTGGGGTGCAACTAATGCGACAATCAACTACAACTATACAGGAGGTTAAGTCATGCAGACCATTACACTGTATCGCTACATCAGAGAGGGTGGCGGCGTGACGGTATCTCCCGTGATGCCAGAGTGTGAATACGCTACAATATACCGTCTTGTGGCTGACGAAGGTAGAGCGCTCACGCAGGATGGAACGACCACGACTTGCTGTGCTGACGTTATAAGCACGGACGGATGGTATGAGGTTGATGCCCCGGTGGTGTATCCGGCTGGATGGAATGAGGTGGAGTAAATCAAAATCAATCTGCCAATTGACGAAGCCTGAGGATAGAAACACTTTTCCTAAAATCAAAAAATCGAATGGAGGACCGGGCCAAATGCCTATCAAACTCATCGAAATGGCGCTCACCGTGCTGGTGGCAATCATCGGCTCCACCGGACTGTGGAATTTTATTTCCACCCGGCGGGAAAAGCACGACGCAAAGACCAAGCTGCTTGTGGGCCTCGCTCACGACCGTATCGTTTACCTGGGCATGAAGTACATTGAGCGGGGATACATCACCCGTGACGAGTACGAAAACCTGAACGATTATCTCTATGTGCCGTATGCCGCCGCTGGCGGCAACGGCTCCGCAAAACGTGTGATGGAGGAGGTCAAACGCCTGCCTCTGCACAATATTTAATTACAAAATCATTACAAGGAGGAAACAACTATGAAACTGTCGAACCGTGTGTATGACATCCTCAAGTGGATTGCCACCATCCTGCTGCCCGGCCTGGGCACCCTGTACTTCGCCCTCTGCTCTATCTGGGGCTTTCCCTATGGGGAGCAGGTGGTGGGCACTATCACCGCCGTGGACACCTTCCTAGGCGTTCTGCTGGGCATTTCCAGCGCCACATACAATAAGGAGGTCGGCAAGGGCTAAATGGACTCCGTCCCGTGGAACCGGGTGATTCTGGAGGAATTTATCTCCCTGGCGATCCTCACGCCGGAGGACGAAAAGATACTTCGCACCCGTGCCGCAGGATGGAGCCAAATCAGGCAGTGCCACGCCTGTAATATGTCCCTTGCTACCTTAAACCGGAGAATCCGAAAGTTGAAAAAAGAGTATGATTTCTGCCGGAAATACAGTAAACTGCTCCCGGAAAATCTGAAATTTTGACTTGCGGTGAGAAGAAAACAAGAAAAACCCGACTTGCAGACGATAATCTGCGGGCCGGGTTTTTTGCTATGAAAATGACACAAGAAAATAAACAGCGGAAGGAGTGGCAACTATGGCGTGGACAAATCCCCAGTGGCCGCAGCAACCGAATTACGGAATGAACGGGGGCGGTTACACCTCCACAATGCAATCGTCTCCCTACCGGCCGACTGTGGCCCCACAGGGGCAGATGAACAGCATGGACTGGATACGGGTGCCGAACGTCCCGGACGTGGAGCAGGTGAGCGTCCAGCCCGGCCAGACGGCCTGGATCATGGTGCAGAACAACAGCGTCTTCGCCGTCCGGATGGCCGACCCAATGGGCATGGTAACTACCAAATATTTCCAGTTCGCCGAGTTCGACCCTCGGCAGGCGGACCAGCAGAAGCAGAACAGCATTGAGCAACGCTTGAGCAGATTGGAGGCTATCGTCAATGGCACAGCAGAACCCACTGATGGGCATTTTAAGCCCGCAGACCAGGCCCAATAATCCCCTGGCCATGCTCTCGGAATTCCGTAAATTCGCCGCCGGGATGACCCCGCAGCGGGCAAAACAACAGGTGGAGCAGCTGCTCAAGTCCGGCAAAATGAGCCAGCAGCAGTTTCAGCAGCTCCAGGAGCAGGCCAAGGAATTTATGCAGTTTTTGAGATAAAACCGGTGCGCAACGGGTTTATCATAAAATTTTTAAGAAAGGATGGATAAGAAAATGGAGAACTACTCTCTCTCTGACCTTCGTGCCGCCGTGGGCGACGGCGAAAACGGCTGGGGTTCCGGCTGGTTCCTGATCGTCGTGCTGTTCCTGTTCATGTTCGGCTTCGGCGGAAACGGCTGGAACCGCCAGGGCGAATTTGGGCAGTACGCCACCGCCGCATCTCAGCAGGAAATCCTCTACGGCCAGCAGTTCGGCCAGTTGAACGACCGGCTGACCAACATCGGCAACGGCATCTGTAACCTGGGTTACGAGATGCAGGGCAACATTGGCCAGCTTGGCAAGGAGATGGCCCTGGCTCATGGTGCGACCAACACCACCATCATGCAGACGGCCAACGACCTCCAGCGGCAGCTGGCGGATTGCTGCTGCACCACGCAGCGGGCAATCGATGGGGTCAACGCCAACCTGGAAGCCAAGTTTGCGGCCCTGGAGAAGTCCCACCTTGAGCAGCGCATCGCCGAGCAGTCCGCTCGCATCGCCTCTCTGGAAATGGACAACCGGATGTATGGCGTGGTGCGGTATCCTAACGGGTACAGCTACAACGCTGGTCCGAGTCCCTTCTGCGGCGGGTGCTGCGGCTGATCTTGCTGCATAGCCCCAACATTACGCTTTAACAGCGTCGGCCCCCACGGCAAACGCTGTGGGGGCTTTTGCGTGAAGTATTTTAAGCCGGTTTTAACTGGCAGCGGCCAAGGCCCGACCAATTAAAATCCGACCCTGAAAAATTACGAAAGGAGTAAAAGACTATGGCTTGTAATTGCAATTACCGCAAATCTGCGGCCCAGAAGTACAACTATGCCACCCAGGACCTGACTACCACGCCCGCCCCGCTGAACATGGGGGCCAGCGCAGGACTGCCCACCGGCCCCTCCATTGTGGACCGGAGCAACAACATCGGCATCCGCAAGACCGGCCTCTACCGAGTGACGGCTCAGGTGACGGCGGCTGTGACCACCGCCGGGACCCTGAACGTGCAGGTGTACTACAACGGTGTCCCCGTGGCTGCGTCCCTGAAAACTATCCCTGTGGCCGTTGGGAGCGTCCAGGTATCCATTGACAACCTGCTCTACCTGGCCGTGCCGAATGGCTGCAACTGCGCCGACGTTGTGTATCCCGTTGACGTGTACGCATGGGTGTCCGGCGCTGCTGTGGCCAGCGTGACCGCCATTGCCGTCAACGCCCTGAAGGAGGCGTAAGCCATGACGGAAATCAAACTCCTCATGGAACACGTTGCGGACGAGCTAAGGGATGCCCACACCTACGCCAAGCTGGCCCTGGAATACAAGGCCAGCGATCCGGAAATGGCCGAACTGTTTTACAAGCTGTCCGGCGAAGAAATGACCCACATGAACCTCCTACACAAGGATGTCATCCGGCACATCGAGGCGTACAAGCGGCAAAAGGGGGAGCCGCCCGAAGGCATGAAGGCCCTCTATGACTACCTCCACAAGCGGGCAATCTGCGACGCTGAGGAAGTCGGCGTGTTGCAAGGGATGTACAAAAAGTAAAAAAATAAGGGCCGCTCCATACGGAACGGCTCTTACTTTTTGGTAACTACCCAAATTACTGTTTCAATCCACACGCACGGGCTGTGCGTGACTTGCTTAGTTGCTGATCTGCACTTTCAGCAGGCCCACCGCCTGTTGAAGAAGTAGCTTCCAGCAGAGTGGGCAGGGGCGGGTCCCCATGCACCAGGATTCCACCGTCCGAAGTGGAATCAGAAACCGCTCGGAAAATCCGGCCTGTGAAAGTCCGGTGAAGGAGACGACTTCCTTCATGCTCCGGCTCACGGCGGCGTAGATGTCGCTCAGGTCTCGGATTCGCTCCGCCGGAATTGGAACATCCTCTCCGCCAAATCCCTTCCCCCAAATCGTGGAAGTCGCCACGTCCGACAGGAAGGAATCGACATCATTGTATTTTGCCGCCTCGGTGGCGGCGAAATTATACTGTGCTCTGGTCATTCGGCATCACCCGGTTTGTACATGGCCTGATATTTTGCTTGCAGGAAAACGCCTTGCTGTTCCAGGGTCAGTGGCTTGCGGAAGTTGTCCTGCCACTCATCGACGGAGAACTTGTTGTAAAACTCCATCAGTTCTTTGTCCAGGGAATCTGCCACAAGTTTACGACGGTGCGCCTCTACAACGTAAATGGTGATGGTCTGCAACGGGTAAATTGTAACGTTGCTGTCGTCGGCAAGGTTATCCTTGCCAAGGGCCTTGCGAAGCAGCGCATAAATGCGTCCGCAGGCCTTGATTTGCTCAGTTGTCATTGTTTTTGCCTCCATTTTTAGAATTTATCGGGGTAACTGGGCCGCCATGGTAGACGGAAAATTCCGCCTCTGCCGGAAGCTCGTTGTGGGCGTTGGCCCTTGCGTACAGGGCGGGCAGGTCCTCCACGGGAACCGGGGTGAAATATTTGTCCGCACCGGCAAAGCCGTAAACTGTTCCGTCATGAAAACGGAAAATCAGCGTGTAGTCCTTGTAGGCAAATCCGGAAACGATTTTGAGGAACTGAAACAGCTCGTCCTCGAAATCGTGGCCCTTACCGGAGCGGGGGCAATCCATGACGAAATCATCGTAGGGATTAAGCCCGGCGAATTTTGTACGCCGGTCCTTTTTGTCCGCCCAGAAGTCTAGCACATCCGAAGGGGTGAACCGGGACTTTGTGGCAAAAGCGCGGGCCACTTGTGCGGTTTGGCGGCGCTTTTCTGCCTGGGCGTGGAGGCTTTTGTATTCCTCCGTCTCCATGCAGGCCAGCACGTCCTCATCCCGCCAGAGCTTCATCGGCGGCTTCTGGGAACTGTACGGATTCTTCCGCAGCACAGGCTCAGGCAGAAGCCTGGCGATCATGCTCTTTGTCAATCCCATTTCCAGGATTGTGGATTGGCAAACCATTTTTTCACGGGCCATTGTGGTCAGCTCCTTTGTGTCTCTCTTAACACATACACAATACAAGATAAGATAATTTTATATATTATATTATAATAAATATATATCTTGTTAATAAGATAGGTTCAGGTTTCTGCTGGGATAGTCTTTTTCAACCGGGATAGTCTTAAACTCCCACCATTCAGCGCCATCATATTCTCCTCTTTCCAGCCACCAATCGTCACCGACTACAACCAGGTCTCCGGGTATTTCTGCGCCGCCGTATCCATTGTCGTACTCAAAGTTGGCTTGTTTCACAAAATCATTCCAGCTGCACTTTGCGTTGATAGATTCTCTGCCAACCCACCGCACATCCGCAGGAGATTTTCCGTTTTCATTGAGAGCATTCAAAGTTTCACTTAGTAGATTCATACTATCGCCTCCTTTTGTGTTGATATAATACCACACTGAGTGTGGTATGTCAATAGGCAAATCGCAATTTACCCCAAAAAAATATTCCCCGCCGTTAAGGCAGGGAATATCTTTGCGTTTGCACCAGCAGAAACCCAACGAAAGTTATCGTGGGGTTCGGATGAGTTGCGTTTGGTGAACCGTAGGCCATCAAATCCGAACACATTTCACCGCCGGAAGGGGGCGCTCCGGCAGGGACCTTATATGTTTTTTCCGGCAGGCCGGTGATATTGAACGCTGTTTTGATGGTAATTCCATCCGGGCCATCGTCCCAGACCGTAACGGAGTTTACAAGCAGGTCCAGCAGCATTGCCGTCTGATCTCCAACGGCGGCGACCTTATCCCGGACCTTTTCCAGCCAGAATACCACCTTATCCTTTGTCAGGCGTACCGTGTTGCCTTCCTCTTTGACAAGTTCTGATTGCAGGGCTTTTGTCTGCCCTTCCAGCTCGGCAATGCGGGAGATAAGATAGCTGGACGTTGCACCGGATTCCTCGATTGCGGCGGTGAGGTTCCTGATTTTTGTTTCATTTTCTTTTATTGATTTTTGCAGGGCCGGTGCTTTGGATGTGGCCTTGTATGCCTCCTCGGACTGCTTCTCGGCCATGGTGGCGATATAGTCTATCACCTCGTCCGTCAGCATGGCACGGGCCTGTTCGGCGACAATTCCTTCAATCCAGTCTTTTTGCAGATTCTTCTTCCGGCAGCCCTTCCCACGCTTTTTGTTGTAACAGGCGTAGTAATGATAAATCCGGCCCTGCTTTCCACGCCCGGATTCCCCGAACATATTGCTTCCGCAGTGGCCACAAAAAATCTTTTGAGACAGCAGGTACGGGACCTTGGCCTTCGTTTTGGCAGGGGCTTCCGCTACCTGTTTTAATTTTTTCTGCACGGCATCAAACAGCTCCTTGTCAATGATTGGAGGGATAACATCCTCGGTGTAGACATCTCCGTACCGGCATATCCCGATATATTTTTTGTTGGCCATGATGCGGCTGAACGTGGACCCCCTGAACTCCATATTTTTTGCGGTCCGGTAGCCTCTTGCGTTAAGGTCCCGCATGATGGATGTGGCGGTCTCACCGGCAGCGTACCGCTCAAACATCTCCTTGACAATGGGTGCATATACCGGGTCCAACTCAAGCCGCTTGTTTACGGATTTGTACCCAAGCGGGATCACCCCGCCGGTGCTGGCCCCCTTTAGGGCCGTCTCCCGCATTCCGCGCTTGACTTTTTGGGACAGTTCGGCGGAGTAGTATTCCGCCATGCCTTCCAGCAGGGATTCCAGGATAACGCCCTCGGGGTTTTTGCTGATGTTTTCCTTGGCGGATTCCACGGTGCAGCCGTTCTTCCGCAGGCGCATCCGGGCAATGGCAGCATCTTCCCGGCGGCGGGCGAAGCGGTCCAGTTTCCAGACCAGGACGATGGTCCATTCCGACCGTGCGCTGTCCGTCAGCATCTGCTGGAACGCCGGGCGCTTTTCCATGCTGGCGTGAGCGGAGATGGCCCGGTCCACATATACGGCGGCGCACCGGTAGCCCATCCGCTTGCAGAAGTCCAGAAGGTCCCGAAGCTGGCCCTCGATGGATTGCTCCGTCTGCTTGTCGGAGGAATAGCGCAAGTAAAAGCAGCAGACGGTATCGCACCCGGAATCCAGGGCCTCTGGGCAGCTGTCGAATAGTTTTCTTTCTGCCGGTGTCAGGGCGGACAAATCAATCTGCATTTTCATGTTCTTTCCTCCGCAGTCTCTTTTTTACCATGGCATGGCCGATAAACAGGCTGGTCCCGATGATTGCCAATGCCGCCAGATACACCCACATATTGATACCGTCGGATTGGATGAGGCCCATTTGGGGATTTAACGCATCCAATATTACATAGACGGACAGCGCCGCAGCAAGAAGAATACACAGGCCTGTGAGGCCATAGATAAGCGTCCGCCTGCTTTTTATTCCGTCCTGCATCATCTTGATGTGCTTTTCTTTTTCGCCCAGCATGGCTGTTGTGAGGGTCAATTCCGACTGGAGCCGCTGGGTCTCGGAGGGGTCTCCGTCCGGGGGCGTTTGAGGGAGGCCGAGGAGGTCATCCATGGAGAGGCCAAGCGTGATGCAAAAGGCGGCCACATACTCCAAGTTCAGCGTTCCGGCGGCCCCGGCCAGGAACCGGTTTGTGTACCCCTGTGGGACCCCGGACAAATCTGCAAGCTGTTGATTGGTAAGCCCCTGCATGACTTTTTCAGCTTTGACGGCTTCGTACAGGTGGGAGGTGTCCAGTTCCTGGATTGAGGGCCTTCGTTTTGGCTCCGACATAATTCTACCCCTTTCGTAATTTTCTACAAATGCTGTAAATCTTACTACGGTATTTGTAGTCTGATTGTCATGGTTTTACGGCTTTGGTATACGGCTTTCCCGTTTTGTGCATGGACTTTATGCGCCCTTTGCAGTATGCTGACTATGCACCTGGGTAGCAAGGGAGCATGAGGCTTCATCCAGTGGCAGGCCCGGCCATCTGTGGCACGGTGGCCGGGCATTCATACAGTCCGGTTTATTGGACTGTATGTGTGATAGCATACAGACAGTCGAACAGGCGTTCGATAAAGGACGTGACAAAAAACTACCTTGATAATTCCGCTGGACATGATAAAATAGAAGCGTAAATCAAACAAAAATTTGAAATAGGAGGAGTTAATATGAATACCTGTGGAAAGATCAACGAAGAAAAGTGCAGTGTGCAGCCGTTTTTGAACGGTGAGCAAATCGCAGAGATCATTCAAAAAGCCATTTGTGATAAATCCCTAACAGTTCAGTCGCAATCGTAAACGCAGCGACGCCATTTTTTGTTGAGTCCGTTGCATCGGCGGGCATCCCAGCAACCTTTTGATTTACGTCGTCTGTTATCGCCAAAATCATATCCTTGTCCAGCAGCTTGAGGAAGTCATTAAAGTCTTTCATTTTTCGGTTCCTTTCAAAAAAGTAGTTGTGGCAAATACCCATTGCCATCATACCACAGTAAAACACCAAAAGCAACAAAAATTTCACGGGAGGGATTAAAAATGTCAGAAAAGCAAAAGGACACGGAGAAGGGAAAGTGGCTGGAACTGCTCTGGCGGATGCTGGACAGGGCCACGGCCCAACAAGTCAAGGACCTGTACATACTGGCCCTGCACATGAGATACTAAATAAGGAACGCCCCGGAGGCTGTTGAGGAAACGGCTTCCGGGGCGTTCTTTTACTCTTTGGACAATTCCTGAGCGATTTTTTTAATGTATTCTTCCAGCTTGGGGTATGCCTCATCCGGCAGCATGGCGAAGGCTTTCACCAGTCGGGCCTTGGCATCGTCGCTGGCCATGATGTCGCCAAAGATGGCTTTCAGTTCTTCCTCCCGGTCCAGGTTCAGGCGCATTTCTCCTTCCCCGGTGCGGAGCCAGGTTTCGCTCACGCCAAAGACACGGCAAATGTCCGAGATCGTGCGGTCGCTAGGGTTTCTCGCTTTTTCGTGGCCGGAACATAGCTGGCTTAGGTATGGCTGTGAGATTCCTAATTTTTCTGCAAAAACGGTCTTTTTCAAGCCGGATGTCTCGACCACCTCTGCGATACGCTCATTGATGGTACTCATCTGTATCACCTCCTTACATTCTGTATTATAGCACACCCTGAAAAAAAGTCAAGAAAAATCATTGGTGAGCAATAAAAGCGCTTGACAAGTTTGGCTTGCTATGATAATATATAGCCAGTCAAACAAAAGACACGGGAGGTGAGAACGGTGACAGCACTGCAAATCGTATCGTTGGTCCTAGGCTGTCTCAGCGTTGGCCTAGGTATCGCAACAATGGTGTTAAATCGTTTTCGTGAGTAAGGGGGAGCGGGCGAGACAGCAGGGAAAGACCGGCACCATTTCAACCCACGCCCCGGACGGGGCGACAGACAACCAGAGACTGGTTGACCGCATCGACAGAAAGCCTTCCACCGGGACCCACTCCCGGTGGAGGCATTCCCCGAATTTATTCACCGGAATGTGCTGCATCGGCTGCCCGTAGGCATGGCATTACATCCTATCGGTAACGCACCGTACGTGCGCCGTTTTGCAACCGAGCGCAAGTGGGTTACGCTCCTTGACACACCGCTCACTTTGGCGGTTTCGGTTCCGCCTATCGCCCTATCGCATTGCGCAGCCTATCGCTGTCCGGAACCGGCGAAAGCAAAAGTTTGTTGGATAGTATCATCCTCCTTGCTTTTGAATCCGCCCTTTTAGGGCGTGTCGGATTATAGCATTTTCTGTCGATGTTGTCAACCAGCCTGTGGAGAAAGGAGAAGTAAATGGAAATCAAAATTTTCGGAACACCGGGCGAAATTGCCGCCCTTGCAACGAAACTGCAAGAGCGGCAGAGGGTTCAGGGGTTTGAAATCAAAAGCCCCTACTGCGGCAGAGACGAGAACGGCGTGTTCCACTGCGTTTGCGGAAACTGCGGACCGCTGGAAAAAGGGAGGACGAACAAATGATATGGGTGTTGATTGCACTCGCTGCAATCGCTGTGATATGCGGCATCGGGTGGCTCAAAAATGCAATCGCCCTTCGGACGGTGCTTATGTATATGCTCAAACATAGGTACACGCTCCCGTCCGATGAAGAAATGACGGCGTTGTGTAAGTTGGCAATCAGGGCGACGCTTGGTTTAAGGAGTGGAAACGACGATGAGTAAGGCACGGATGCTGGGGGCCTTCGCTCCCATCCAGCGCCCCCGGCCGGACCGCCGGTGGCAGCAAAAGCAAGGTCTCGGCCCCAAGTTCGGGCCGAAGTCGAAGGTCGAGAACGTCAAAGCCAAAACATAAAGGGCCGGTCCCCGGCCCAAACGTAATGCAGCCTAGGCCGGTTCCAAGCCCGGAGAAATGCAGAGGACGTTGACTGCGGCGAAAAAGAAAGAATCACCTGTGGTTTGGTCACAGATGATTCTCCCCCGGTTTTGTTTGCCGGAATGCGCTGCGCCGAAAGACCGGAGTTTCTGGTCCGGAAGCTACCCCTTGGCAGCCCATTTCTCCCGGCAGCAAACCAAACTTGCATCCTTGGCGCACCGTTTCACTTCGGCAGTTCCGGTTCTGCCCTTCGCCCTGACGCATCACGCCACCTTCGTGGTCCGGTACTGGCGGAAACAAAAGTTGGTTGGATGCTATCATCCCCCATCCTCTTATTTACCCCAACGGGCAATCGGAACTATACCACACTTTTCCGCCGCAGTCAACGCAAAACAACAAAAAACGGGGCTTTCCCCGAAAATTTATGGAGGTGTAAAAATGCCCGAAGAAGTCAAGCAAGTCGCAAAAAGCGCAGCCGAGGCCATTGGCCGAATTCCCGCCGAAAAGGTGGAGATGGCTACCCGGTTCGCCGAGACCTTCGCCGCCGGTCTTGCCACCGGCATGGCCCTGAACGGGGTCGAGAAGAAGGAGGAGGCGAACAAGGAATGACCACAGAAGCGGAACTGACCGGCGCCATATATGCGCTCCGGAAGGCAATCGAGGCGTTCTACAGCGACCCGCAGAATGAAGCGGATTTCCGCCGCTGGTATCAGGAAAAGTACGGAAAACCCTACGAAGATTAAAGAAAAAGGAAGGAAATGCAAAATGACAAATCTTGAAAGACGTGTTCTGGCCCTGGAAAAGAAAATGGCCACGCTGACCGCCGGGACGAACGACCCCTACACCCTCCCCGAACCCAGAGAAGCTGACGAAATCATCAAGGAGATTCTGTTCCGGCTGGGCGTTCCGGCCCATCTGGACGGCTACCGGAACATGGTGGAGGCTATCAAAATCGTGATGGAGACCCCCGACATCCCGGTATGCACGCTCTACGCTGAGGTAGCCGCAAAAAGCGGTAAATCCAGTAGCATTGACAGGGCCATACGCCACGCTATTGAGGTAGCCTGGGCGAGAGGCAACGTGGAGGAGCAGGAGCGCTACTTTGGCAATACGGTGGACCCCAAGCGGGGAATGCCCACGGCAAGCCATCTTATCTGGACGCTGGCCGATGAGGTCAAGCACATCATGGAGGAGGAGCGGCGGAATGCAGTACATCACTGACCCGGACATGGAGATGATCTATGAGATCAACGCCCGGCGCAAGGCTGAGAAGGCCGAGGCCCTGCGGAAGTGTGAGGCCCGTGTGGCCCACGAGAAGGCGAAGCGGGCGTTCTGGCGGCTGGTCCGCCGGGCGGCCATCGAATGCGGAAGCTGCCTGTGCATCGCCGCCATGATGGCCCTGTACACCGCACGGGGCATGGTTTCCCTGGAGGTCTCCGGTCCTATCGCTCTGGCCTGTCTGCTGGTAGGGACGTGGCGGGGCGCTCAGTACTGGTCCCGCCTGAACAAGTGAGGCGGACATGGCACAAAAGAACGCAAGCCCCACGAAAGAGCAGGCCGAGGCCATGAAGAAGATCGGGATGAACCCCATGTTTTGGGTGGTCATCCGTGACCTGCACAAAAGCATGATCGTTCGTCACCGCATCACCGGTGAGGTCAAACTGGTTGAAAAATAAAAGCCGCCTCCGTGGAAGGTACGGAGACGGCAGCATAGGAAGAAAATGCTATGGCTAATTATATCACAACAAACGCCGAAAAGCAAGAGCGTCTTGCGTACACGGCGAGATTTTTAAGAGAAAGGAACCGCATAGCGATGGAAGATAATTTTGCCCTATGGCAGCAGCATGAACGGGACATGGAGGCCTCCCTGGCCCGGCGGCCCCAGTGTGAGTGCTGCGGGCAGTACATTCAGGATGACTACACCTGGGAGATTGACGGAGCGCTGTTCTGCCCGAAGTGTGCGGCGGACAAGTTCCGCCGGGCGACGGAAGACCTGATGGGAGGTGCGGTGGATGATTAAAAAGGTCCACGCCGCCAGCGATGAAGAGTGGCGGCAGATACGGGCAAAGTCCATCGGCGGTTCCGATGCCGCCGCTATCCTGGGGCTGAACCCATACAAATCCGCATACGCCCTTTGGATGGAAAAGACCGGCAAGGTCATTCCGGAGGACATCTCCGGGAAGGAAGCCGTCCGGCTGGGGAACGACCTGGAAGATTATGTGGCCAAGCGGTTCACGGAGGCCACCGGTAAGAAGGTCCGGCGGGAGAACAACACCATCTTCCGGGACGATCTTCCTTTTGCCCATGCCAATTACGACCGCCTGGTCGTTGGCGAAAAGGCCGGTCTGGAAATCAAGACTACAAACGCCCTGCACTTGAGCAAGTTTAAGAACGGAGAGTTTCCGGCGAACTACTATTGCCAAGCGGTGCATTACCTACTAGTGTCCGGCCTGGAACGCTGGTACCTAGCAGTCCTGGTCCTCGGTGTTGATTTTAAGGTCTTTACCATCGAGCGGGACGAGGACGAGATTGCCGCCCTGGAAGCCGCAGAACGTGACTTTTGGGAGATGGTGGAGACGGACACCCCGCCGGAATTGGATGGCTCCCTGTCCACGGAGGAGGCCCTGAACGCAGAGTTCCCGCAGAGCGACCCTGACGAGGAGGTTGACCTGACCGGCAACGCCGCAGACCTGGCACTGCTGGAAGAATGCGACCGGCAGATCAAGGACCTTGAGGAACGCAAGACCGCTGCCAAGAACCGCATCATGCAGACCATGGGAACGGCAGAGCGGGGCTATTACGGTGGCTACACCGTCAGCTGGAAGTCTCAGAGCCGGGCAACCTTCGACCGGAAGAAATGGGAGAAAGACCACGGAGAAATCCCGCAGAACTACTTAAAAACTTCGGAAAGCAGAACTTTCCGATTCAAAAAGGAGAATGATTGATTATGGAAAATACCATTCAGACCGCCGCTGCTGCCACGAAGGCCGTCAGCAAGAAGAAAGCCCCCAGCAGCATCCAGGACTACATCCAGGTCATGGGTCCGGCCATCAAGGCCGCTCTGCCAAGCGTGATGACCCCGGAGCGGTTTACCCGCATTACCATGAGCGCTCTGAGCGCCAACCCCAGGCTGAAAGAGTGCACCCCGCAGAGTTTTCTGGGGGCGATGATGACCGCCGCTCAGCTTGGCTTGGAACCCAATACTCCCCTTGGCCAGGCCTACCTCATCCCCTTCAAAAACCACGGGCGGATGGAGTGTCAGTTCCAGCTGGGCTATAAGGGCCTCATCGATCTGGCCTACCGGTCCGGCGAGGTCTCCATCATCCAGGCCCACACGGTCTATGAGAACGATGAGTTTGTTTATGAGCTGGGCCTTGACCCCAAGCTGCGCCACGTCCCCGCCAAGACCAACCGGGGCAATCCTGTTGCTTACTATGCCATGTTCAAGACCAAGGACGGCGGCTACGGCTTCCAGGTGATGAGCATTGAGGACGTTCGCACCCACGCCCAGAAGTTTTCAAAAAGTTTCGGGAACGGCCCGTGGCAGACAAATTTCAACGAAATGGCCAAGAAAACCGTCCTGAAAAAGGTGCTGAAATATGCGCCGCTGAAATCCGATTTCGTCCGGGGCGTTATGCAGGATGAGACCACGAAAGTGGAACTCTCCGATGATATGACCAGCATCCCCGACACCACGGATTACATCGATGTGGACAACGACACCGGCGAAGTCATCCCCCAGGAGGTAGCCGACAATGCTTAACGAGATCGTTGTAATGGGCCGCATGGTGCGCGACCCCGAACTCCGCCGGACCGGGAACGGAACCGCAGTGGCTAGCTTTACGCTGGCCTGCGAACGGGACGTGGCCTCCAAGGAGGCCGAGAAGAAGGAAGTCGATTTCATTGACTGCGTGGCCTGGCGGGGAACCGGCGAAAGCGCCGCCAAGTATTTCAGCAAGGGCCGCCTGGCCGCTGTTACCGGTCGGCTACAATTCCGCAAATGGACCGATAAGGACGGCAAGGACCGCCGGAACGCCGAGATTCTGGTGGACCACATCTACTTCTGCGGGGACAAAAAAGATTCCGCAGAGAGCCGTCCTGAGCCTTCTGAAAGCGGCTTTATGCCGATGGATGCCCCGGACGAAGGGCTTCCGTTTTGAGTGGGAGAAGGTCTCCATGGAAGTTCATTTTATAATCCCAGGCAAGCCAACCGGAAAGGGGAGACCCCGGTTTAATCGCAAAACCGGGCGGACGTACACCCCAAAGGAGACGGCAGTATATGAGCGTGCTGTCCAAAAAGCATACCTCGCTACATCCTCTGGCGTGTGCCTGAACGGACCCATCCGGGCAAATATTACCGCCTGTTACAGTATCCCGATGTCGTGGTCCAATAAAAAGAAGGAGGCGGCGCTGTCCGGGAAAATCCTCCCGACGGTAAAGCCTGACTTGGACAACGTTGCAAAAGCTGTGCTTGATGCGCTGAACGGAATCGCATATGACGATGATTCCGCCATCGTCCAACTGATTATCTGCAAATCATACACTTACCCGCCTTGTGTGGTTGTGTCCCTGGAAGAGATGGAGGGCTGACCATGAGAAGCCAGTTCACTTTTTATCGGAGCTTTTTTGATGCCATCAGCAAAATCAAAAAAGGCACGGACCGTGTAAAGGCCTACGACATGATTTGCGCCTATGCCCTAAATCAAACGGAGCCTGACCTGACAGACGCTCCTGAGTCTGTTGCGATTGTGTTTGACCTTCTCCGGCCTGTGTTTGACAAAGCAAAAGCAAAATCCGAAAACGGTCAAAAAGGTGGAAGCAAATCAAAATCTGACGATAAGCAAACCGGAAGCAAACCGGAAGCAAACGAAGATCAAACAGTAAAGGAGAAAGAGGGGGAGAAAGAGAAAGAGAGAGAGAGGGAGGTAGAGGTAGAGAAAGAAAAGGGAAAAGAAAATTTTCCCATCGGAAGCAAACCGGACGCACAGCGTCCGGCCCCTCCCCCTTCTCCCGCCGTCCCGTATGACGAGATTCAGGCTTTGTACAACCGCCTCTGTCCGTCGCTGCCAAAATGCACGGCCATGTCCGAGGCCCGGAAGAAAGCCCTCAAGGCAAGAATCCGCAGCGGCTACACGCTGGATGACTTCCGGCGGCTATTCGAGAACGCCGAGGGAAGCGAGTTCCTGAAAGGCCAGAATAACCGGAACTGGGCGGCAACGTTTGACTG
>ENA-OUOW01000879-OUOW01000879.1-human-gut-metagenome-genome-assembly--contig:-NODE-879-length-23221-cov-4.945696_pt1 | contig 23221 bp, 20 predicted proteins | sample MGYA00237938_ERZ548769 | MGnify/ENA primary metagenome ERZ548769 (study PRJEB26490, sample SAMN05356870) | human gut metagenome | biome: terrestrial biome; feature: human-associated habitat; material... | reverse complement strand
CGCCAATGTCCTCCGCCGTGCGGTAGTCGGTTATCTCGTTGTAGAACGCCGCCAGCTCCGGCACCTTGATGAAGTAGCGGAAGCGTTCCTTCTGCACGATGTTGTTCGTCACGTTGAACTCGAAATCGGTCGTCTTCTTGGCGAAGATAGCAGCCCATGCGTCGAAGCAGCGGATGTCCTGTTTCTCCAGCGCCTTCGGGCGCAGGTATTTGAACAGCAGGTACAGTTCCGTCAGCGAGTTGCTAATGGTCGTGCCAGACAGGAACGTCGCCCCCAAGTCCCTGCCCGTCCTCTCCTGTATGGTGCGGATGGCGAATAGCAGGTTCAACGCCTTCTGGCTTCCTTCGGAGTTGCCCAGCCCCGCCACACGGTCGTGACGGGTGTTGAACGTCAGGTTCTTGAACTGGTGGCTCTCATCGACAAAGAGGTGGTCGATGCCCATCTGCTTGAAGTCCACCACGTCGTCCGTGCGAGACTTGATGGCGTGCTCCACCTTTTCGAGCTTCGCCTGAAGATTGATTTTTCTTTTCTCCAGCCCCCTCAGCATGGCACGTGACACGTCCTTGCCCTGATTGCGCAGCACTTCGAGGTTTTCCTCTACCGAGTCCAGCTCTTCCTGCAGGATGCGCTGCTGCAACTCCGGCGACTGCGGTATCTTGCAGAACTGGTCGTGAGACATGATGATGCAATCCCAGTCGTTGTTCTTGATGTCGTTGAAGAAGCGCACCCGGTTGGCTGCCGCAAAGTCCTTCTCCGAGGCGTATAGTATCCTCGCATTGGGGTAAGCCTTTCGGTAGGTCTCGGCAATCTCGCGCACGTTGGCTTTCAGCCCGATAATCATCCGCTTGTGAACCAGCCCCAGACGCTTCATCTCATAGGATGCGACACACATTATCAGCGTCTTGCCGCCGCCAACCTCCTGGTCGGCGATACCGCCGATATTCAATTTCAGCATCCATACGCAGTCCTTCTGCGAAGGATACAAGTCCTTTATCCCCAAGCCTTTCAGGTCCAAATCCGGGAACTTCTGGTGCGAGCCGTCGTACTTCGGGCGCACGAAGCAGTTGAATTTGTTGTTGTACATGTCCGTCAGCCGCTTCTTGAACTCCGGAGACTGTTCCTCCAGCCACTCCGTGAAGCCGCCCCGGATTTCATCAATCTTCGCGTTGGCAAGCTGGATGCCCTCGCTGTCGCGCACCTTGATGTCATTGCCGTGCTCGTCCTTGCCGATGCTTTTCATCATGTCCGGGCAGGTGTTGTGCAGGGCGTGCTTCAGGAGGTTCATGCCGTCGTAGTGGCGGTAATAGCCCTTCACCAGAAACTCGTCCGTGATTTTCATTGTCTTGTGGCTGCACGCCACCGCATACTCGTCGATGTTTTCCGAATAGGTTATCCGAACCTCCGTGTCGAATAGGCGGCTCATGTAAGCGGCATACACGCCCGTGGGTATCCACCGCTCCCCGAAATTGAAATCCAAATCCTCAAACGGTATTTGTTCGGGTATGCTTTCGCGCAATGCCGCCAATGACTCCTGCGCCTGCGGCAGCATCCCGTGCCCTTCATTTTCCTTTATCCAGTCTTCCACGTCGGCGGTCTTCTGCACCACGTTCCCTGCGATGAAGCGGTCGGCTATCTCGTAACCGTCCGCCAGCGGGTTGTAGAACACCCGTCCCTTCAACGCTTCCAAGATGTCCGCTTGCGGCAGGTCGCAGAGGGATTCCATGTAGGGCAGGTTCACGCCGCCGTACCGGTTCAGCGAGGCGGACAGGGCTTCTTCGGGCGACTCCACTCCGGCAAGGGTTTCCTGCGAGAAGGAAACGGGATGGTCGAAGATGTCCGCCTTGACGAACTTCCCGTTCTCGCCGCGCTCCAGCGAGAGCATGTTGCGCCCCGAAGCGTCCATGAGGATGAGCTTGGCGTTGTGCTTGGCGTTCAGGTTGCCGTAGCGCATGACAAACTCGTCATAGTAGGTGTTCAGGTTGCGGCGCAGCAGGGCGTTCTCCTCATGGTTTTCCGCTTCATGGGCGTAGAGCCGCTCGTAGGTGTTGCGCAGGTCGATGTAGAGCTGTGCCTTCTGCGCCTGCATCCCCTCCATGTCGAGCGGCTGGAATGTTGCCCCGTACTTGGTGACATCCTTCAGCACCCCGATTTGGAAACGGACGCCGCCGGTATGTTCCCATACCATCGAACCTTCCTTCAGGTGCGGCTCCATAATGCCCTTGAACGGACGGGGCATCATCGCTTCCTCCTTCCTGCGCTGCCGTTCTTCCGGTGTCAGGGCTGCTTCCTCCTCGCGCACCTCCCTTTCCACACGCTCAATCCGTCTTCTTCCCTCTGCCTCAAAGCCGTTCTCTACCGGATAGACCGGATGTATGGATTGCGGTCGGACTGTATCCGCTTGCTTGGCGGCATTGGCATCCATCTTTTCCTTTCCCATCCGGCGCAGTTCGGCACGTTTCTCCGGCGTGAGCGACATCATCATTTCATAGAAGCCGTTGATGGGCGGGTTCGTTTCCCAGTCCAGACTGCGGTAAACGGCATCCTCCGGGTCATCGTCTTCGGCTGGGGCGGTAGCACCTTCGGTCTTTCCGTGCATGGGTACTGGCTCTTCGTGCCGGCTTTCCGGCATTCCGCTCGCCCCTTGACGGATGATTTCCTCTATTTCCCGTACCTCTTCGGGGCTGATGGCAGGAGCCGTTTCCGCGCTTCTGCCTCTTGCCGCTTCATTTTCTTTTTTCGCCGTTACCCCCTGCCAGTCAGCAGGCATCGGGAACAATGACGGTTGCACCGGCTTCCGGCGTTTGGACTTGGTTCCTTTCTTCCTGTCCGGTTTCAGTCCCCGTTCCGCCAATCTGCGCTCCTCCTGCGTGTAGCCGAACAGGTCATACAAGTCCATGACAGGAGCTTCGTGTTGTTTCGTTTCCACGACCTGCGGTGCGGATTTTACCGCTTCTGCATTTGGCTGTACCGTTTTTTCTTCTATTTCCACCTTCGGCTGTTGTACTTCCTGAACTTGCGGCTGGACAAAAATCGTCTGTGTTTCACGCTTTTCAGCCTTGACACCATTGTAACGTTCCAAGTCCAGCCGTGCCGACAGGTCTGCCGACAATATCCGGTACAAGTCCGTGGCGATGCCCTCCACGCCGCCGCTGTGCGTATATACCATAGCCGGCTTGCCATAGGGGTCGGTATCCCTTTTCGCTTCGGTGTGGATGATGTATTCCGGGTGGTCGAAAAAATACCCGTTGGTGGAAATTCCCGTATGGTTGTTCTTTACGACATCGCCCAACCTCTTGTCCTCTTCGGAAAGCTCTTCCTTGCCCTCGTTCTTTTGCAGGATAATCAGGTCGCACCCCACCTCCGTGTTGGCATCTTCCGTGAACAGGTTGTTCGGCAGGCGGATGGCGGACACCAGATCCGCCTTTCTCATCATCATGTAGCGTGTGCCGCCGTTGCCCTCCGTATCCAGCACGCCCTGCGAGGTGATGAATGCCACCAGGCCGCCCTCGCGTACCATATCGACGGACTTCATGAAAAAATAGTTGTGCAGCGCCCGTGTGCCTTGCCGCCGCACGGGGTCGGTATGGGTGGAGAAGAACGGGTCGAAGAGCGCCACGTCCCCGAAAGGGATGTTGCTCACGGCCACGTCGTAGTAACCGGCGTATTTGGGTTCGATGCGCTCGAATCCCTGTACCCGCACCCGTTTTTCGGGGTGCAGGTGCTTCAGGATCAACCCCGTGGCGGGGTCTTTCTCGAAGCAGGTGATCTCCGCATAGGGGGCGTGGAAATCCACGGCACTGACGAAAACCCCCGTTCCCGCACTGGGGTCAAGAATACGTTTGGGGACGATCCGCGTGTCCCATATCGCCTCCACGATGGCGTCTGCCACTTTCGGGGGCGTGTAAAAAGCCGTCAGGACGGAGTTCTTGATCCCGTCCATGTAGCGCTTGTATTCCCGTTCGTCGGGGGTGTTCGCCCTGATGACCTCGTGCAACTCGGCCACGAGCGTTGCCATGCCGTCCTTGTCCGGTTTCCCGGTGGGGTTTTCCAGCACTTCCTTGATGGCGCCGAAGCCGCTGTATGCGCCGAGTGTCCTTTCTTCTTCGGGAGTCGGCGCCCGCCGTTCCCTGTCGAGCGTGAAGGCCGTCTTCAGCGCGTCGATATTCTGGCGGAGGTGGGTTTTCTTATTGAATGCCATCTTCGAGAAGTATTTGGACGGTTCCCGTCAGTTCGGTATAGAACAGTTCGTAGTCGGGCGTGTCGGCGAAGTCGTCCGTGAGGTCGTACTTCTCCAGCACCCCGCGGCAGAGGGGCAGCAGGCGTAGAGCCGCCTGCCGGGCGGTATCCTCGGGAATCTCCGCCTCGAATTCCCTCCAGAGGATGTTTACCAGCGTGTTGTAGGGTGAAAAGTGCAGTCCGCGGCAGAGTTCCTCGCGGGCAATTTCTTCGGCCTCGATGTGGTTGCAGCCCGAACGGATCGCCTCGCTGTACGCTTGGGCGGCGCTGTCGGCCCGCTCGGCGATGAACTCACTTTCGGCGATGAGTTCCGGGTGGCTGTCCTTGAGGTAGGATAGTAACGAAAGTCCGTAATAGGACAATTCCCCCGTGGGGGTATGGTGTTGCTTGTCTGGCATGATAAGAATTTTTAGTGGTCGTTGATAATCGGGGAAGAGAAAGGCGCCCCGGGTTCCCACCCGAAGCGCCGACCACTGAAAAAATCCTTATCAAACAAGCGTATCTCGTTATGACAGGTCTTTTCCAGTGGCAAAGGTAACGATTATTTCCGTTTGTTCCTCTTTCCCTGCCTGGGAGTATCGCGCGGTTCGAAAACGAACGAGGTCTTGAACTGGTCATCGAGCGTGAGGGCCGCGTCGAACGTTCCGCCGCCGTTTTTGACGAATCCCCGGATCGTGCCGGTTTTGCCTTTGGTCAGCAGTTCCGCGAGCTGCTTGTCGGTCAGCTCCTTGCGGCCCACGGTTCTCCATACGGTCAGGCCGCAATCGGGATTCTGACACTTGGCGAGTTTGGGATAGAACACCACGGGCCTGCCGCAACGCGGGCAGGCTGTGTCACTCTCCGCGCCGTCGATTCTTGCTTCCAGCAGTTCTTTGGCGATTTGCGAGGTGAAGACCTCGATACCGCGATGGAACGTCGGGGCGTCCATCTCCCCGGTGGCGATCTTCGAGAGGGCCAGTTCCCAGCCGCCCGTCATGGCGACATCGGCAATCTTCTTGTCCCTGACCACGGCATACACGGCCAGTCCCTTGTCCGTGGGTACAAGCGACTTTTTCTCTCGCCTGACATACTCGCGGGCAAAGAGCGTTTCGATGATGGCGGCACGGGTGGCGGGCGTGCCGATGCCGGCATCTTTCATCGCCTCGCGTTCGGCCTCGTCGGACAGTTCGCGTCCGGCGGTTTCCATCGCCGCCAGCAGGCTCGATTCCGTGTGAAGGGGGCGCGGCCGGGTCTGTTTCTGTTCCGTGCCGCATCCTTTGACGGGCAGCTCGTCGCCTTGCACGATGTCGGGAAGGAGGGTCATGTCCTCCTCTTTCTCTTCGACAGGTTCATTCAGGACGGCCCGCCAGCCCGTCTCGACCATGATACTGCCGCGGGCCGTGAAATCATGTCCCGCGCTTTGCAGGGTAAGGAAAGTGTTTTCTTTCACGCAGGCCCCGGAAAAGGTTTCGAGCATCCGCCCCGCGACCATCTCATAGACGATGCGGTGGTCGGCATCCAGTTCGGAGGGGAGGTTCTCGGTGGGAAGCAGCGCGTGGTGGTCGGCGATCTTTTCGTTGTCCACGCTTCGGCGGGAGAGAGATGCGGTATCCATCCTGCCCGCGTATTCCGCGAAACGGGGATAGCGTGTCATGTTCCCGATGAGTGCCGGAATCTCCTCGGCCACATCTTCCGATATATAGCGTGAGCCGGTACGGGGATAAGTGAAGAACTTCTTCTCGTAAAGCGACTGGGCGATGTCGAGCGTTTTTTCTGCCGAAAAACCATACCGGCTGTTGGCCTCTTTTTGGAGTGTCGTCAGGTCGTACAAGAGAGGCGGCTGTTCCCTGGCCTCCTTGCGCTCCACGTTCACGACGCGTACCGTTCGGACGCCGATAACCTCGGCGCGGGCTGCTTCCGCCTTCTCCCTGCCGTCGAATTTCTCCGTGGAGAGGACGGTGAACTCCGTGCCCTCCTTTGCCGTGGAGAGCTTCAGCCGGAAATAGGTGGCGGGCTTGAACGCCTTGTTCTCCAGGTAACGGGAGCAGATGATCGCCAGCGTGGGGGTCTGCACCCGTCCGAGCGACCAGACGCCCCGCCCGGCAGCCACGGCAAGCGCTTGCGAGGCGTTGATACCGACGATCCAGTCGGCTTCGCTGCGGGCTTTGGCCGAGAGGTAAAGGTTGTCGTATTCGTTGCCGGGGCGGAGGTGTTGTAACCCCTCGCGGATGGCCCGGTCGGTCAGGCTGCTGATCCATAACCGCACGAAAGGGGTGCGGCATTCCAGGTAAGAGTAGATGTAGCGGAAGATCAGCTCCCCTTCACGCCCCGCGTCGGTCGCGACGATGATGCGCTCGGCCATGCCGAACAATTCCCGGAGAATACCGAGCTGCTTCACGACACCCGGGTCGGCCTTATACTCTTTACCCTCCCGAACCTGCCGGGGCAGGAGGATGAACGATGATGGCAGGATAGGCAGGTTTTCCCGGCGGAAACCCGCGATGCCGTACTGTTGGGGCATTGCCAGCCCGACCAGGTGGCCGAAGGCCCAGGTTACGGCGTAGCCGTTTCCCTCGATAAAACCGTCTTTACGGTTCGTGGCTCCCACGATGGCGGCGATCTCACGCGCCACCGAGGGCTTTTCTGCGATAATTACTTGCATGATGATTCGGATTTTTCAGTGGTTGTTTTCTTGTAGTTCTTCTTCTTTCTCTTTTTCCGGACGGGCGATCAGCCGGCGGTCGTAATAGACATGGTTGCCGTTCCCGTCGTAATACTGCCGTCCGTCGTCCGCCTCCTCCGGGGGGCTGCGTTTACCCGGCCGGAGGTACAAGGCGGCCAGCGCCGCGATCAGGAGCGGCATGGCTCCGGCCTGCATGTAGAACCATTTCATACGTTATACCTTGACACCTTTGGAGTTGCTCTTTTTGCTGCTGCGGTAATTTTTCTTCTGCGTCGGGGTGGCTTCCTGCTGTCCCTGCTTGAGCGGCTCTTTCACACCTTTGACCGCTTCGACGGTCTTGCCCTCGGAATTGACGGCGACCTGGGTACGGCTTTCAACGGCGGGTTTGACCTCCGCTCCCTGCCGTTTCGCACGGTCGGGATTCCAGCGGAAGAAGTCCATCTTGTTACGCTCGAAGTTGGGCTTGACCCAGGCGTTGAACGGCTCACCCTGCCCGTCCTTGACCATGCCCTTGATGTAGAAAGCCTTGACATCCGCCCGCTTGGAGGGATCATTCACCGCTTCCGTCCACTGGTCATAAGCCTCTTTGGGCACGGAGGCTTTGAGGATTGTCCGGTGAATCGTGAGCGTGGGCTGTCGTTCGGAGGCCGTAGTTTCCTGCCGTCCGTTTTTCTCGGCGGCCTTCTGACGGTAAATCTCCTTGTTCTCCTGGGCGTAGCGGTTGCGATCCAAACCGTCGTAGGTAAAGGAATAGTTACGTTCGGCCGCGTCGATTTGGATATAGGCATCCCGCTTATAACCCGCGCGGGTGGTATATCCTTCGAGCAACACCTTGCCGCCGCCGTAGAAATCCATCTGCTTGCCTTCCGAGAGGTCGGCCTCCTTGATGCGGGCACGTTTTTCGAGTAACGAAACGGGCATGGGTTCCAGCGTGTTCGTCCATTTGTCTATCGACACGTAGCAGGGCGTGAGCTTGCCCGGCTCCAGCTCCAGGTCGATCACTTTCCCGGCGTGGCGGGTGTTCATCAGGTTCGTTTTCGCCTCCTCGTCGAGCAGCACCCCGTGGAAGGGGGCGTCGAGGTCGGGCCGTTCCTGCCAGTAATGCGGCACGACGCGCAGCGAGCCGTCCGCCTGCTCTTCGAGCGACACGCGCCCTTTGGTGGAAACACGCATCCCGTTCTCCAGTTCGGGGTTCATCTCCACCAGCCCGTTGGATTTATGTCCGTAAGACATGGCTTTCAGGTGCGGCTCGATGTCCTCCATGCGGATACCTTTCTTCTCCATATCCGCCAGGTCTATCTTCGTGACGTCCAGCGGCTCGAACTGCCGCTGCTCCTGCGTCTGAAGCCGTTCGGAGGGGTCGATACGGTAATTTTCCAGAATCTCCGGGTCGAAGTCGATGCGGATAAGTTTGTTCAGGGCATTCTCCGTCATGACGAAGATACCCGTGTGGACGGGGTTCTGGGCCTGTTCCATGAACTTTTTGAAGAAGGCTTCGAGGGCTGAATCCTGCGTGTTCACGTTCAGCAGGCTCGCCACATTCTGATCCGTGGGGTCGGCGGTCTGGATATTGCCGTCCCGATCCACGCCGGTAACGGCTTGCAGTCGTCCGTCGTCGGCATTCTGAACGAGCATGACTTGTTTAGCGTCGTTCTTTACGTTTTCGTCCATAATTACGAGTGTTTTTAGTTAGCACCAATAGCGATGCGGGAACGAAAGTAAGGGGAACCGGCTGAACGTAAAAGAGTTGGAAAGGCTATGGAAGCATCGGGCACAGAAGTGGCCGCTTGTGGCGCAGGGCAGAGGAAATCGGAGAAACGGAGTGCCGGGAAGGACGGATTTGGCAGAGGGTATTTTCGTGGCTCCTCACCTTATTGTCAGGTAGTCGGGATCTATTGTTAAATGTCAATAAAGCGCATGGATAACCCGTGTTTTTTTATAAATTTGCGAAAACGGGTTTCAATATCCGACAAAACGTGAGGCATGGAAATATATACCCCAAAAAACAAGATCAAACTTTCTCCGGTGATAAGAAACGGGAGAGAATTTGTCGAAGTGACTTTCGGTAATGACAATGACATCCGCTTGTCGCTGTCGAAGGAAGAAAACGTACTGCTTGTCGGCGGCAGGGCTTATCTGCCGGCAGAAGATTTCGTGCTTGCCGAGTTCTTCGACCGCTATGTGAAAATGGCGTTTATAGACTATTCTGCCATCAAGGAAACCGCCCCCCGTAAAGAGGAAGACAAACGGCCGCCACTGCCGGAAGGCTATCTGGAAAAACTTCAGCAAGTGCGTTACAGTGACCATACCGTAAGGGTATATACCTCCTATTTCCGCGATTTCCAACAGCATTTCGAGGGGCGTAAGATTGAAACGGTTACCCCCGGCGAGATAAACGACTACCTGCTGTATCTCATCCACGAGAAAAACATATCCTCCTGCCAGCAAAACCAGCGTATCAACGCCATCAAGTTCTATTACGAGAAAGTTCTCGGTCAGGAACGGCGGTGTTACAAGGTGAACCGTGCCAAACGGGAGAAGACGCTGCCCGACGTGTTGAGCAAGGAGGAAATAAAGAAGATACTCGACGCGACGGTGACAGACCTGCGCTTCTTCTGCATGTTCTCCATACTCTATTCCGCAGGATTGCGCATCAGCGAACTGCTGGAACTGAAACCCGGCGACATCAACGAATCCCGCTCCCTGATACGGGTGCGGCAGGGTAAAGGAAAAAAAGACCGCTACACCCTGCTATCAAAACCGTTGATGAAAAAGCTGACGGAATATAACAGACTATACAAACCGAAAGTGTGGCTTTTTGAACACAGACCGGGCGAACCTTTCACCGAGAGTATCGTGTCGAAACGGCTGAAGGCAGCGGCCCGGGAAGCGGGAATCACGAAACGGATTTATCCGCACCTGCTGCGCCATTCGTTCGCCACCCACTTGCTGGAGCAAGGAACCGACATCAAGATTGTGAAAGAGCTTATGGGACATAACAACATCAAGACAACGGAAAGGTATGTCCACATAGCCGACACTTTCAAAAGCAATATCAAAAGCCCGTTGGACGATCTGTTGATGGAGGAAGACGAGGTCTGATACTTAAAGAAAATAACAGCCAAATCGGCTGATAGTATAACGTTATCAACTTATTAATGAATAAAATGAAAAAAGACAAACATATAAAAGTGCTATTCCACTTGGAACAAGATGAAGATGGCTATCCACCATTTTCTATTGAAGGTTTGTGGTGCAAAAAGGCAAGTAATGATACCTATATTGTCGATAATGTGCCATTCTATACCTATGGAATCAGTTTGGGGGATGAGATATGTGTTACAGAAGAAGATGGCGAATATCATTTTCAATCCATAGTGAATCCCTCTGGAAATAGCACATTGAGGGTACATTTTAACGATAAACGTATGCAGATGGTCAGAGACAAACTACTTGATATGGGATGCAAGGTAGAGATTTCTAATCTCTCTTCATTCGTATCCATAAATGTACCACAAGAAGTTTCCTTAAAAGTGGTCGAAGATGTTCTGACCAATATGCAAAAAGAATGTGATAGTTTGGCTTATGAACATGGTGTTGTCAGACAAAATATAAGTTGATAACAAACAGCAGATCGACTGAATAAGCGGAACGCTGCCGAACATTATCGTTGTCAACATTAGAATAAAAAAAATGAAAACAATAGAAGATATGAAACTTGAATTATTGAGTGATAACTCAAATAAGTTCATGCAGACTCTAATAGATTATGACATAAAAAGTAAAGACAAATATGGCAGTAATCTACTTCATTATTATATAATGAACTATGATAGTATTGTACATCCAGCAGGTGTGATTATATCCGAATTTATAAAAAAAGGATTGGATATAAATGATAAAAGAAAAGACGGACGGACTGCATTATATCTTTCTGTTCAGTGTCAGCTACAAGATATTTTTGAAATACTCCTGAATAGCAATGCAGATTTGGATATACAAAATGTAAATGGGAATACTCCTTTATGGGAAGCCGTTATGCGATACCGTGGAGATGGCTTCTTTATCGAACAACTTTTGAAAAATGGGGCTAATCCCGATATAAAAAATAACTATGGAGTATCTCCTAAATCATTGGCAAGAACTATCGCAAATTATGATGTAAGAAGATTCTTTAACAACGATAACAAACAGCAAACCGACTGAACAAGCGGCACGCTGCCAAACATTAATCGCTGAGAAAAATATGAATAATTGGATTGAAACATCAGGAAGCCCATTTGTCATTGTTGAGCAACAATATGCCCATCAATGGAAGGGTCAAGAAAACTACAATGCTATATGTAGCGTAACAGATTACTTGGGGAAAATCTATATAGACAATCATGTCTTATTGGTAATGGGAGATGAACCGATGGCTACACGCATAGTAAATAAAGATGGAGCAATTTTAATAATTCGTTGGAAGTATGCTCCCGATTATCTAACGGTGGAAAAACTTCTGGAGAATGATATAGTAACTGGGGCAGAACCGATAGAAGAAGTTGAAGTAAAATGGGATTCTACTGAATTAGTCCTATTTGATTCTTTGTCTCCCTATTGTGAAGCGTCGGTTAAAGTTTTTTTATCATTACAAAAAACATCTTGTATAATAAAAACTTATCTTTATCAAAAAGACGAAGTATTTTTAATAATACATTCAATCCAATAAAGACGATTAACAAGCGGCTCAACCTCCCCTTAAAGGTCGGTTAGCCACCAAACATTATCTGCCCATAAAAAGAATGAATATGAAAATAGAATTAGAAAATTGCCAAAAAAGTCTTACTCTCAAAGATTTTGAAGAAATAGAGAGTAAATTGGGTTATGCCTTGCCGGAAAGACTGAAAGAGTTCTATTTACAATATAATGGAGGTTCTACGAAACAGATCGCAAGCATAAATAAATATCAAGAGGTGGAAATTGAAGATTTCTTCCCATTCAAATATAACAAGGATTTTAAGAATGACCCCAGATATACGGCAGAAGGCGAAACATTAGAGCAGTATTTATCCGGTAAGATCTTTGGTGGGGAAACAGGAACTGTCATGGAGCCGGATCCGGCGGATGTGGCAGGATTTGATGCTTATATTGAAAACTATAAAAAGGCACTGGAAGCAGAAATGGCAGCGGTAGAGACGATGCCGATCTTATAAAAATAATAAAAAAATAAAGTGTATCAGGAGGGAATTTGCACATGTTAAAAACAAAAAATTATAAATTCTGGTTTTGCACCGGATCACAGGATTTATACGGGGATGAGTGCTTAGAGCATGTGGCAGAGCATGCAAAGATCATCGTTGCAAAGTTAAATGAGTCAGGGGTACTTCCTTATGAAGTCATCTGGAAACCGACACTGATCACAAACGAGCTGATCCGTAAAACGTTTAATGAGGCAAATATGGATGAAGAGTGTGCAGGTGTCATCACATGGATGCATACTTTCTCACCGGCAAAATCATGGATTCTCGGATTAAAAGAACTGAGAAAAGAGATCTGTAATTATCTTGAGAGAAAGATCCATGTAAAATACGATGCAGTACATGAAACACTTGTCACTGTAGGCGGAAGCGAGGCAATAGATGTCGGACTTCGCTGTATGCTCGACCCCGGAGATGAAGTGCTCATTCCGCAGCCGAGTTATGTGTCTTATCTGCCGTGTACGGTTATGGCAGACGGAGTTCCGGTGATCATTCCTCTTCAGGAAAAAAATGAATTTAAACTGACGGCAGAAGAACTTGAAAAATATACGACGCCTAAGACAAAGGTTCTCGTTCTTCCGTTTCCGAACAATCCGACAGGAGCGATCATGACGCGGGAAGATTTAGAACCGATCGCAAAATTTGTCGAAGAGCATGATCTGTATGTCATGTCTGACGAGATTTATTCGGAACTTACATATAAAGAAGAACATGTATCGATTGCGAGCCTTCCGGGAATGAGAGAGAGGACGCTTGTTATTAACGGATTTTCAAAAGGGTTTGCAATGACAGGCTGGAGACTCGGATATTGCTGCGGACCGGAAGTTATCATATCTCAGATGACGAAGCTTCATCAGTTTGCAATCATGTGTGCGCCTACAAACAGCCAGTATGCGGCTGTGCAAGGACTTAGAAACTGTGGGGATGAAGTAGAAGAAATGAGGAAATCCTATAATCAGAGACGGCGCTTCCTCATGCATGAGTTTAAAAAGATGGGACTGGAATGCTTTGAACCGTTCGGAGCGTTTTATGTTTTCCCGAGTATTAAACAATTTGGAATGACTTCAGAAGAATTTGCAACCCGGCTGTTAAATGAAGAGAAAGTCGCAGTTGTTCCGGGAACGGCGTTCGGCGAATGCGGCGAAGGATTTTTGAGAATATCCTACGCATATTCGTTGGAAGATCTAAAAGAAGCAATCGGCCGGCTGGAAAGATTTATCGGGCGATTGAGAAATGAGAGAAAATAATTATGCTGAATATTGTACTTTATGAGCCGGAGATTCCGGCCAATACCGGAAATATCGGAAGAACATGTGTGGCAACAGGGACGCGTCTTCATCTGATCGAGCCTCTTGGATTCAAATTATCCGAAAAGGCATTGAAACGCGCGGGGATGGATTACTGGAATGATCTGGATGTCACGACTTATATTGATTATGCGGATTTCCTTGAGAAAAATCCGGGTGCCAAAATCTATATGGCAACTACAAAAGCGAAAAAAGTATATACCGAAGCGGCGTATGAACCGGATTGTTACATTATGTTCGGAAAAGAGAGCGCAGGTATACCGGAGGAGATTCTTGTAGATCATGAAGATACTTGCGTGCGCATTCCGATGATGGGACAGATCAGATCTTTGAATCTTGGAAATTCTGTGGCGGTTGTTCTCTATGAAGCTCTTCGTCAAAACGGATTTGCGAAAATGGAGTTGGAAGGAGAGCTTCATGAATTAGAATGGCATGGGAATACCTGAACGAAATAAGTTGTGAAAATATGTGCAAAATGACGAAATAATGTAAAAAAATTCGGGAAAAGTGTAGTTCACTATTGAAGACTTTCGGTATATAATAGTGTCAATGTGCTAAGAAACTGCTAAGAAACGTTTGCGGTTACATCGGTTCGGATAAGGTGCGGGAGGACGTTTTACATTCGTTTAACGTTGAATCTGTACACTGTGTTACGTCTGTTCAGATAGGGCACAGGAGGAGGGAATCGTTTCCCGAAAAGGGAACGTCCCGTATGAAGCGGGAAAGTATGGTAAAACTAAAAAGATAGAAAAGAAAGCGGAAGGTGGTGTTGCGGAAATGGTAGAAGAAACGATCAAATCTATCCGGGAAACAGAAAATAAGGCAGATCAGATCGTAAAAGAAGCGGAACAGGAAAGCAAGAGAATCCTCGAGACCGCGAAAGAAGAAGCAAAACAGGCTGCCGACAAGCTGATTGACGAAGCAAAGTCAGACGCTTTGAAAACAGCAAATCAGGCAAAGAAAGACGGAGAAGTTATGCTGGCACAGGCGGCGGAAGAAACGCGCAGAGAAGCAGAACAGATGAAAAAGGCGGCTCTTGAACGAAAGAAAGAGGCGGCTGCTCTTGTGTTGGAAAGATTGACATAACAGAAATAAGACTGTAAAGGAGGGATAGACAGATGGCGGTACTTAAGATGCAGAGAATCAGCATCTGCGCCTTAAAGAAAGACCGAAAAGCAATCCTCGAAAAATTACAGAGCCTCGGTGTTGTGGAGATCAATCATGTAATCGAAGAAGATGAAGATTTTAAGAAGATGGACACTGCAGGGCAAAAGGCAGGTTTCGAGAAAGCGTCGACTCTGGCAGAACAGGCGATCGATATTCTTGATAAATATGTTCCTGAGAAGAAGTCGATGTTTGCATCTTTAGAAGGAAAGGCATTGATTGAGCGGGAAGAAGAAGAGCGGATTCGCAATGAGCGAAGAGATCTTCTGAAAACGGCAAAACAGATCGGAAGGCTGGATAAAGAGCGCTCTGAACAGATGGCGGAGATTACGAAACTGAACAACAGTATCGAGAGTCTCAATCCGTGGATCAGCCTGGACGTTCCGCTGACACCGGCAGAGACAGACCGGACGGCAGTATTTTTCGGAACGATGCCGGGAGGTACTGACGCGGAGACGGTATATGGGATTTTGGCAGAGAAAGCGCCGGATATAACCGGAGCAGATGTAAACATTGTTTCATCAGAACCGGGCATGGTATATCTAGCAGTCGTCTGCATGAAAGAAGATGTGCAGGCAGCGGAAGATGCGCTTAGAAGCGCCGGGTTTGCAAGACCTTCCCAGATGTGGGGAGACGTTCCGAAGTTTCAAAAAGAAGAGCTGGAAAGTGAGATCGCAGACTGCAGAGCGCGGATCGAACAGATCGAGAATGAGGTGAAAGACCTTTCGGATCAGAGAGAAAAATTAAAAATATTAGCGGATTACTACAGAGTACGCGCGGACAAATACGCAGTGCTCGGTCAGATCCCGCAGTCGGAGAGAACGTTTGTCATAAGCGGATACATTCCTCAGTGTGAGGCGGCGCATCTTTCCGGTTATCTGACAGAAAAATATGACTGTATGGTAGATGTTGAGGAACTGCAGGAAAACGAAGAAGCTCCGGTTATTTTAAAGAACAATCCGTTTTCGGCAAGTGTGGAGGGCGTTGTAGAGTCTTACGGACTTCCTCACAAAGGGGAGCTTGATCCAACGACGATCATGTCGTTTTTCTATGTATTCTTTTTCGGAATGATGCTTTCGGATGCGGCGTATGGAGCGATTGTGGCAATCGTCTGCGCTGTGCTTGTGAAGAAATTCCCGAGAATGTCTCAGGGAATGAAAAAATCGATGAAATTATTCTTCTATTGTGGATTATCCACTCTTGTGTGGGGAATTTTATTCGGAGGATATTTCGGAAATATCGTAGATGTTGTTTCGGAGAAGTTTTTCGGAACGACGATCACCGTTCCGGCGCTTTGGTTTGTGCCGTTGAACGACCCGATGAAACTGCTTGTGTTCTCACTGTTATTCGGTGTCATCCACCTGTTTGTGGGACTGGGGATCAAAGGATATCTCTGTCTGAAAGACGGAAAAGTGATGGACTTCTTCTGTGACGTTGTTCTTTGGTTTATGCTTTTGATCGGTCTTATATTGATGCTTTTGCCGAGCGATATTTTTGCATCTATCGCACAGATGAATATTGTATTTCCGGCATGGATCAATGCAGGAGCGAAGGCATTGGCGATAGCAGGAGCGGTGGGAATCGTGCTTATGTCGGGAAGAGAGAAGAAAAACCCGGCGCTTCGTCTGGCGCTTGGCGCATATGATCTTTACAATGTGAGCGGCTGGCTCAGCGACGTGTTGTCTTACTCTCGTCTGCTGGCGCTCGGACTTGCAACCGGAGTAATCGCATCGGTTATTAACCAGATGGGAAGCATGCTTCCGAATAATGTGATCGGCGTGATCGCATTTGTCGTAATTTTTATCGCAGGTCATACGCTCAATCTGGCGATCAATCTTTTGGGTGCGTATGTACACACAAACCGTTTGCAGTTTGTGGAGTTTTTCGGGAAATTTTACGAAGGCGGCGGAGAGCCGTTTAATCCTTTTAAAGAAAATACAAAATATGCAGATGTTAAGGAGGAAACTTTATCATGAATATTGCGGAAAATTTAGGAATTGTTTATGCACTGCTCGGAGCGGCAGTTGCGGTATTGTTTGCCGGAGCAGGATCGGCGATCGGAGTAGGTATTGCAGGACAGGCAGCGGCAGGCGTTGTGACAGAAGATCCGAGTAAGTTTGCAAAAGTGCTTATTATCCAGCTCCTTCCGGGTACACAGGGTCTGTATGGACTGCTTGTAGGATTTATCACACTTTCAAAGATCGGTATTCTCGGAGGCGGAGCATTGGATGTTTCCGTATCTTCAGGTCTTTTGATATTGGCAGCGTGTCTTCCGATCGGTATCGTAGGACTTCTTTCAGGAATTGCACAGGGAAAAACGGCGGCATCGTCTATCGGAATCGTCGCAAAGAAACCGGAGCAGTTCGGTAAAGCTATGTTGTTCCCGGCTATGGTTGAGACATACGCTATTCTGGCGCTGCTGATCTCATTCCTTGCCGTAAACGGAATTCAGATTTAAGGAAAAGACGTCTGGTTTGGAATTGATGAAAAGGAGACAGCGATAAATGAGCGGATTAGATAAAATGAAATCCCGGATTTTCGAGGAGGCAGAGCAGTCTGCGGCAGAACTTCTCGATCAGGCAAAAAAAGATGCGGAAAAGATCGTGAAAGATGCGGTTGAAAAAGCCGGGGCGGATGCAGAACATATCCGTGTAAAAGCTGCGGCTGACGCGAAAGAATATGCAAAACGGGCGGAATCGTCGGCTGATATGAACAGAAAACAGGCTCTTTTGGCGGCAAAACAGGATGTGATCCGCAGTGTGCTTGAGGATGCGTACAGTCAGGTGATGAACATGGATGACGCGGCATATTTTGAAATGCTTGGAAAAATGCTTGATAAATATATGCTTGCCCAGGATGGAGCAATTTGCTTCTCTAAAAGAGATCTCGACAGGATGCCGAAGTCATTTGCAGAGAAAATCGATGCATCGGCAAAGGCAAAAGGCGGAAAACTTGTGATTTCCGAAGAGGCGAGAAAGATTGACGGAGGATTTATCCTTGTATATGGCGGCATCGAAGAAAATTGTACGATAAAAGCAGTTTTTGATGCGAAAAGAGAAGAACTGGCAGATGTAGTGAAGAGACAGCTCTTTTCGTAAACAGTGATCTGCAATGAGCATAACAATCCGCATTTTTAATGCGGCGGATTGTTACAGCATAAGGAGGTTTAGAATTGGGGAATACAAAATATACTTACGCAGTCGCACGTATACGTGCGCTGGAAGTCGCCCTGTTCTCTGATGCAGTCATCGAGCAGCTTTTGTCCTGTAAAACGGCGGCGGAAGCGCTGCAGTTTGTTGTCGAGAAAGGCTGGGGTGATATGGCGGATCAGGATGATCCTGATGTCGTCCTGCGGCGTGAAGAAGAGAAAACATGGGAAGTGATCAAAGAGGTCGCTCCTGATGCGAGCGTATTTAATGTTCTCTCTTATCCGAAGTTGTATCATAATCTGAAAGCTGCGATCAAAGAGGTTTGTACGGAAGCGCGTAATCCGAATATTTTTTATGATGACTGCCCGATACCGGGAGAAGAGATGCTTCGGATCGTGGAGAACAGAGAGTTTTCGCGTTTGCCGTCTCATATGGGAAATGTTGCGCAGGAAGCTCTTGAAACGCTTCTTCATACAAGAGACGGTCAGTTGTGCGATATTATGATTGATAAGGCGGCGCTTGAAGCTATTCGCAAAGCGGGAAAAGAATCCGGTGAACCGATCATTGAAAATTATGCAGATACAACGGTTGCTATTGCGGATATCAAGATTGCCGTGCGTTCCCGGAAAACGGGAAAAAGCGCTGATTTCATGCGAAGCGCTATGGCGGAGTGTGATGGGGTGAATGTTGAACAGCTCATCCGCGCGGCTCTTGCCGGAGAAGATGAGATCGCACAGTATCTGGAGGGAACAGCGTATGCAAAAGGCGCACAGGCGCTTCGAGAGTCAGCCTCCGCGTTTGAACGGTGGTGCGACAACCGTATGATCGAGATGTTGAAGCCGCAGAAGTACGAGGCGTTTTCGGTAGGACCTCTGCTTGGATATTTGATCGCAAGAGAGACGGAGATCAAGACCGTACGGATTATACTGACAGGAAAACAGAACGGTTTTTCGGACGAGGCGATCAGGGAAAGGATAAGGGAGATGTATGTATAAGATAGCAGTCATCGGCGATTACGACAGCATTTACGGATTCGCCACATTAGGTCTTAGCATCTGCCCTGTAAAGACCCGGGAAGATGCCAGAAAAAAATTAAAACAGCTTGCAGACGGTCAGTACGGGATTATATATATTACCGAAGCCGTGGCTGCACAGATCGAAGAAGAGATAGAGCAGTACCGTGAAAATATGCTTCCGGCAATTATTCAGATACCGGGCGTGTCAGGCAATACGGGAGCGGGAGTAAACGGTGTAAAGAAGACCGTGGAACAGGCGGTCGGTTCGGATATTCTGTTTGGAGGAGTAAGCTAATGAGCACAGGAGTGATTAAGAAAGTCGCAGGACCACTTGTTATTGCAGAGGGAATGCGCGATGCAAATATGTTTGACGTAGTCCGCGTGTCGAATCAGCGTCTGATCGGAGAGATTATCGAGATGCACGGAGATGAAGCTTCGATTCAGGTATATGAAGAGACTTCGGGACTTGGACCGGGAGAGCCGGTAGAGTCAATGGAAGTGCCGATGTCCGTAGAACTCGGACCGGGACTGATTACAAGTATATATGACGGAATACAAAGACCGTTGGACGATATTATGAAAGTATCGGGAAACAGCTTAAAGCGCGGCGTGGAAGTTCCGTCTTTGAAACGAAACCTGAAATGGGAATTTGTTCCGACTGCAAAAGTCGGAGATGAAGTCGAGACGGGAGACGTGATCGGAACAGTGCAGGAGACGGTTCTCGTGCAGCAGAAGATCATGGTTCCTTATGGAGTAAAGGGAACAATTAAAGAAATCAAGGCAGGAGAGTTTACAGTAGAAGAAGTTGTGGCTGTCGTTGAGACGGAAAACGGAGACAGAGAACTGACATTGATGCAGAAATGGCCGGTTCGCCGTGGACGTCCGTATAAAAAGAAACTTCCGCCAAAGATGCCGCTTGTAACAGGACAGCGAGTGATCGATACGTTTTTCCCGATCGCAAAAGGCGGTGTGGCAGCAGTGCCGGGACCGTTCGGAAGCGGTAAGACAGTGATCCAGCATCAGCTTGCAAAATGGGCGGAAGCAGATATCGTTGTGTATATCGGATGCGGAGAGCGTGGAAATGAGATGACAGACGTTTTGAACGAGTTTCCGGAATTGAAAGACCCGAAGACAGGTCAGGCGCTGATGCAAAGAACAGTTCTGATCGCCAATACGTCTGATATGCCGGTTGCTGCCCGTGAAGCGTCGATTTATACGGGAATTACGATCGCGGAGTATTTCCGTGACATGGGTTATTCTGTAGCGCTGATGGCAGATTCTACATCTCGTTGGGCAGAGGCGCTTCGAGAGATGTCGGGACGTCTTGAAGAGATGCCGGGCGAGGAAGGATATCCGGCTTATCTGGGAAGCCGTCTGGCACAGTTTTATGAGCGTGCAGGACATGTGATCTCTCTCGGAAAAGACGGAAGGGAAGGAGCGCTTTCCGTAATCGGCGCAGTATCGCCTCCGGGTGGCGATACGTCCGAGCCGGTATCGCAGGCAACGCTTCGTATCGTAAAAGTATTCTGGGGTCTTGACTCAGCTCTTGCGTATAAGAGACACTTCCCGGCGATCAACTGGCTGAACAGTTATTCTCTGTATCTTGACGATATGGAAAAATGGTTTAACGGAAATGTGGCGGAAGACTGGATGGAAGGACGTCAGAAAATGATGACGCTTCTCCAGGAAGAGGCAGAGCTGGAAGAAATTGTAAAAATGGTCGGAATGGACGCGCTTTCTCCGACAGACCGCCTGAAAATGGAAGCAGCCAGATCGATTCGAGAGGACTTCCTTCATCAGAACTCATTCCATGAAGTAGATACGTATACCTCTCTGAAGAAACAGCACATGATGATGAGATTAGTAAATGCATTTTATGAAAGATCTGTTGCCGCGCTTGGCGAAGGAGCGTCTCTCCGGAAACTGATCTCTATGCCGGTTCGTGAGCAGATCGGACGTTTTAAATATGTGAAAGAAGATGCATTAGATGCGGAATTTGTGAAAGTAGACGAGGAATTAAGCGCTCAGATTGCAAATGCATTTGTAAAGGAGGACCGCTAAATGCCGAAAGAGTATAGAACCATACAGGAAGTAGCCGGACCGCTGATGCTTGTGCGTGGCGTAGAAGGCGTGACTTATGATGAGCTCGGAGAAATCGAGCTTGCAAGCGGAGAAACAAGAAGATGTAAAGTGTTGGAAGTCAACGGAAGCGACGTGCTCGTCCAGTTGTTCGAGAGCGCGACGGGAATCAACCTTTCCAACAGTAAAGTCCGTTTTCTTGGAAGAAGCATGGAGCTTGGCGTGTCGGAAGATATGCTTGGAAGAGTATTTGACGGTCTCGGAAGACCGATTGACGATGGCCCGGAAATTTTGCCGGATGCCCGTATGGATATTAACGGACTGCCGATGAATCCGGCGGCCAGATGCTATCCGGAAGAGTTTATCCAGACAGGAGTTTCCGCTATTGACGGACTTAATACACTTGTCCGCGGTCAGAAACTGCCGATCTTCTCGGCGTCAGGACTGCCTCACGCGCAGCTTGCGGCTCAGATCGCGCGTCAGGCGAAAGTGCTTGGAACAGATGAAAACTTTGCCGTAGTGTTTGCCGCTATGGGTATTACGTTTGAAGAGTCGAACTTCTTCGTGGAAAGTTTCCGCGAGACAGGAGCGCTTGACAGAACAGTTTTGTTTATTAACCTTGCAAATGATCCGGCGATCGAACGTATCGCAACTCCGAAGATGGCGCTTACAGCAGCAGAGTATCTCGCCTTTGAAAAAGAGATGCATGTACTCGTTATTCTGACAGACATTACAAATTATGCGGATGCTCTCCGTGAAGTGTCGGCTGCTCGTAAGGAAGTTCCGGGACGCCGCGGATATCCGGGATATATGTATACAGATTTGGCTTCTATTTATGAAAGAGCAGGAAGACAAAACGGTAAGAACGGAAGTATTACGATGATCCCGATTCTGACGATGCCGGAAGATGATAAAACACACCCGATTCCTGACTTGACAGGCTATATTACGGAAGGTCAGATCATCTTGAGCCGTGATCTTTACAGAAAAGGAGTCACGCCTCCGATCGATGTTCTTCCGTCCCTTTCCCGTCTGAAAGACAAAGGAATCGGAGAAGGCAAAACAAGAGCCGATCACTCGAATACGATGAACCAGCTTTTCTCAGCTTATGCACGAGGAAAAGATGCAAAAGAGCTGATGGTCATTCTGGGTGAAGCAGCGTTGACAGAGATCGACTTGATGTACGCCAAATTTGCGGACGCTTTTGAAGCGGAATATGTATCGCAGGGATATAACGCAGACAGAAGTATTGAAGAAACTCTTGATATCGGATGGAAATTGCTTAGAATGCTGCCGAGAACCGAATTGAAACGTATTGATGATAAATATTTAGATCAGTATTACGCAGAGTAAGAGAATGTATCATAGTTGCCGCAAGGCAATCTGCGATACTTACAAATCAGCCGCAGAGATACAGCGCGCAAAAGAAAGTGGAGAAATATCTTCAAAAAACTGAGAGGAAGCATGCTGCGATCATCTGCGGCAGCAGGAAAAGGAGGTAGAATTTTGGCGGCAAAACAAGTGAATCCGACCAGAATGGAGCTGACGCGGCTTAAAAAGAAGCGGATCACGGCGATTCGTGGTCATAAGCTTTTGAAAGATAAACGTGACGAGCTGATGCGTCAGTACCTTGATCTCGTGCGGGAAAACATGGAAGTTCGTAAAAAAGTAGAAGCGGGAATCCGCTCTGCAAATAAAAACTTCGTAATCGCAAAAGCAGGCATGTCAGAGGCGGCTCTGAATACGGCGCTTATGGCTCCGAAGCAGGAAGTGAATCTGGAAGCCGGAGAAAAAAACGTCATGAGCGTGGATATTCCGACATTTCAGTATAAAACAAGAACGGCGGATGAAAATGATATTTATTCTTATGGTTTTGCTTTTACGTCAGGAGACTTGGACGGAGCAGTAAAATCGCTTGCAGATGTTCTTCCGGATATGATCCGTCTTGCTGAATGCGAGAAAGCCTGCCAGCTTATGGCGGCGGAGATCGAGAAGACGAGACGCCGTGTCAATGCACTTGAGCATGTGATCATTCCGGAGACGGAACAAAGTATAAAATATATTACGATGAAGCTGGATGAGAATGAAAGAAGTACACAGATTCGCTTAATGAAAGTGAAAGATATGATGTTGGAAGAAACTCATCATTACAGCGAAAAATAGGATGATAAAAAGAGAGACCAAATGCGAGGCGCAATCGGTTTCTCTTTTTGCATTTCGTAAAGTAAGGCATTGTTTTTAAATGACATGTATGCTATAGTAACTCTACTTACAGAAATTCTTTCTGTGGAAGATACCGGCAGCTTCGCCGGTCTGAGGAATTCCCTCAAAATTACCCGATACAATACAACAACAGTTTTTGCGTGGA
>ENA-OUOW01000873-OUOW01000873.1-human-gut-metagenome-genome-assembly--contig:-NODE-873-length-23319-cov-9.490328_pt1 | contig 23319 bp, 24 predicted proteins | sample MGYA00237938_ERZ548769 | MGnify/ENA primary metagenome ERZ548769 (study PRJEB26490, sample SAMN05356870) | human gut metagenome | biome: terrestrial biome; feature: human-associated habitat; material... | reverse complement strand
AAATAGAGCCTCGACCCATTCTCGTTTTCAAAGAATGAGCCAAGGCTCTATGTAAATCAGTCAAGTATGTGTTCGTCCGTCGATGGCAAAATTGGACTTCATTTGCTCCTATCGTCCACCAGTAATTTAACCCATAAGAGGTCAAACTGGGCTTGTCCACCAGTAATTTGACCACGATAAACCCATAAATTCCCGTTCAATTCCATCAAAACCGAACAGTCCAGACAGAATTATGGGTATAGAAAAAGCCCGGAAAATGGCGTATTCCGGGCTTTTTTAGCATTTTTAAGCTGTAGATTATCGCTTGCTGAACTGCGGAGCGCGACGGGCGGCTTTGAGGCCGTATTTCTTACGCTCTTTCATTCTCGGGTCGCGGGTCAGCAGGCCGGCGGCCTTCAAGGGCGCACGGTAGCTGTCCTCGACCTGCAGCAGCGCACGGGCGATACCGTGACGGATCGCGCCGGCCTGACCGGTCACGCCGCCGCCGGTGACGGTGGCTTCGACGTCGAACTTGCCCATGGTGTCGGTCGCAGCGAAAGGCTGACGAACGATGAGCTTCAGGGTCTCGAGACCAAAGTAGTCATCGAGGGGACGGCCGTTGACGGTGATGCTGCCGGTGCCGTTGGGGAACAGGTGCACACGCGCGACGGAGGACTTTCTGCGGCCGGTGCCGTACATATAGGCTTTTTTGCTCGTATAAGTTGCCATGTTCTATTTCCTCCTTCTCAGCGATCCCAGACTTCGGGCTTCTGTGCCGCATGGGGATGCTCGGCGCCGCGATAGATCTTCAGGCGCTTGAGCTGCCACTGGGCAATGGTGTTCTTCTGCAGCATGCCGCGAACAGCCAGACGCATAGCCAGCTCCGGCTTATCCTTCATGAGCTTCTTGTACTGCGTCTCGTGCAGGCCGCCGGGGTAGCCGGAGTGCGTGCGGTAGTACTTCTGCTCGAGCTTCTTGCCGGTGAGCACAGCCTGCTCGGCGTTGATGATGATGACAAAGTCGCCGCAGTCAACGTGCGGGGTGTAGTCGGTCTTGAGCTTGCCGCGCAGCAGATCGGCAGCGAGCGCTGCGGTCTTGCCCATCGGCTTGCCGGCTGCATCCAGAACGTACCACTTGCGGGTGACGGTGTCCTTGTTCAGCAAAGTAGTGGACATATTCGTGCCTCCAATTAGAATGTGTTGAAAAACATTTTGACATTTTTCAGGCGCGAACGTAGAATAGTTCTCACATCCGCGCCTTACTTTTATACCACAACCGCCGGAGTCTGTCAACGGAATTTTCATTTAGATGTCTCTTTGCTTTTAATATCTCCGTTTTTCTCCGTTTTTCTCTTGATTTCGCATTTTCTATTTTCGTTTTCGGAGGGCTGCTATGAACGACCTGAATGCTTTCACCGGTCTCGTGCGCCGGTGCGTAGAGGATTATGACATGATCGCGCCGGGCGACACCGTCGCCGTCGGCGTCTCTGGCGGCAAGGATTCACTCGTGCTTCTGCTCGCGCTCAACGAGCTGCGGCGGTATTATCCGAAGCCGTTTTCCCTCGAGGCGATCACGGTCGAGCTCGGCTTCGAGGGCATGGACTTCGCGCCGGTGGCAGAGCTGTGCGCGTCGCTCGGCGTGCCGTACACGCGCCTGAAGACCGACATCAAGGAGGTCGTGTTCGACGTACGCAAGGAGGATAACCCCTGCTCCCTGTGCGCCAAGATGCGCCGCGGTGCGCTGTGCACGGCGCTCAGCGAGCGCGGCATCACAAAGCTCGCGCTCGGCCACCATTTTGATGATGCGGTCGAGACGTTTCTGCTCTCGCTCGTGTACGAGGGGCGCATCAGCTGCTTTCAGCCGGTGACGCACATGACGCGCACGGGCGTGGATCAGATCCGACCGATGCTCTATGCCGGCGTGGGGCGCATCACAAACCTCGCAAAGGCGCTGGCGCTTCCGATCGTCGAAAATCCCTGCCCGGAGGACCGCGGCAGCAAACGGCACGAGGTCAAGGAGCTCATCCGCACCATGAGCCTCACCTACCCCGATCTGCGCAGCAAGGTGTTCGGTGCGATCCAGCGTGCGCCGCTCGACGGCTGGGAAAAGGCACGGTAAACTCGCGCGCGTTAAACAGGACAAGCCCGGTGGGGATTCCCCACCGGGCTTGTGTGTTGAAATGAAGTCTCAGAGGACGTTCTGGCAGAAACGCATGACGATCGCGGCAGTCTGCGCGCGGGTCGCATCGCCCTTCGGTTCGAGGGTCGTGACACCGTTGGCATTGCCGACACCGCAGATCACACCCTGTGCGACCGCCCAGGACATCGGCGTGCGGGCATAGCCGGAGATGCTGCTGTAATCCGGATAGCCGGTCAGATCCGCAGTCTGGAACACGTTCAGGTCGAGGACGTTCTTGGCGTAGTTATAGAGGATCGTCGCCATGTCCTGACGCGTGATCGTTGCATTCGGGGAGAACGTGGTAGCACTGGTGCCGCTCACGACACCTTTTTCCGCGGCCCAGTTGACCGCATCGACATACCAGCTCTCCGTCAGATCCGTGAAAGGACTGGTCTTTGCGTCCTTCGGGCTGCCGGCCTGGCAGTAGAGCATCTCCACCAGCTGCGCACGCGTGGTCACGCCGTCCGGCGCGATGGTCGTGGCGCTCATGCCGCTCATGATGCCGTTCTGGATGCAGTAATCCAGGCCTTCATGCGCCCAAGAGCTGTAGGCCGGCATATCCGTAAAGCCGGCGCCCGGGCAGATGTGCGTATCGGAGGCGCTGGTTCTGACCGGGATGCTGTTGAGCATCTTGGCAAGCTCGAAGAATTTCTCCTGCAGCATGGCGTGCGTGGACTTCTGCGTCTGACCAACCATGTTGATGTGATCGGTGTTGTCGATCTTCTCAATGTAGTTCCAGACACCCATCTTGGTGCCGGACTTGAAGGTCATCTTGCCGTCAGCACCGACGCCGTAGTTCTCGTTATACTGATCCGTGGAGTTCTCATGCGGACGGATGGCGGAACGGACGGAAACAATGCCGTCATTCTCCCACCACTCCGGAGTGATGTTCACATGGCCGACCGCATAGTTGACGTGTCTGCCCATGTAGGTGCCGCTCTTGATCATCATCGGGTTCATGCTGGCATTCGGCAGATAGTGGCCGGTCAGCGGATCGCGGTGGGTGTTCGAGCAGGCAATGGAGAAGTAATAGATATCATCCTGTGCCTTGGCGTAGCCGTTGAGCACGGCCGCACCGTCGACGTCAAGGTCATAGACGCTCAGGTCATTGGTGTGCTGCGTCCAGATCTTGCTGTTGATGACACGATTGAAGTAGCTGGAATAGGACTCGTTGGGCTGGCGCACCAGGCCCCACTGATCGAGCTTGAAGTCCAGTCCGAAATTGTTCTCGTTGACGTTCGAGCCGGTGACCGTGCCGATGATGCCCATGGCATACTGCGCCAGGTCGCCGATGTTCTGATAGACCTTGGTGTCGTACTGGCTGCCGTCATGCGGCGTGCACAGCGTCGTGATGCTCTCGATCCAGTGACGGCACTCGCCGGTGAACAGCGGGCTGATAGAGCCGTCGCGGCTGGCATTGCGCTCGTCGGCGTCGCCGTTTTCAAGCAGCTGCGCCAGCATACGGATCGTCTCGCCGCCCATGCTGTGGCCGATCAGGTGCACCTTGAGCTCGCTGTCCGGATTGTTCAGCTCCGGCAGGACGCCCGGGAACGTGCGGCCGTAACGGGCATGACCGTTCGTGGCAGAGTGATACGCACCGTAGTCGACCGTGCCGCCGACGAGGTAGGCATACAGCTCACAGGCGCGGTCCCAGTTGCTGGCGACGGGGCCGATCGACGGGGTATAGACCTCGTAGCCGGCGTTGTTGAGAATGTCGCGCAGGCTGCTGAAGCCGCCCCAGTAGTTCAGGCCGAGCACCTCCGTGCCGCCCCAGCCGAACAGGCCGTGCACCATCACGATCGGATAGTGGTTGCCGCTCGCCGACAGCAGCTCCGGCAGGTCCGCGTCCGTCAGTTCGTCAGCAGAGGTCGCATGGTCGGCATCATAATCGACCGTGTCAACACTTGCTGCGAAGCCGGGCATGCAAAGCACCATCGCCAGCACCAAAACGGTGGCGAGCACTTTGCTCCACGTTTTCTTCATGAAAATCCCTCCAATAGATTTTGGGGCAGGCTTCACATCTGTCCCCTTTTTTATGGTTACACTATAATCTCGCTGCGAAAACGGAACAAGCACCAGCGCAGGACGAGTGTAACCTTTTTGCACACATCGCATTTCTTGATGAAACACGCGTCACCATTGTGTGCTTCGGGATACAGAACGCGTCTGCGGCGGAAAAGGCAAAAGAATCCCGCTGTCCGCGAGTTGCGGACAGCGGGATTTGCATTGTAAGACAGGCTATGAGATCAGATCATCATGCCGCGCTTTTTGGCCTCAAAGGTCAGCTCGTCGCGGAAGTCGGGATGCGCGATGGCGATGAGCTGGCGGGCACGCTCACCGAGGCTGCGGCCGCGCAGGTGCGCCACGCCGTACTCGGTGACAATATAATCGACGTCGTTCTTGCTCGTCGTGACGACGGCGCCCGGCGTGAGGATGGGCTTGATCTTGCTGATCGTGCCGCCCTTGGCCGTGGAGGTGAAGGCAATGAAGCTCTTGCCGCCGCGGGACTGGCAGGCGCCGCGGACGTAGTCGATCTGGCCGCCGGAGCCGGACATATGCTTCGTGCCGACCGACTCGGCGCAGACCTGACCGAAGAGGTCGACCTCGACCGCCGCATTGATGGAGATCATATTGTCGTTCTGGCAGATGACGTTCGGGTCGTTGACATAGTCGACCGGCAGGATCTCAACCGACGGGTTGTCGTCGACGAAATCATAGATGCGCTGCGAGCCGAAGGCAAACGTCGTGACGGTCTTGCCGCGGTGGATCTGCTTTTTGCTGTTGTTGACCGCGCCGCACTCGATCAGCTCGACCATGGAGTCGGTAAACATCTCGGTGTGGATGCCGAGGTCGTGCTTGCTCTTGAGCGCCATGCCGGTCGCATCCGGGATCGCGCCGATGCCGAGCTGCAGGCACGCGCCGTCCGGGATAAGGTCGGCGATGAGGCCGCCGATCGTCTTGCTCACATCGTCGAGCTGCACCGGCGGCAGCACCGGCAGATCGTGGTGATACTCCACGAGCGCGTCGACCTGCGAGATATGGATCAGAGAGCCGCACAGCGCACGGGGCTGACGGTCGTTGACCTCGAGGTAAATGCGCTTGGTCTTTTCGAGCATGGCATCGATGTACGAGCCGTTGAGCGCGAGGCTGAAGTAGCCGTGGCTGTCCATCGGCGCGACCTCGACGCACACTGCGTCGTAGTCATACTCGGAGCGGATGCGGGTCGGGAAATCGCGGTAGTACGCAGGAATGATGTCGGCATAGCCGGCGTTGACCGCCTTGCGCGCTGCGCTGCTGGAAAACCAGCTGTAGCCCGTCATCTTTCCGGCCAGCGTCGGGTCGGTATAGAAGTCGAACGGATAGCCGTCGAGCAGGGTCTGCACCTTCACGCCGGTGATGTCGGTATTGCGGATATGCTGCGCCATTGCGGCCATGATGGCCGGCGTCTGAGAAGTCGCCGTGTCCATGCCGATGAGCCAGCCGGACTGCACCTGCTGTGCGATACGCTCCGGCGTCGTCAGTTTGTCCTGATACATTTTCTGAAAATCTGTCATAATTTATTTGCTCCCTCAAACAAAAAATGTGTACAGTTGCTATTTATTATCATACATGATTCGGCCGCTGAATTCAAGAGGGCACAGATGTTTGCAATTTCCCGCCCTGAAATATCACACTTTTGCCCATGTGAGAAGTTTTCTCACACGTGAAAGTATGCTATGATAAAATGAATTGTTTTCAATATATCCAGCGATTTATCGAAAAAAAACGTTTTCTAATGCGGCTCTTATTTTTGCCGGTTACAATGATAAGCGTCGCATCTTACGGCAGACACTCCCCTGCCAATTCTAAATGCAAGGAATGATACGACACAATGACGATTACGATTGTCTGCGATATTCTGGGTGAGGAGAACAACGGCACGACCATTGCCTGCATGAATCTCATCCGGTATCTGCGCGCGCAGGGGCACACCGTGCGTGTGGTCTGCGCCGATCAGGACAAAGCCGGAAACGAGTGCTTTTACGTCGTGCCGGAGCGCAACCTCTACCTGCTCAATCCGATCGTGGAGCGCAACGGCGTGACGCTGCCGCGTGTGGACCGCTCCATCCTCGAGGAGGCGATCCGCGACTGCGACGTCGTGCACACAACGTTTGTGCTGCGCCTGTCGCACACGGCGGTAAAGATCGCCAAGGCGTACAACAAGCCCATCACGTCAAGCTTCCACTGTCAGGCGGAAAACGTCACGGCGCATTTTCTGTGCAAGGACTCGGCCGCCATCAACCGCGGCGTGTACCGCGCGTGCTATCAGATGGTGTACCAGTATTCGGACATCATCCACTACCCCACGCAGTTCATCCGCGACACGTTTGAGGCCGTTGTCGGCCCGACGAACGGCCGCGTGATCTCAAACGGCGTCAACAGCATGTTCACGCCCGGCCCGGCCACGCGTCCGGAGGGGCTCGAGGACAAGTTCCTCATCGTCTCGACTGGCCGTCTGTCGAGCGAAAAGAATCAGGAGATCCTCATCGAGGCCATCGGCCGCTCGGCCTACCGCGAGCAGATCCACCTCATCCTCGCCGGAGAAGGCCCGCGCGAGGCGCACTACCGTCACCTTGCCGAGCGCTGCGGCGTGGACATGGAGATCTCGTTCTTCACGCGGCAGGAGCTGCTGAACCTGCTGCGCTGCGCCGACCTCTACTGCCACCCCGCCGAGGTGGAGATCGAGTCGATCGCCTGTCTGGAGGCCATCGCCTGCGGACTGGTGCCGGTCATCGCCGATTCGCCCAAGAGCGCGGCCAAGGCCTTCGCGCTCGATGATAAGTCCCTATTTAAAAACAAGGACGCGGAGGACATGGCGCGCAAGATCGACTACTGGGTGAGCCACCCGGACGAGCGCGCAGACTACAGCCGCAAATATCTCGACAGCGGCACGCAGTTCGAGCAGCAGAGCTGCATGCGCCAGATGGAGCAGATGCTCTTTGACGCCGCAGCCATGGCCGGTGCGCCGGTATGAGCCGCAAGACCGTCTACTATCACGACCCGCTGCACGACGACTTTGCGCCGACCAACGGGCGCATCCACCCGAAGCAGATCGGCGCGGATTTCCCGTATGAGCACAAGGGCCCGCTCTGGAACGCACTCGCCTTCGTCGTATACCGGATGGTGATGACGCCGTTTCTGTTTTTGTACTGCAAGCTCGTGTTCGGCCTGCGCATCGAAAACCGCAAGGCGCTGCGCGCGCTGCCGGGCGGATACTTCCTCTACGGCAACCACACGAACACGCTGGCGGACGCCTTCATCCCGACGCTGCTGGCGTTTCCGCGGCGCGCGAACATCATCACCTCCGCCGACACCGTCTCGATCCCGGGCGTGCGCAACATCGTGCAGATGCTCGGTGCGATCCCGCTGGCGAATACCATCGAGGGCACGCGGCAGTTTCTTGCCGCCATGCACCGCCGGCTCGAACGCGGTCAGGCCGTGATGATCTATCCCGAGGCACACATCTGGCCGTACTACAACGGCATCCGTCCGTTTCCGGACACGTCGTTTGCCTATCCCGTGCGCGAGCAGCTGCCCATTGTCGCCGCGGCGGTCGTCTACCGGCAGAGAAAGCTGCTGCGTGCGCTGCCGCCGCGCATCACCGTCGTCGTGAGCGACCCGTTTTATCCCGACCCAGCCCTGCCGCCGCGCAGCGCCCGGCGGGATCTGCATAAGAAAGTCTATACCTTCCTGTGCGACACCGTTTCTGCGCGCAGGAGCTATGCGCACATCGAGTATCTCCCCGCACAGGACCAGAATCCAGCCGCGCGATGACCGCGCCGCACACTCAGAAAGGTGGAATCCCGCTTGGCACACTTGACCGAAGCCGCCATCCAGGACACGTTCCTGAAGCTGCTGTCCGAGCAGCCGTTTGACAAGATCACCGTGACGCAGCTCGTAGAAGAATGCCAGATCACGCGCCGGACGTTCTACTATCACTACTCCGATCTCTTTGAGCTGCTCGACATCATCCTGCGCCGTGAGACCGACCGGGCGGTCGCCGAGTTCGAGGCCACCGGCAGCTGGGAGGAGTGCATGATCACTGCGTCCCGCTTTGCGCGCGAGCACAAGCGCGCCGTCTACCACATCTACACCTCCTCACACCGGCTGGAGCTGGAGCGGCACGTCAACCGCGTGTCCGAGGAAATGATGCGCAGCTATGTCGAGCGGCAGGCAAAGGGTCTGCGCGTGAGCGAACAGGACAAAAAGCTCGTGTGCGACCTCTACCGCTTCGGCATCACGGACATTTTCTATGCGTGGCTCGAAAACGGGATGAAGGAGGATCTCGAGACGCAGATCCACCGTCTGAGTCTGCTGTTCACGGGCAACATCCGCGCTTCCCTGTCCCGGGTACAGATCCCGGAAGAAGTCTGATCACCCACCGGCGGGCACGACCGTGTCCGCCGGTTTCACATCAAGAAAAGGAGACACACCATGCCGATTTTGGAAAAGCTTCAGCCGCAGGCCGTCTTTGCGCACTTTGAGCAGCTGTGCGCCATCCCGCACGGCTCGGGAAACACGAAAGCGATCAGCGACTATCTCGTGCGCTTTGCCGCCGCGCGCGGTCTGCGCCACATTCAGGATGAATACAACAATGTCATCATCTTCTGCCCCGGCACACCGGGCTATGAGACCGCCGCGCCGGTCATCCTGCAGGGGCACATGGACATGGTCTGCGAGACCGCGCCGGACTGCGCAAAGGACCTGACCCGCGAAGGGCTTGACCTCTTCATAGACGGCGACACGATCGGCGCGCGCGGTACGACCCTCGGTGGGGACGACGGCATCGCCGTTGCGATGGCGCTTGCCATTCTGGACGCGGACGACATCCCGCATCCGCCGCTCGAGGTAGTGCTCACGGTCGATGAGGAGACCGGTATGCTCGGCGCGGACGCACTCGACGCCTCTGTGCTCCAAGGGCGCACGATGCTTAACCTCGACTCCGAGGATGAGGGTATCCTCACCGTCAGCTGCGCGGGCGGCAATGTCTCCGTGTGCACGCTGCCGGTCACGCGCGCGGCGTTTTCGGGCACGGCGCTCACCGTCACGGTCAGCGGCCTGCTCGGCGGCCATTCGGGCGCGGAGATCGACAAAGGGCGCGGCAACGCAAACCGGCTTCTCGGGCGGGTGCTGTACGCTGTCGGTGCGCGCACGGCGCTGCGCGTCGTCTGCGCGGACGGCGGGCTGAAAGACAACGCCATCCCGCGCGAGAGCCGCGCCGTCATCACCGTCGCCGACTCCGATGCGGCGCAGGCTGCGATCGCGGACATGGACGCGGCGTTCCGGCACGAATATGCGGCCGCAGACCCGGACGTGTTCGTGCGCGCCGATCCGGCGCAGCCGCAGATGCCGCCGATGGACGCGGCGTCCACGCAGCGCGCCGTGTGTATGCTCTGCTGCCTGCCGAATGGGATTCAGGCCATGAGTCAGGACATTCCGGGACTGGTGCAGACGTCGCTGAACCTCGGCATCCTGACCACGAGCGATCAGTGCGTGCAGGCGTCGTTTTGCGTGCGCAGCAGCGTGGCCACGCAGAAGGAGATGCTCGTCGCGCGTCTGCGCTGCCTGATGGTGCAGCTTGGCGGCAGTGTTGACGTCTCGGGCGACTACCCCGCTTGGGAATACCGCAAAGACTCTCCGCTGCGCGAGCGGATGATCGATGTCTTCCGCGAGCAGTACGGTCATGACCCGAAGGTGGAGGCCATCCACGCGGGCGTGGAATGCGGTCTGTTCGCCGGGAAATTGCCAGGCCTCGACTGCGTGTCCTTCGGCCCTGATCTGACGGAGATCCACACCTGCCGTGAGCGGATGCACATCGCCTCCGTGCAGCGCGTCTGGCGCTACACGCTCGAGGTGCTGCGCCGCTGCAAGTGAGCAAGGCGCAAAACCGCCCTGTGCAGAATAGCACAGGGCGGTATTTCCATATATGTGTAATTACTTGTGCAGCTCGCGCTCGTGCACGTCACCGCTCTTGCGCGCGGCCACGGCCACAAGGCCGGAGAGCGCCATGAGCGCGATGACGTTCGGCAGCACCATGAGCTGGTTGAACATATCCGTCAGCTCCCAGACAAGATCATTGGACAGGCAGGAGCCGAGGAAGATGAAGACGAGGGCGATGATGGAGTACGGGAGGTTCGCCTTCTTGCCGAAGAGATAGTTGACATTGATGCGGCCGAACAGGTTCCAGCCGACGATGGTCGAAAACGCGAAAAACAGCAGGCAGATTGCCACGAAGGCATTGCCGAGCGTCTCGCCAAACACGCTCGAGAACGCAAGCTGCGCCATGTTCGTCTTGGAAATGCCGTCGACCGCACCGTGCGCCAGCGGGCCGTTGCCGGCGTAAAGCGTGGAGATAACGACGAGCGCCGTCATCGTCAGCACGACGAACGTATCGATGAACACGCCGATCATTGCGACCGTACCCTGCTCGTGCGGATTTTTGACATTGGCCAGCGCGTGAGCGTGCGGGGTCGAGCCCATGCCGGCCTCGTTGGAGAACAGGCCGCGCTTTGCGCCCTGACTGATGGCCGTCTTGAGCGCGTAGCCGATGCCGCCGCCGATGATGGCATCCGGCATGAAAGCATACTTGAAGATCATGCCGAAGGTCTCCGGCACGTAGCGGATGCGGGCAATGAGCACGATGAAGCCGCCGAGCAGATACAGGCAGGCCATGATCGGCACGATCTTTTCCGTGACGGAGGCGATGCGCTGCACGCCGCCGATGAAGATGAAGGCCGCGATGGCACAGACGATCAGGCCCATGACCCAGCTCGGAATGTGGAATGCGTTCTGGCACGCCTCGCCGATGGAGTTGGACTGTACCATAGAGCCCATGAAGCCGAGCGCAAGGATGATCGCGACCGCGAAGAAGCCCGCAAGGAACTTGCCGAAGCCGTTCGGGAAGGCACGCTTGATGTAGTACACCGGGCCGCCGAGGATCGTGCCGTCAGGCTCGACCACGCGGGTCTCCTGTGCGAGCACCGCCTCGGCATAGATCGTCGCCATGCCGAAAAATGCGATGAACCACATCCAGAAGATTGCGCCGGGGCCGCCGATGAGGATCGCGCCGCAGGCGCCGACGATGTTGCCAGTGCCGACCTGCGCCGCGACCGCCGTCGCCAGCGCCTGGAACGAGCTCATGCCGGCCTTGTGCTTTTCACCGTTGAGACTGAACTCGCCGAAGAAGCGCCGCCAGCCCTCACCGAAGCAGCGCACCTGCACAAACTTCGTGCGGATCGTGAAATACAGACCCGCACCAATGAGCAGGATGACCAGCACATAGTCTGACAGGTACATGTTGACGGTCTGCACGATTTTGAGTAAAGTTTCCATGTTGTTTCTCCCTCTGCATTGATTTTTTGCAAAGCAAAAAGCTGCCGGTCGATCTGACCAGCAGCTCCAGAGAACAAACAGCGCCTGAACACCCGCACAAGTCGGGCACTCGCTCTGTCCTTTTGCCTGAGAGATTCGGCTTGCGCCTTACACCTTCGGCACCCGCTCTGCACGGGATTCTCCAGAGTCTCCTCCGCCTCCAGTCTCGGCTGTGCCGATCCTTGAGGTTTCCTTGGATATTCATTTGATTGCGTGGAGTATTATTACATACCCATATGCGCTTGTCAAGCCCCGATTCAAAAAAAGTTCACAGATTTCCCGTGCCGTACATCAGCGCCGTGAGCGCGACGACCGGCGCGGTCTCGCACCGCAGGATGCGCTCGCCCATGGAGCAGATGTGCATGCCGAGCTTGCGCGCCATGTCGGCCTCAAACTCCGCAAAGCCGCCCTCCGGCCCTGTGATGATGGCCGCCGTCGCGACCGGCTGCGCCGCGTGCTCGATGGCGTCGCGGATGGTTTCGCGCTCGCCGGTCTCATACATGAACAGCGGCAGATCGGTGTGCAGCGCGTCGTTGAGCACACTGACATAGTCCGCCGTGTAGCGCACCTGCGGAATAATGCCGCGTCCCGACTGCTTTGCCGCCTCCTCGGCGATGCGCTGCCAGCGCTCGACCTTCTTTTCGATATTGGCGGCCTTGGCCACGCAGCGCGTGCAGGAGAAAAACACGATCTCGGCGGCACCGGCCTCGGTGCACTTCTGCACAAGGAAATCGCTGCGCTCGCCCTTGGGCAGGCCGGCAAACACCGTCGTACGCACCGTGGGCTCTGCCTTGCACGGGACGACCTCAATGACCTCTGCCTCGGCCTCATGCTCGAGCGTCTGCACAAGGCGGCACTTATAGTCGCGCCCTGCCCCGTCACAGATGACGATGTCGTCGCCCACGCGCAGACGCAGCACGCGGATATGGTCTGCGTCGCGGCCGCGGATGATCGCCCGGCCGTTCGGAAAATTCGTACCTGCTATAAAAAATCGAGCCATGGTGGTCGCCTCCGGTGAAAAGTTTCTGCTGCGATTATGGCACATCCCGCACATTTTTGCAAGCCGGGCATAGCATGAAGCGGAGGGATGGAAGATGAATGACCCCGTTTTTCTCGACAGCGCCGCATTTTTGCGCGTCTGGCAGCGTGTAACAGGTGAAGCAGGCATCACAACGGCGCCCGAACAGCCGGAGACCGACCCACTCACAGCGCAGCTGCGCGAGTGTATATGCGCAAAGGCTGCCGGCGCTGCCTTCTATGCCGCACTCGCGCAGCGCGTGTGCGCCGTCCGGCAGCCGCTCGGACAGATCGCAGCGCAGAAGCGTGCGCAGCTCAGAGCGCTGCAAACAGAGTATTTTCTGCGCACGGGCGCGCTCTGTGCCCTGCCCGCCGCCTGTCCGCGGCTGAGCACGGCGGCGGCGGATCTGCGCTGCATCTATTGGCAGGAGCTTGCGCTCAGCGCGCAGCTGGATGCGGCAGCCGATGCTGCGCCGATGCCGCTCAGAGAGGCGCTGCACGCCATGGCACGGCAGGACGCGCACCACGCGCAGCGCGTGCGCACGCTGCTCACCGGACTGATTTTTTGAGGGAAATGCGCGCAAAATGCGAATCTTTCAAATTAGCACTTGACTTTACGGGAAATTTTGATTATAATGTGCAAGCTGACAATTTGAAATGAAAGCAACCCGAACAGAACGTGGAGAAGTCGCGTAGCCTGGTCGAGCGCGCACGATTGGAAATCGTGTATACCCCACAAGGGTATCGAGGGTTCGAATCCCTCCTTCTCCGCCACAAAAAGAGGACTCAATCTTTTCAGATTGGGTCCTTTCTTTTTTTACAGCGAGGTGACGCCATGAAAGCCGAACGCAACAAGACAATCGACTTCCTGCCGCAGGACGCACCGGAATATCTCGCGCGCTGCCTGCGCGTTGCGCAGGATGTCCCGCTTGACGCCGTGTGTGACCGCACCATCTGCGGCGACACGTTTCAGGTCGCGCCGCACCTGCCGCGCGGCTTTGCTGACCTGCTGATCGTCGACCCGCCGTACAACCTCACGAAGGAATTCGCCGGCGGCGCCTTCCGCCGCATGACGGACGCAAATTACGCCGCCTTCACCCGCGCATGGATCGAGCTGCTGCTGCCGCTGCTCAAGCCGAATGCTTCGATCTACGTCTGCTGCGACTGGTGCTCGAGCCCGATCATCGGCCTGACGCTCAAGGAGTATTTCCGGCTGCAAAACCGCATCACATGGCAGCGGGAAAAGGGCCGTGGGGCACAGCATAACTGGAAAAACGGCATGGAGGACATCTGGTTTGCCACGCGCACGGATGACTATACGTTCCACGTCGACGCCGTAAAGATACGCCGGCGCGTGCGCGCGCCCTATCGCGCCGACGGGCAGCCGAAGGACTGGGAGGAAACGCCGGACGGCCGCTTTCGCAACACGTGCCCGTCAAACTTCTGGGACGACATCTCCGTGCCCTACTGGTCGATGCCGGAAAACACCGCCCACCCGACGCAGAAGCCAGAGAAGCTGCTGGCAAAGCTCATCCTCGCAAGCTCAGATCCCGGCGGCATCGTGCTCGACCCCTTTGCCGGGTCCGGCTCGACGGCTGTGACGGCGCGCAAACTCGGCCGCCGCTTCGTCGCCATTGAGCGCAGCGAGCAATACTGCGCATGGGCGGAAAAGCGGCTGGAAATGGCAGCCGATAACCCCGCCATTCAGGGCTATGCCGACGGTGTGTTCTGGGAGCGCAATGCCGGCCGTCTGCCGCGCTGATACCGCTTGACAAGCGGCCAAAATGATGTTACAACGAAAAACATCTGTGAAACCAAAAAAGAAGGTGCGGATATGAAACGCGGATATCTTTACATCCTGATCACGACGCTGCTGTTTTCCAGCATGGAGGTCGCGCTCAAGTGCATTGCCGGACAATTAAACCCCATCCAGCTCAACTTCAGCCGCTTTCTGGTCGGCGGGCTGGTGCTCGTGCCGCTGGCCGTGCGTGAGCTGAAAAAGCGCCGTCTGTCGCTCGACGGCAGAGCGCTCGGCACGTTTGCACTGCTGGGACTGATGGGCATCGCTGTGAGCATGTCGCTGTATCAGCTCGCCGTCGCGCGCGTACAGGCGTCGGTCGTCGGCGTGCTGTTTTCGAGCAACCCCGTGTTCGTGACGCTGTTTGCGTTTTTGCTGCTGCGGGAGAAAATCTCCAAAAATCAGATCCTGGGTCTTGCGCTCGACGTGATCGGCATCGTGCTGATCATCCAGCCGTGGCATCTGAAGCTCGACGCGCTCGGTGTGACGTACATCCTGCTGGGCACGCTGCTGTTCGCGCTCTACGGCGTGTGCGGCAAACGGCAGTGCGCGCGCTTCGGCGGTCTCGTCGTGTCGTGCTTCAGCTTTCTGCTCGGCGCGGCCGAAATGATGGCGCTCGCCGCGCTGACGCATATCCCCTCCGTCTCCGCCGCGCTGACCGCCGCCGGTCTGGACACCTTTGCGAACATCCCCTTTCTCACGGGCTACACGGCGGCAAATCTGCCGATCGTCCTCTATATCTACATCGGCGTGACCGGCATCGGCTTTACGTGTTACTTCCTGTCGATGGAGGTCACAAGCGCGCAGACGACATCACTCGTGTTCTTCTTTAAGCCTGCGCTCGCGCCGCTGCTTGCGTTTCTCATCCTGCACGAGGCCATCCCCGGCAATATGCTCGCCGGCATCGCGTGCATCCTCTGCGGCAGTCTGGCCTCCATCCTGCCCGGTCTGCTCGCACAGCGCCGTGCCGTACCGGTCATCCAGACAAACGCCTGTGAAGAAGAGATCGAGCGCTGAGTCCGCCCTTTCACGACATATATCACGCCCGCAGCAACTGCTGCGGGCGTTTTTACATTTTCTTCACAAATTCTTGCTTGACTGCACAGGATTATTGTGTTATTGTCTTAATCGCTTAATACAGTGATACGCATTTCGGATAGGAGGCGCACCATGAACTGGAACATTCGCAATGACGCGCCTGTCTACACGCAGCTCGTGGATCAGATCGCCCGCGCGATCATTCTCGGTCAGTTTCCGCCGGGCGGCAGGCTGCCGTCGGTGCGGGAATTTGCAGCCGACGCCGGTGTGAACCCGAACACGATGCAGCGCGCGTTCGCCGAGCTGGAGCGTCTGGAGCTCATCCGGACGCAGCGCACGGCCGGGCGCACCGTGACGGAGGACATTGCGCGCATCGAGCAGGAAAAGCGTCGGCTGGCACAGGCCGGCATCGACGCATTCTGGCAGGCGCTGGCGCAGCTCGGCTATGACCGGGCGCAGGCGCTCGAGCTGCTGCGGCAGGATCTGCAGCAGGCAAAGGAGGACTAACAAACATGGCAATTCTCGAATGCAGAGGGCTGTGCAAGAGTTACGGCGCAGAACCGGCACTCGACCGCGTGGATCTCGCGGTCGAGCCGGGGCGCATCGTCGGTCTGCTCGGCCCGAACGGGAGCGGCAAGAGCACGCTCATCAAGCTGGCAAACGGTCTGCTGACGCCGGATGCCGGGGAAATCCTCATCGACGGCATGGCGCCGAGCAAGGGCACGAAGAAGATCGTCTCCTACCTGCCGGAGCGCACCTATTTTGCCGACTGGATGACGGCGCTGCAGCTGCTGGACTTTTTCGGCGACTTCTATGACGACTTTGACCGCGCCGCCGCCGTGCAGATGATGCAGCGGCTCGGCATCCAGCCGAAGCAGCAGATCAAGCAGATGTCCAAGGGCACGCGCGAAAAGGTGCAGCTCATCCTCGTCATGAGCCGCAAGGCAAAGCTCTATCTGCTCGACGAGCCGATCGGCGGCGTCGACCCCGCGACGCGCGACTACATTCTCAGCACCATCATCTCCAACTACAACCCCGAGGCCGCCGTCGTCATCTCCACGCACCTGATCGCAGACGTGGAGCACATTCTCGACGACGTGGCGTTTCTCAGCCGCGGACATCTGCTGCTGCAGTCGTCGGCGGATGACCTGCGCGCCAGGGAGGGCAAATCGGTGGACGCTGTGTTCCGGGAGGTATTCAGATGTTAGGAAAACTGTTGAAGCAGGACTTTCGCGCCACGGCGCGCATCATCCTGCCGGTCTATGCGGCCGTGCCGGTGCTCGGTCTGTTCACGGGGCTGATCACCCGCCTGTGTGAAAGCCAGTCGAATATCTGGATCAGCATCCTCGGCTCACTCGTGTCGTTCGTGTTCTCGCTGGCGCTCATTGCCGCCGTCGTGACGACGATCGTGCTGATGATCCTGCGCTTTTACCGCAACCTCATGACCGATGAGGGCTACCTGATGTTTACGCTGCCGGTCTCGACGACGGAGCTGATCTGCTCGAAGCTGATCGTCTCGGTCGTGTGGTTTCTCGGTGCGCTCGCCGTCGATGCGCTCGGCCTGCTGGTGACGGGCCGCTTCGGCTCGTATCAGAATGCGGTCCGCTTTCAGGTCACCTACACGTTCGGTATGCCCATGACCGGCGCGCAGAGCGCGGGGCTTATCATCGAGTTCGTCGCGTTCCTGCTGCTGTGCTGCGTCGCGCTGTGCCTGATGACGTATGCCGCCATGGCGATCGGGCAGAGCTTCAAAAAGAACAAGGGGCTCATGTCCGTCGTGTTCTTCTTCGTGCTCTGGATCGGCACGCGGATGCTGCTGACGCTGATCTTCGGACTCCTCTTCGGGCTCGGCGCGCAGCCGCTCCCGGCCATGACTGCGATGCCGCTGCTCAAGAGCATGTACATCCTGCTTGGCTGCGGATGTGCCGGCGCGCTGGCGTTTTGTGCGGGCTTTTTCTTCCTCACGCACGGGATGCTGCGCAAGCACCTGAATCTGCAATAAGGGAATAAAAACACCCGGTATTGGAAAGCCCAATACCGGGTGTTTGCTTATGGGATCAACAGGAGCGGATCACTTCGTGCCGAAGATACGGTCGCCCGCGTCGCCGAGACCGGGGACGATGTAGCCGTGCTCGTTGAGGTGATCGTCAAGCGCCGCGACGTAGATGTCCACGTCCGGGTGCTCGGTCTGCATCACCTGCACGCCCTCGGGCGCACCAATGATGCACATGAGCTTGATGTGCTTGCAGCCGACTTCCTTCATGAATTTTACCGCAGCAGACGCGCTGCCGCCGGTGGCGAGCATGGGGTCGACGATGATGACGTCGCGCTCGGCGATATCGGGCGGCATCTTGAAGTAATACTTCACCGGCTCGAGCGTCTGCGGATCGCGGAACAGGCCGATATGACCGACCTTGACGTTCGGCATCATGGTGACCATGCCGTCGACCATGCCGAGGCCGGCGCGGAGGATCGGCACGATGGCCAGCTTCTTGCCGGCAATGTGCTTGCAGTGTGCCGTGGCGACCGGGGTCTCAACGTCGATCTCCTCAAGCGGGAGGTCGCGCGTGGCCTCGAAGCACATCAGCATGGCGATCTCGGAAATCAGCTCCCGGAACTCCTTGACGCTGGTGTGCTTGTCGCGCAGGATCGAGAGCTTGTGCTGGATCAGCGGGTGGTCAAAAACGTGAACTTTACTCATCTCGTCGTCTCCTTTGTTGCATCCGTATTTTACTTTCAGTCTTTTTCCGCCTCGGCCGCGAGCCGCGCCTGACGTTCCCGCTCGGCCTGCGACAGGCGCAGATAGACCGGGAGCAGCTCCTCCGCCGGGGCAGGCGTCTGCCCGAAGGCGGCCATGGCCACGCCCCACGCACTCTGCACGACCAGATTGCCCGGCGCAAGCACTGCGGGGATGCCCATGTCCAAACACGTATTATAGCACAGTTGCGCGCCGTCGCCAACCAGAAAAACGGATTTCTGCATTTTTTTCAATTCCGCGCCCAGCTCCGCGAGCGATATCGCACGGTCCTGACAAAGACGCCGCGGTTTTCCGTCCCGGATCTCAAAGAGCGCGTTGTAGATCTGGCTGCGGCGGGCGTCCATGGCCGCGCACACGAGCACGCCCTCCCCTGCCGCGATGCCGTGATACGCCATGGCCTCGAGCGTCGACACACCGATGGCGGGCTTCTGCGCGCCCCAGGCGAGACCTTTTGCCGTGGACACGCCGATGCGGATGCCGGTAAACGAGCCCGGCCCGCGCGCGACGGCGATGGCGTCCACATCCGCAAGTTTGGTGTCGGTATTTTTCAGCATCTGCTCCGCCATCGGCAGCAGCGTGCAGCTATGCGTCAGGCCGCTGCACTGCTGGCTCTGGGCGATAAGCACACCGTCGCGGCAAAGCGCCGCCGACGCCGCCTTTGCAGATGATTCCAGTGCGAGGATCAGCATGATTTCCCGCTCCCTTCCGTGATGATGATGCGCCGGGTCGTCGGTCCAAGCTTTTCAAAGCGGACAACGACCTCGTCGCCGTAAAAGGCGTCCTCCACATTCTCGCTCCATTCGACGGCGCAGACCGAGCCACGGTTGACATAATCTTCCCAACCGATGTCAAACAGCTCGTCGGCGCTGCCGAGGCGATACATATCAAAATGGATCAGCTCGCGCGGCCCCTCATATTCGTTCACGATCGTGAACGTGGGGCTCGAGACACGGCACGTCAGCCCCATGCCGCGCGCCATCCCGCGCACGAAGGCGGTCTTGCCGCTGCCGAGCTCACCGTACATGGCCACGACCTTGCCGTCCGGCAGGGTGCGCGCAAAATCCGCGCCGGCCTGTTCGGTCTCCGCTTCACTGTGGGTCAGATATTCCTGCATGGTATCCCTCCGATTCTGAAGAAGTATTATAGCACGGTTTCGCCCGTTGCGTAAAGCGGTTTTCTGTGATATAATCATTGCCGATTTCAAATCGCCGGTCTGGCGGAAAGGAGGCCATCTTGAAAAAAGCACTGTCCTACGCAAAGGAGTTTTTTCACCGAGCGGATATTTTCCTGCTCGTGATGGGTCTCATCTGCGCCACGTTCGGTATCATCGTCATCTCGAGTGCCACGGCGTCATATCACTCGGCCAAGTATGTCATTGTACAGAGCGCGTCGCTCATTCTCGGTGTGGTCGCATTTGTCGCCATGACCGTGCTGGATGTGGACGTTCTGGCCGACAAATGGCAGATCCTGTGCGCATTCAATGCGCTGTTTTTGCTGCTGCTGATCCCCTTCGGCGTGAGCGACAACACCGGCAACACCGGCTGGCTGCGCTTTTTCGGCATCGGCATCCAGCCGACGGAGGTCGTCAAGCTCACATTTATCGTCGTGCTGGCAAAGCAGATCAGTTACCTGAAGGAATACCACGACCTCAACTCCGTGTGGTCGGTCGCACAGCTGGCTGTCCACTTTGTGCTGCTGTTCGGCCTGATCCTCTTCGTGTCGTCCGACCTCGGTTCGGCGCTGATCTTCTTTTCCATCTTCCTCGTGATGCTCTTTGCCGCCGGCTTTGCGCTGCACTGGTTTGCCATCGGCTTTGCGGCCATCGCCGCGATGATCCCGCTGCTGTGGAACTTTGTGCTGCACGACTATCAGAAAAACCGCATTCTCGCGCCCTATGACTCCAGCATCGACCCGACCAACACCGGCATCAACTGGCAGCCGCATCAGAGCAAGATCGCCCTCGCCTCCGGCCAGTGGACCGGTGCGGGGCTCGGCAACGGCACGCAGAGTCAGTCCAATGCCCTCGCCGGCAAGCACACCGACTTCATCTACGCCGTCATCGGTGAGGAGCTCGGCATGATCGCCTGTATCCTCGTCATCGTGCTGCTGCTGATCATCATCATCCGCTGCGTCATGGTCGGCATCCGTTCGGGCAGCAACATGGGCTCGCTCGTGTGCTTCGGTGTGGCCGCATTTTTGACGTTCCAGACGTTTGAGAACATCGGCATGTGCATCGGCATCACGCCCGTCATCGGCATCACGCTGCCGTTTTTCAGCTACGGCGGCTCGTCGCTGTTCACGTCCTTCGCCGCGCTCGGCATGGTGTCCGGCATCCACTTCCGACCAAAGCCAAAGCGAAACAGCATCTATTACTGACGCCATCCTCCCGGCAGGCTTCCGCAGACCTGCCGGGGCTTTTTTCTGCCGAGAGACAGAAAGCACCCGGCCAAACGGTCGGGTGCTTTCCGCAAAAACATAGAAGGGGGAAGAAAGAAAAAAGCAGCTTGGTTGCTTCAGCCGCCGTGGCAGGCGGCGCAGTCATGCGTCGAAAAGAGATCGGCGTCATAGGCGATACCATTTTTATCGTAGTAATCCTTTACGGCCGCCTTGACTGCCTCCTCCGCCAGCACGGAGCAGTGGATCTTCTGCGCCGGAAGACCATCCAGCGCTTCAATGACCGCCTTATTGGACAGCTCCAGCGCCTCAGAGACCGGTTTGCCCTTGATCATCTCGGTCGCCATCGACGAGGACGCGATCGCGCTGCCGCAGCCGAAGGTGTTGAACTTCACGTCCGTGATGACATCGTCGCGGACCTTGATATACATGCGCATAATGTCGCCGCACTTGGCGTTGCCGACCTCGCCGATGCCGTCGGCATCGGGCATTTTGCCGACGTTGCGGGGGTTTTCAAAATGGTCCATGACCTTTTCGCTGTACAATGCCATAGGAAAGCCTCCTTTATCTGAATCTGTTATCTGTTAGATCTGGTGCGGACGCACACCTGTCTCCAGCTCGTCCCACACCGGGGAGATGCTGCGCAGGTAGTCGACCACCCGACGGACATTTTCGACGATGTACGCCATCTCTTCGTCCGTGTTGTATTCGCCCACGGACAGACGCAGCGAGCCGTGTGCGACCTCGTGCGGCAGCCCGAGCGCCAGCAGCACATGGCTGGGGTCAAGCGAGCCGGAGGTGCAGGCACTGCCGGAGGAGGCGGCAATGCCCTTGCGGTCGAGCAGGAGCAGCAGCGACTCGCCCTCGATGCCCTCGAAGCAGAAGTTCACCGTTCCCGGGACACGCTGTGTGCGCTCGCCGTTGAGCCGCGCGTGCGCAATGGTCTCAAGCCCTGTAATGAGCGTCTCGCGCAGGCGTGTGACCTTGCGCATATTCTCATCCATATGGTCGACCGCCTCTCGCAGTGCCGCCGTCATGCCGGCGATCGCCGGAGTATTCTCCGTGCCGCCGCGCTTGCCGCGCTCCTGCGCGCCGCCCTCGATGATATTCGTGAGCGGGATGCCGCGCCTGGCGTACAAGAAGCCGACGCCGCGCGGCCCATGGAATTTGTGCGCCGAGCACGAGAGCATATCGATGTTCATCTCCTGCACATTCACGGGCACATGGCCGATCGCCTGCACCGCATCCGTGTGAAACGGGACACCCCGCTCGCGGCAGAGCGCGCCGATGGCCTGAATGGGCTGGAGCGTGCCGATCTCGTTGTTGGCGAACATGACCGACACGAGCGCCGTGTCGTCACGGATGGCCGCCGCCACGTCCTCGACGCGCACAACGCCGTCTTCGTGCACATCCAGCAGCGTTACCTCAAAGCCCTGCCGGCGCAGCTTGTCAAGCGTGTGCAGCACCGCATGGTGCTCAAATTTTGTGGAGATGAGGTGTTTTTTCCCCTTGCGCGCGCCGTTCTCGGCGGCAGAGACGATGGCCTGATTGTCGGCCTCGCTGCCGCCGGAGGTGAACACGATCTCCCGCGGGTCGGCCGCGCCGATCAGCTGTGCGATCTCTGTGCGGCAGGCCAGCAGATGCTCCGCCGCCTCCTGACCGAGCGTGTAGAGGGTGCTGGGGTTTCCATATATCTCATCAAAGTACGGAAGCATGGCTTCCTTTGCAGCGGCGGATAGTTTTGTGGTCGCCGCATTGTCTGCATAAACGCGCATAAGCTCTCCTCCAGATATGTCTGTTTTCTAATTCCTACTTTCATTGTGGGTAAATGGTATCACGTATTTCCCTTCTTGTCAATAGGAATTTGCAAAAAGAAAAATCGGGGAAAGAGAATTGCTTCTCCTTCCCCGACCGGTTTGTCAAAGAACCTCGTAGAGTTTGCGCCATCAGGCGCAAAGAAAGTCCGATCATTTTCTTCGGCGACATGTGCGGCGAAGAAAATACTTCTCAGGCTGCAAGTGTGGAATTTGTGCGCCGGCGGCGCACAAATTATGCGCGCAGCAGACTGCAGCCCCTTTGTCAAAAAGTAATACTTTTTGACAGCCTCATCGGGGAAAGAGAATTGCTTCTCCTTCCCCGACCGCGCCGGTCACACTTTGCCGTCAAGCAGGTCCTGCACGGAGACGCTCGACAGATAGTTGTCCATGACGGCGTCGAGCTTTTTCCACATCGGCAGCGTCAGACACTGCTCCGCGCGCTCGCAGCAGCTCTCTCCGGATTCGAGGCACGCCACGGCGGCCATGCTGCCCTCGGTGCTGTGCAGCACCTGCGCGACCGTGATGTCGCACGCCGGACGGCTCAGGCAATAGCCGCCCTCCTTGCCGCGCTGGCTGAGGACAAGGCTCGCGCGGTTGAGTGCCGCTGCGATCGCCTCCATATATTTCAGGGACACGTTCTGCCGCTGTGCCACAGTCTTGAGCGAAATGTAGCCCTCGTCGCAATGCTGCGCCAGGTCAATCATCAGGCGCAGCGCATAGCGCCCCTTGGTTGAGATCACCATGATCTGTTGCCTCCTTGCTTGCAGGTGTTACGAATAATATACTATCAAATCGCAAGGAATTCAAGACAGTTCTTTGCGATCTTGTACGCAAAAACGCCGGGGCACCTCCCCGGCGTTTTGTCAGCTTGTCAAAAACCTCGTAGAGTTTCGCCGCCGGTGCGGCGAAAGAAAGTCCGATCATTTTCT
>ENA-OUOW01000863-OUOW01000863.1-human-gut-metagenome-genome-assembly--contig:-NODE-863-length-23445-cov-3.858487_pt1 | contig 23445 bp, 17 predicted proteins | sample MGYA00237938_ERZ548769 | MGnify/ENA primary metagenome ERZ548769 (study PRJEB26490, sample SAMN05356870) | human gut metagenome | biome: terrestrial biome; feature: human-associated habitat; material... | reverse complement strand
GAGAGGAACGAGTCCTTGATGAGCGGCAGCGTCACGGTCATGAAGACCTGGAAGCTGTTGGCGCCCATGTCGTAGGCGGATTCCTCAATGGACTTGTCGATCTGGCGCAGCGCCGAGATGCCCGAGCGCGTACCGGTTGGCAGCGACCTCACGATGAACACGATGACGAGAATGGCCGCCGTTCCGTAGAGCCCCTGCATAAACCCGGAGTGGAAGACGCCGCTCGAGAAGCCGCGGATGAAGCCGACGCCCAGGACGGTGCCGGGTACGGCCATGGCGAGCATGGAGACAAACTCGATGAAGCCGCGGCCGGGGAAGCGCCGCTTCACCACGAGGTAGGCGATGACCATCGAGAGCAGGGCCGTAAGCGGTGCCGCAATGAGCGACAGGCCAAACGAGTCGGCAAAGGCCTCGAAGCCGTGGTGGAGGGTAAAGACCTGGATGAACCACTTGGGCGTGAGAGAGTAGTCATAGCCCCACGTCTTGAACAGTGCGCCAAATGGCACGCACACGTAGAGCGCCACAACAAAGATGGCGACGGCATCGCACAGGACGGAAAGCGGGATGCGCACGGAGTTGTCGGCGATGAGCATGCGACCGCGCGCGGCTTTGCCCGTGAGGGTAGCCGTGCTCTTGCGCTCGAGCACGTACTTCTGAACGATGAACATAATGAGCGTTATGCCGAGAAGCACGCACGACATGGCCGAGGCGCCCTGCTTGTCATAGGCGCCCGTGATCTGCAGGTAGATGGACGTAGCGAGCGTGTCATAGGAGCCACCGATGATCATGGGGTTCGCAAAATCGGCGATGGACTCCATGAAGGAGACGAGAAACGCGTTGCCCATGCCCGGCAGGATGAGCGGCAGTGTGACGCTGGTGAAGACCTTCCAGCGAGAGGCGCCCATGTCGCGCGCAGCCTCCTCAAGGGAGGGGTCGATGTTTCTCAGCAGTCCCCTGAACATCATGTAGCACACGGGGAAGAACGTGAGCGTCTGCACGAGGGCAATGCCCCAGAAGCCGTAGACGTTGTTGTCATAGATTCCCAGAAGCGTGCGGGTGATGAGGCCCGCCTTGCCAAAAAGCAGGATTACCGAAAGCGACAGCACAAACGGCGGAGAGACCACGGGGAGCATGGAGACGAGCTTGAAGAGCCCGCTCATGAAGCGCGACTTGAGGTTAACGTACACCTCGACGTAGGCAAAGAGCAGGCCGATGAGCGTGGCCACTATGCCTACGAAGAGCCCCAGGACCAGCGTGTTGCTGATGGCCGTCTCGAAGGACGGCATCGCCAGCACGCGCTGGAACACGGAAAGCGTGGGGCCGCTCTCCCCTACCACGGCATCGACGAGCAGGATTGCCAGCGGATATAGGATGAATAGGGTCAAGAACACGATCAGGACGATGATCGTGGTGACCAGTATTGGATCTGCCAGCAACTTCTTCTGGTCCAGCCGAGCACTCTGACCTCGTGCCATGGCATCTCTCCTCTCGCTTGACGCACTCCGCCCCGAGGCATGCGACGCCCCGGGGCGGAAGGCAGGGTGCTACTCGGTCTGGAAGCGGTCGTCGCCGCCACCGAGGGCGTTCATGATGTCAGAGACGTACTGCTCGGTGTTCTCCTTGGCGTCCTCGAAGTCGTAGTCCATGACGTTGTTGGGATCGAGGCCGTACTCCTCGACAACCGCCGGCTGCTTTGCGTCATCGATGACCAGGAACTGGTAGGCGCCAACCTCCTGGGCACGCTCGACGCACTGCGGCGAGAGAGCGTACTCGATCCAGAGCTTGGCGGCGTTCTCGTGCTTGCAGCCCTTGAAGATGGCCGTGGCGCCAACCTCGTAGGAGGCACCGGAGGACGGGATCACAAGGCCGATGTTCTGGTAGCCGTTGTCGACGATCTGGTAGATGGCGTCGTGCAGGAAGCCGATGCCGATGGTGCACTCGCCGGTGCCCACGTTCTTGGACGGGCCAGAGCCACTCTTGGTGTAGACCTGCACGTTCTTGTCCAGGTTTACCAGGTACTTGATGCCGTCGTCGTGGCCGTACTTCTGGATGACGGTGTTGAGGATGAGCTTAGCCGTGCCGGCCGTGTTGTAGTTGGACATCCAGATGAGGTCCTTGTACTTCTCGTCGAGAAGATCGGGCCAGTCCTGCGGGGCATCGAGGCCCTTGCGCTCGAGCTCGTCCTTGTTGTAGAAGAAGCCGAGGATGCCCTTGTAGATGCCGTACCAGTTGCCATCGGCGTCACGGAACTTGTCCGAGATGAGGTGCGAGGCGTTCTTTGCCTCGTAGGGCTCGAGGATGCCCTTGGTCACGGCAACGTTGTAGGGATCGGTAGTTCCGCCAAACCAGACGTCTGCGGAGGGGTTGCCGTTCTCCTCTTCCACCTTTGACTCGACCTCGCCCGTGGAGAGGCGCTGATAGGAGGTCTCAATGCCAAAGAGCTCCTGGAAGTGCTGGGCGCAGGCGGCCACGTGCTGCTCCTCGCAGGAACCGTAGACCACGAGCTTACCGTCCTTCTTGGCGGCCTCGATCACGTCATCGCTCGCGATGCGGGACAGGTCGTCCGAGCCGGAGCTCGAGCTGGTGTCGGTGCCACTCGAGCTTGTCGCGTCCGAGCCGCCTCCGCATGCCGCAAGGCCAAGGCCCGCTGCTGCAACAGCGGTAGTACCGAGGAACTCCCTACGAGATACGTTCTTCATGGGACACCCCAATCCAACGGGCCTTCCTGAGGCCCGTTACGTTGCGCCGTGGCATGCCGCGGCTCTCCCTATGCCCCCAAGGCAAAATAGCCTTGGTTCTTTTATCAAGCTTTACACTTCTCGTTAACTTTTCTTACAAAATTCGACAACCGAGGGAGAGTGTCCCCCCAAGCGGCATACTGGGGCCGTGAGCGGGGCTTGGTTGTTCTCGCATGGGGAAGCGGCGCCGGGCTTACGCCAGCAGCGCCTTGATGCCAATGCCGAGAAGCACGCAGCCGCCAAGAATCTCGGCACGGTCGCCAAGGAGCGTTCCGAGCTTGCGTCCAAGTGCCAGCGCGATGACGCAGCAGATGGCGGTGGTAAGCCCGATGGTGCACACCGAGAATGCCAGGTCGACGGCCTGGGCACGCAGCGAAACGCCAACTGCAAAGGCGTCAATGGCAGTGGCGACGGCCTGGACGAAGAGGGTCCAAATGGTAAGCCTCCCCTTGGCGGGCGCGGGCTCGCAGTTGCGGCACGCCCTGATGGACGAGGCTCCCTCCCGCACCATGTTGCCGCCGATGATGCCCAGGATGAGCAGAGTCACGATGCCTGCGTAGCTCTCGATGACGTCCGCTGCGACGCCACCCAGGTAATAACCCGCAACCGGCATTAGCGCCTGGAAGACACTAAAGAAGACCGGCATGAGCGCGAGCCTGGAGATGTGCTCGTCCCTGTAGGCAAAGGTGTTCGAGATAGTGACCGAGAATGCGTCCGCTGAGAGGGCAAGGCCGAGCACAACGATCTCGAGCAGGCTCAATGTGACTCCTTGGGAGCGGGCGACAGTTAAGCTCTTAATGGTACCCAAGCAATCCCAGCGTAAGGTAATGGCCGCGCCACTCCCCAAAACGCACAAGTTAGATTATTCTAAAAGCTTGATTTGCATCCACTGTGGGCTGCCTGATGCGGCCTGCATTGCGTACCCAAGGAGCGCGAGCATGCCCTCTCTGATAACGCATCACATCTTTGGCGAGGACGCTGCGCAGCGCCTTCCCGAGGGCCTTGTCGACGGCGAGGAGGAGCTGCTCGCCTTCCTGCTGGGCAACGAGGGTCCAGACCCCTTCTTTGTGCGCTTTAGCACCATTTCGGCACGCGTTGCCGCGTGCCGTCACCTCGCGCATGATATGCACGCCAGCCACGTTACCAAGGCGTTTGGCGACGTCCGCTCCTCGGTGGGTCACCTGCCAGTCGAGGACGAGCGCATTGGGAGGGCGTTTGCGCTGGGACTTCTCGGCCATTACATGCTTGATCGCACGGCGCACCCGCTGATCTACGCGCAGCAGTACGCGCTGCTGGAGCAGCCCGGCCTTTCCGACGCCACGCATGAGATCCACGCGATCATCGAGAGCGACATAGACTCCTGGATCCTCTGGGAGAAGCGCCACGTCACGGTGCTCGAGCACCACCCCGCCTCGGACCTTATGCGCACCGCGCGCATCGACCGCGTGGGCGGAACGATCTTCTCGCAGGTGGCGCTAGCCGTCTTTGGCCTCAACGTGGGACCTGAGGAGTACGGCGCTGCCGTGAGCGACTACCAGTGGGTCTATCGCCGGATTGAGCCGGCGGGCTCGGCCAAGACGCGTCTCATTGGAGCGGTCGAGCGCCTGGCGCGGCCGCACTCCATGGCGGAGTCGTTTGCCCACCGCGTGACGGAGTCTGACGAGTGCACCTCGGCGAACCTCGAGCGTCGCGAGTGGACCAACCCCTTCACGGGCGAGAAGCGCCACGCGAGCTTTGCCGACCTGTTCGAGGAGGCGCTTGGGGCGTATCCGCAGCTGGCCGAGGCATTTGTGCGCGGGGACAAGCGGCGCTTCGACGCCATTGTGGGCAGCCTCAACTACGATGGCCGCCCGGTGTAGGCGACCGCGGGCGGCGCGCCAACTCTGACCGCGTCGGAGGCGGGACTACAGGCTCGCGCGGAAGATCTGCTCGACCTCGCCGGTCGTGAGCTTGTGGTAGCCGCCATCCAGGATGATGGTCGCCTTCACCGCAGCGGGGATGAGCTCCTCGGTGAGGCCCAGCTCGCTCGCGTGGCGCACCACGCCAATCTCGTCCATCCAGGCGCTCAGTGTCTCAAGGCCTGCCTCGGCCAGCTGCTGGGTTGTGCGCCCCTCGGCGGGCACATCGAACACGCTCGTAGCGAAGCGCGCAAACTTCTCGACTCCATAGGGCATGACCAGGCGATAGTAGGGCAGCGCCACGGCAGAGAGGGTCATGCCGTGCGTGGCGTCGGTCACCGCACCGATGGCCTGACCCAGCATGTGAACCTCCCAGTCGGTTGACTTGCCGCACGCGATGAGCGTGTTGAGCGCCCAGGTGCACACCCAGCTGATGTTGGAGCGCGCCTCGTAGTTGGTGGGGTCCTTCACCGCTATGCGGCTGGCGTGCACGAGGCTTCTCATGAGACCCTGGGCGATATAGTCGCTCGTGTTGTCATCGGTGCCCGAGAAGTACTGCTCCTGTATGTGATTGAAGGCATCGAAGATGCCGGCCTTCATCTGGTAGTCGGGCACGATGAACGTGAGCTCGGGATTCACGATGGCAAACTTGGGCATCACGTTGGGGCCAAACACGTGGCCAATCTTGAGACCCTCCTCGTGGTTGGTGATAACGGAGCCGGCGTTCATCTCGGAGCCGCTGCCGCTCATGGTGAGCACGTCGCCCACGGGGATGACCTTGCCGGTGGGCTGCTCCATGTGCAGGTAGAGGTGCTCCCAGGGGTCACCCTCGGTCCAGGCGGAGACCGAGACGCCCTTTGCGTAGTCGATGGTGGAGCCGCCGCCCACGGCCAGGATAAGATCGACGTCGTTCTCACGAGCGACGCGGGCGCTCTCGCGAAGCTTGTCAGCGGTGGGGTTGGACATGACGCCGGGCACCTCGACCACGGTCTTGCCGGCAGCGCCAAGCGCTGCAATCACCCTGTCGTACAGGCCGCTGCGCTTGATGGAGCCGCCACCGTAGGTGAGCAGCACCTTGGGACCAAACTTGGCAAGCTCACTGGGCAGGTCGTCCAGGGCGTTGGGGCCAAAGTGGACGCGGCAGGGGTTCTCGTACGTATAGTTTCCGAACATGATGGTTCTTCTCGTCTTTTTGATATGGCTGGTATGGCATTTGTGGCGGGTAGGCCTAGAGCCCAAGGCCCCGAATCCAGGCCTCGAGCTCGCTGGTAGAGGGCCTGTCGTTCATCATGCGGCCATCGAGCACGCGTGCCTGGGGGACAATGTCGCGCATACGGCTGGCTGCGCGGGTGATGCCGCTGCTCCCGCTTGTCGCAAAGGGGACCACGGCCTTGCCCGAAAGGTCACAGGACTCAAGGAACGTGTCGACAATGCGGGGTTCCACGTACCACCAGATGGGAAAGCCCACAAAGACCACGTCGTACGGGGAGAGGTCCGGTGCGACCTGGGCCAGTGCAGGGCGGGCGGAGTCATTGCCCATCTCGACAGACGACCTGCTCGAGGAGTTGTTCCAGTTGAGGTCCCGGCTGGAATAGGGCTGTGCAGGCGTAATGCGGTAAAGGTCTGCCCTCGCAGCCTTAGCAAGGGCATTTGCCGCCCCCTCCGTTGTGCCGGTGGCGCTGAAGTACGCAACTAGTGACTTGTTCATCGGGCATGTCCTTTCTTGTGCACAAGGGACTCATGGGGCGGAAGCGCCCTTGCGTGCCATTCTGTGACCTGAAGTTAGGTTTAGGTCAAGCGGAATGTCGGTCCATCTTGGAAATTGTCAGCCGCGGAAAGGCGGCCCCGGCGCCAAACGACCCCGAAGCGTGGATTTAGAACGTACTTGCTGCGGCAACGTACCCCCGGCTCGCAACGACGCCCGAGCGAGTCTTTCCGACGCGATTCCGTACGAGATGAGCCCTCCGGCGTCGTTTTGACGCCAGAGGGCTCAAGTTAAACGCGATAGTTGCCAACATGAGACAAAGGGACTGTCCCTTTGTCTCATAGCCACACGAGGGTGTTGGGGGGTGTGGGGTCCTCTCCCCCATCGCCGGCACTGTCGGTGCCGCCTGCAGCTCCAACGGTAGAGCCCGTCCACTCGGACGACTCCTCAAGCCACGTCCTTGTGGGCTCATCGAGCTCGGGTGTGTCCTTCTCGACGCCACCCTCCATCCAAAGGAGCTTATCAGGCTCGCCCTGCGCGTCCGGCGAGGACCATAGCAGGCCGTCCCTCCCGGCTGCGGCATCGGACCGCCGGGCCCCACTTCTTTTGAGCGAGAGGTGCCTCTCTCTCATCTCGGTCATCCTGAGCGGTGCGGACGAGGCGTGTGACATTGCCTTTTCCTCCAATCGGGAACGAGACATGGCAGAAGTAGGCGGCAAGGGCAACGAGAAGCGCGCCAGGCAGCGATCCCAAAAGCGCTCGGCCGGTCCCATGCGGGCCCGGCCGAGAAGAAGCTCCTAGAGCCCCAGCTCGCTGGCAACCTCGCCGGCGCAGGCAAGGCCATCGGAGATGGCGGCAACCACGAGCGACGAGCCGGAGCGCGCGTCGCCGGCGGCAAAGACGGGCACCTTACCCTCGCCCACGGTGCGGTGTGAACCCGCAGCGGCTAGCTTGGGCCTCACGCCACCACGCACCTCCTCAGTCGTGACGCCCAGCGCGTCGTAGACCGAGGCCTCGGGACCGGTGAAGCCCATAGCGAGAAGGACCAGCTGCGCCGGAATCTCGCGCTCAGAGCCCTCGATGGGCTCGGGCTTGCCGTGGGACCAGTCGAGCGAGACCACGCGCAGGCCACGGACGCCGCCGTTCTCGTCCTGAAGCACCTCAAGCGTGTTTGTCGCCCAGCTGCGCGGGTCTGCGCCCTGCACCAGCTCGGCCTCCACCTGGCCGTAGTCGGTCTTCTTGACGTTGGGCCACTCGGGCCACTGGTTGGAGGCAGCGCGCACCTCGGGTGGGGCCGGCAGGAACTCAAGCTGGTGGACGCTCTTGGCGTGCTGGCGCAGCGCCGTTGCAACGCAGTCGGTGCCGGTGTCGCCACCGCCGATAACCACCACGTCCTTGCCTTTGGCGCTCACCGCCGGCGTTTCCGCATGACCGTCGAGCAGGGCCTTGGTCTGCGCCGTAAGGTAGTCCACGGCAAAGACCACGTTGGGGTTGTCCGCACCGGGAACGCGCAGGCCGCGCGCCTGGGCGGCACCCGCAGCCACAACCACGGCGTCGAAGCCTGCAAGCTCAGCCGCAACCTCGGGCGAGGTGGCGTCGGCACCGCAGCGAATCTCGATGCCGCTCTTCTCCATGAGGTCGAGCCTGCGCTCGACGACCTCCTTGGGGAGCTTCATGTTGGGAATTCCGTACATGAGAAGGCCGCCCGCACGGTCGTGGCGCTCGAAGAGCGTGACGCGCGCGCCGCGGCGCGCAAGCTCCCACGACGTAGCCAGGCCGGCGGGGCCGGATCCAACCACGGCGACGCGGGGTGCGTCCTCGGCAGCAGGCGCAAGCGGCGCGGGGCCGCCTACCGCCCACTCGTGATCGGAGATTGCGCGCTCGTCATCCTTGATGGTGGTCGGCTCATCCTCAAGGCCCAGGTTACACGCGGCCTCGCAGGGAGCGGGGCACACGCGGCTCGTGAACTCGGGCAGCGGATTGGTGAGCGCCAGGCGCTCGGCGGCATCGGTCCACATGCCACGCCACATGAGGTCGTTCCACTCGGGAATCAGGTTGTGCAGCGGGCATCCCGAGCTGCGCGCCTTGCCAAACGAGAAGCCCGTCTGGCAGAACGCCACGCCACAGTACATGCAGCGGCTGGCCTGCGCGCGCTGGTCCTTCTCGTCCAGCGGCACGGCAAACTCGCCAAAGTCCTTGAGTGTCTCGGCTGCGGGCCTCTCGCCGTGGGCGACCCTTCCGAGGTCGATGTAAGCTCCGACCTTGCCCATGGCACTACCTCCCGTTCCTCATGGTCTCAAAGGCGATCTCGATCGCCTCGTCGTGGGTCTTGCCCGCGGCCTCGGCGGCCTCGGTGAGCTCGAGGGCAACCTCGTACTCGTGCGGGATGACCTTCACGAACCTGTCCTTGATGTCGTCGAACATGTAGAGCATCTTGATGCCTCGCGGGCTCTTGGTCCTTCTCGCGTGCTCCTCGATAAGGGAACGGATGGTCTGGAAGTCGCGCTCGGTGGGGTGCTTGAGCTCAACCATGTCGGTGTTGCAGCGGCTGGGAAGCGTGCCGTACTCGTCGTAGACGAAGGCCACGCCGCCGCTCATGCCCGCGGCAAAGTTGATGCCAACCTCGCCCAGAATGAGGGCCATGCCGCCTGTCATGTACTCGCAGCCGTGGTTGCCCACGCCCTCGCACACGATGGTGGCGCCGGAGTTGCGCACGCCAAAGCGCTGGCCGGCCAGGCCGTTGATGAAGCCCTTGCCGCCCGTGGCACCGTAGAAGGCCACGTTGCCAATGGAGACGTTCTCGTCGAACTTGTACGTGGCGCTGGGTGCGGGGGCAACCGTGAGGATGCCGCCCGAGAGGCCCTTGCCAAAGTAGTCGTTGGCGTCACCAATCACGTTGATGGTGATGCCGGCTGGAAGGAAGGCGCCGAAGCTCTGGCCGCCGGAGCCAACGCAGTCGATGGTGATGGAGCCCTCGGGGAGGCCCTCCGGGTGCGCGCGGGTGACCTCGGAGCCGAGCATGGTGCCCACGCAGCGGTTCACGTTGGCAATGTCAGCGTGGAAGTGCACTGGCGTGAGCGTGCGGCGCGCGGTCTCGGTGTAGGGCACGAACAGCGTGGCGTCCAGCGTGCTCGAGAGCTCGTCTGCCGGGCCCATCTCGGGCAGGAAGTGACGGGCGGCGGCACCGGGAACGCTCTTGCCAAACTCGTTGGTCACGCTTGCGAGGACGGGCGAGAGGTCGATGGTGTTGGCCTTCCAGTTGCCCGGGACCTCCACCTGGCGCAGGCACTCGGGGTGGCCGACCATCTCCTGGACCGTGCGGAAGCCCAGCTCGGCCATGATGTGGCGCAGCTCCTCTGCCACCAGGTACATGAAGTTGACCACGTGCTCGGGCTTGCCGTGGAAGCGCTTGCGCAGCTCGCAGTTCTGCGTGGCGATGCCCATGGGGCAGGTGTCCGTCTGGCAGTCGCGCTGCATGAGGCAGCCAAGCGAGAGCAGCGCGGCCGTGCCAAAGTCAAAGACCTCGGCGCCGAGAAGCGCGGCCACGGCCACGTCGCGGCCATCCATGAGCTTGCCGTCCGCCTCCAGCTCCACGCGCGAGCGCAGGCCGTTCTTGAGCAGCGTCTGCTGGGTCTCGGCAAGGCCAAGCTCCAGCGGCAGGCCCGTGTGGTAGATGGAGTCGCGCGGTGCGGCGCCGGTGCCGCCGTTGGCGCTCGAGATCAAGATCTTGTTCGCGCCACCCTTGGCAACGCCCGTGGCAATGGTGCCCACGCCCGCCTCGGAGACGAGCTTAACCGAGACCGTGGCCTTGGGGTTGGCGTTCTTGAGGTCAAAGATGAGCTCGGCCAGGTCCTCGATGGAGTAGATGTCGTGGTGCGGCGGGGGCGAGACAAGCCCCACGCCAGGCGTGGAGTTGCGGACCTTGGCGATCCACGGCCAGACCTTGGTGCCGGGCAGGTGCCCGCCCTCGCCGGGCTTGGCGCCCTGGGCCATCTTGATCTGGATTTCCTCGCCGGAGACCAGGTAGCGGCTCGTCACGCCAAAGCGCGCAGAGGCAACCTGCTTGACCTTGGAGTTTGACAAGTCGCCGTTGGCGAGCGTGGTCTCGCGGTCGGGGTTCTCGCCGCCCTCGCCCGTGTTGGACTTGGCGCCAATGCGGTTCATGGCAATGGCAAGCGCACGGTGCGCCTCGTCGGAGATGGCGCCAAAGCTCATGGCGCTGGTCTCGAAGCGCTTCACGATGGAGTCGGCGCTCTCGACCTCGTCCAGGGGCACGGGTCCCGAGGCCAGCGGCACGAACTCGAGGAGGTCGCGCAGCATGATGGCGCGGCCCTTGGGGTGGAGCGCCTTTGAGTACTCCGAGAAGAGCTCGGGGCTGTTCTCGCGCACGGCACGATGCAGCAGGTAGATGACCTGCGGGGTGATGATGTGCTCCTCGCCGCCAAGCGGGCGCCACTTGGTGATGCCGGAGCTTGCCAGCTGCGTGGGCGCGGGTGTCTTGAGCAGCGCCAGCGCCTCGTCGTAGCGCTCGTTGCACTCGCGCTCCACGCCGTCCTCGTCGAGGCCGCCCACGCGCGAGACGGTACCCGTGAAGCAGCGATCAACAAAGCCCTGGTCAAAGCCAACGATCTCGAAGATCTGCGCGGAGTGGTAGCCCTGCATCGTGGAGATGCCCATCTTGGACATGATCGAGGTGATGCCAGCGTTGACCGCGCGGTCGTAGTTGGCGATGCCCTCCTCGGCGCTCACGCCCAGAGAGCCGCTCTCTGCAAGGGCGGTGATGCACGCGTGCGCCATGTAGGGATAGATGCCCGAGGCGGAGTAGCCCACGAGCGCGGCGTAGTCGTGCGGGGTGATGGCGTCGCCGCACTCCACCACGATGTCCGCCTTCATGCGGATGCCGGTGCGGATCATGTGGTTGTGGACGGCCGAGACGGAGAGGAGCGACGGGATGGGAACCTGACCCTCGCCCGCGCGGTCGGAGATGACCACCACGTTGGCGCCGGCGCGCACGGCCTTCTCGACGCCCTTGCACAGGGACTCGAGCGCCGCCCTGAGCGCGCCCTCCCCCGCCTCGCGCGGGTAGGTGGCCGAGAAGCACGCGGCATGGAAACCCTGACGGTCAAGCGAGGCGATACGCTGGAACTCGTCCTTGGTGAGAATGGGGTCATCCAGGCGTAGGAGCTGGCAGTTCTTGCGGGAGTCCTCGAGCATGTTGCCGTGGTTGCCCAGGTAGAGCACAGAAGACGTCACGAAGCTCTCGCGCAGCGCGTCGATGGGCGGGTTGGTGACCTGCGCGAAGAGCTGGTTGAAGTAGTCGAAGAACGAGCGTGGGTGGCCGGAGAGCACGGCGAGAGGAACGTCGGAGCCCATCGAGGCCAGGGGCGGTTTGCCCGTGTTGGCCATGGGGCGTACGGCCTCCTCGACGTCATCGAAGTGGTAGCCGTGACGGGCAAGGCGCTGGGTGAGGGACACCTCGGCGTCGATTGCCTCGAAGGGGTTCTTCTCGCTCTTGGCGAGGTCTTCCGCCGAGAGGGTCTCCTCGTCAATCCAGTCACGGAAGGGCTTCTGGGCCGCAAAGTGGGCCTTGACCTCGTTGTCCCAGATGATGCGTCCCTGGGAGGGGTCGACGACGAACATCTGGCCGGGGCCGAGCGAGCCGGTCTGCAAGATCTCGTCGGGCTCGACGGAGAGGGCTCCCGCCTCGGAGGCAAGTATCATGCGGTCGTCGTGCGTGACGTAGTAGCGAGCGGGGCGCAGGCCGTTCCTGTCCAGCGCGGCACCGGTGATGCGGCCGTCCGAGAAGGCGATGGCGGCAGGACCGTCCCAGCTCTCGGTGAGCATGGACTGGTAGCAGTCGTAGGCGCGGCGCGCGTCGGAGAGCTGCTTGTTCTTGTCCCACGGCTCGGGGAGCAGCATCGTGACGGCGCGCGAGAGGGGCCTGCCGTTCATGGTGAGGAACTCGAGGACGTTGTCGAGGATGGCGGAGTCGGAACCCTCGCGGTTGATGACGGGCATCACGCGGCCAAGGTCCGAGCCAAGCACGGGTGAGTAGAACTCGGACTCGCGGGCGCGAATCCAGTTGACGTTGCCGCGCAGCGTGTTGATCTCGCCGTTGTGGACGATGTAGCGGTTGGGATGGGCGCGCTCCCAGCTGGGCGTGGTGTTGGTGGAGTAGCGGGAGTGCACGAGGGCCAGAGCCGACTCTGCGGCGGCGTCGTTCAGGTCCAGGTAGAAGTTGCGCATCTGGGTGGCAACGAGCATGCCCTTGTACACGATGGTGCGCGAGCTCATCGAGCACACGTAGAAGATCTTGCCCTCGAGCGCGTGGTGGGCGGCTGCGGTCTTCTCGATGGTGCGGCGGCACACGTAGAGCTTGCGCTCGAACTCGTCGCCCGCGGGCACGTCTGCCGGACGCCCAAGGAACGCCTGGCAGATGGTAGGCATGCAGGCCAGTGCCGTCTCGCCCAGGTCATGCGGGTCGATGGGCACCTCTCGCCAGAAGAGCAGGGGGATGCCCTGCTCGGCGCAGCCCTCCTCGAAAACGCGGCGCGCCACCTGCGCACCCTCCGCGTCCTGCGGGAAGAAGACCATGGCCACGCCGTACTCGCCCTCGTCGGGGAGCAGGTGGCCGTACTTCTGGGCCTCCTTGCGGAAGAAGCGGTGCGGAATCTGGAACAGGATGCCGGCACCGTCGCCGGTGTTTCTCTCCAGGCCCTTGCCGCCGCGGTGCTCGAGATTCACAAGGAGCGTGAGCGCATCGTCGAGCAGCTGGTGTGACTTCTGGCCCTTGAGGTGAGCAATCGCGCCGATGCCGCAGGCATCGTGCTCGAACTCCTCCCGGTACAGGCCCTGACCGGTGCTGGTGTCCTTGGCCACCTGGTTGGATGCCATGTATTCCCCTCTCCAAGCGCCCGCGCAGGCGGGCGTGCCATGCGGGCGCCCGCCGCCTTGCTGCGGCGGGAACCCCTTCGTACCGATGGAAGTCTATGCTGGGTGTGTTTCGTCAAGAAAAACGGGGCTAGCTTGCTGTCCAACATACACACGCCTGAAACGCGTTCGAAAAATGGGCGGGATTGAGTTGCCGGGCAATGCAATCCCGTTGCCGAGCAAATCAATCCCGCGTGCGACTCAGTTACCGGGCAACTCAATCCCGTCCGCCGAAGTGGCGCCAACAACTCCATCCGGACGGCGGATGCTGAATCCACGGAGAGGTCTCGTGGAGAGGGGTTGCCATGTCCGAGCATCGCATCACCGGAACCGGCAGGCTTCTTGACGAGGAGGGCCGCCTTCGCGAGCCCGGCTGGGCAACGCGCCCGCCCTTTGCCTACGATCACGCGGACATCCAGGCGCCGCCGTGGCGCATCAAGGATTGGGACTATTACCTCATAAACGACGAGCGCTATGCCGTGGCGCTCACCTTTAGTGACCTGGGATACCTTGGGCTTGTCTCGGCGTCTGTCCTGGACTTCTCAGCACGAGCCTTCAAGACCACGTCCGAGACGGTACCGCTGCCGCTGGGCTCGATGGGGCTGCCGGCCAGCTCGGACGCCGGCGACATCTGCTGGGAGAACGCGCGCTGTCGCGTGGAGTGGCGTCACGTGGGAGGCGCGCGGCGCCTCTCGTTTGCCATGCACGACTTCGATGATGGCAAGGACCTTGAGGTGGAGGCCCTTCTCGACCAGCAGCCTCGCGACTCTATGGTCATCTGCACTCCGTGGGACGAGGACCCTCACGCGTTCTACTACAACCGCAAGATCGTGGGCATGCGTGCGTGGGGCGGCTTTAGGCGGGGCGCGCTTTTCCACGAATTCTCGCGGGAAGACTCGTTTGGCCTTCTCGACTGGGGCCGTGGCGTGTGGACGTACGAGAACACCTGGTACTGGGCAGTTGCGCAGGGGCGCCAGGGCGGGCGCGTGGTGGGCCTCAATCTTGGATACGGCTTTGGCAACACGCGCGCGGCCAGCGAGAACATGGTCTTCGTGGACGGCGTGGCCCATAAGCTGGGGCGTGTTGACTTTGGCATCCCTGTTGGCGAGAACGGCTACGCGTACCTCTCGCCATGGCACGTGACCGACGATGAGGGAAGGCTTGACCTGGCCTTCGATCCGCAGATTGACCGCACTGACAACATCGACCTTGCGGGCATTATCGTAAGCCGGCAACACCAGGTGTTTGGGACGTTCAGCGGGACGGTGCTGCTCGACGATGGTAGCGCGCTCTGCGTGGACGGGCTGCGTGGCTCGGCTGAGCACATCTACAACAAGTATTAGCGGCAGGCGCGGGTGGTCGCGGCGGGACGCGGTGGCCGCGGCGAGGCGCGGTGGCCGCGGCGTCACCGGAGCGTGCGTTTTGGCGACAAGTGCGTCCAAAATGGGCTCTCCGGTGACATTTTGCCGGTTCCGGCGACACCGCCCCTCGCCCTAGCGTCGGCGCCGCAGAGACGGCGGACACGAGGAGCCGCACCCCCTAGACGGACGTTGCCGCAGCCAGGTACACCGTGCGGAAGTCGGTCCCTGCGGCGCGCGCCACGGCACGAACGGAGTCGTACTCCGGGTAGGCGCGGAGAAGCCCATCTCGCTCGCAGACCTTAACGCGCACGGTGCCGTAGCTTGTCTCGACGTCGCGCCACGAGACGTCCATCACGCTGCACTCCATGCGTTGGCGGCGGATGCCGATGGTCGTGGTCTCGGCAAACACGATGCGCTCGAGTGCCTCGCGGTGGGCGTCATCGCAAATGATGGCAAGCTCGTAGGCGGGCCGGTTCTTCTTCATGAAGACAGGCAGGAAATGGGCATCGCGAGCGCCCGCCGCCATGAGGTCCTCGAGCACGGCGCCGAGCATCTCGCCCGTGCTGTCGTCGATGTTGCACTCGAGCTTCCAGATCCAGTCGCCGGGAGCGGGGGCGGCGCTGGAAGCAGTGCCGTCGCCGGAGTCCACATCCTCGATGAGCAACGCGCGCAGGATGCTGGGCGGATCGTAGTCACGCTTGCCCGCGCCCATGCCACAGGCCTTCACCGAGAAGCGCTTTGGCAACAAGGTCGAGGTCATGGCCGCGGCGGCAATCGCCGCACCCGTAGGCGTGACCAGCTCGCCCTGGCGCGGGCCCACGCTCAGCGGCAGTCCCGTGGCCGCGGCGATGTTCACCACGGCAGGCACCGGCACGGGAATCACCCCATGCTGGCAGCGAACCATCCCCGTGCCCTCGACCACGCGAGGCACGATGACCTCATCGACGCCAAGGCTGTCCAGGCAGACAGCCGCCGCCACAACGTCCACGATGGCGTCGATAGCCCCCACCTCGTGGAAGTGCACCTCGTCCACGGGCACGCCGTGCGCTTTGGACTCTGCCTGGGCAAGCAGGCGGAAGGCCTTCTCGGCAAGAGACCGCACGCGGGGCGCAAGGTCGAGCGACGCGAGCACCTCCCGCACCTGTGCGTAGCTGCGGTGATGGTACCCGTGCGCATGCGGCGCACCGCCCGGCGTCCACTCGGGATCGTACAGGTAGGCCAAGTCATGGTCGTGGCCGTCATGCTCCTCGTCCAGCGCCACGTCAAAGTCACAGCAGTCGAGCCCTGCCTTCTCCACGCGACCAACGTGCAGCTCAAAGCCCTCGCCTGCAAGCGGAGCGAGCGCCGCGCGCACTGCCCCTTCGCTGGCGCCAAGGTCTAGCAGAGACGCCACTGCCATATCGCCGCTGATGCCGGTCTGGCAGTCCCAGAAAAGCGTGCTCACGAGGCGCTCCCTCCCACCGCAAGGCGGTTGATCTGCGTGGCCAGATAGGCCGCGCCAAACCCATTGTCGATGTTGACCGTAGCCACACCGTTGGCGCAGGAATTGAGCATGCTGAGAAGCGCAGCCATGCCGTTGAACGACGCCCCGTACCCAACCGAGGTGGGCACCGCGATCACCGGAACCGAGACAAGCCCGCCCACAACGCTCGCAAGCGCCCCTTCCATTCCAGCGACCGCCACCACGCAGTTTGCCACACGAATGCCGTCCTCGCTGTCCATCTGGTCGAGCAGCCTGTGGAGGCCGGCCACGCCCACGTCGTAGTGGCGCGTCACACGGGTGCCAAAGAACTCCGCCACGCGCGCCGCCTCCTCGGCCACCGGCGTGTCCGCCGTGCCGGCGCACGCCACGGCGACGTGTCCCACCAGCGGCACCGGCACCTCCGGCGCAACGCTCAGGATGCGCGAGACCGGGTCGTAGCTGGCCTGCGGCAGCACATCCTGCACAAGGCTAGCCTGGTGCTCACTCGCGCGCGTCCCCAGGGCCCGACCGTCCGCGGCAACAAGGTGCTGGAAGATCTTGGGCAGGTAGACGTCGGGCTTGCCCTCGCAGAACACCACCTCGGGAAAGCCGGTACGCTCCTCTCGGCTGGTGTCCAGTTTGGCAAAGCCCAGGTCATCGTAGCCGGTTCCACTCTCGCTCATGCGCGTGCCTCCCCCAGCGACTGGTTCATGGAACCCGTATGGTAGCCCGCCAGGTCCATGGTCACGTACGAGAAACCCAACGCCTTGAGGTCCGCGGCAACCTGTTCGGCATGCGCGACGAGCAGCCCAAACTCCTCGGGCAGCACCTCGATGCGGGCAATGGGGTCCTTCTCGCCATGGACGCGCACGCGTACCTGCGTGAGGCCCAGGTCGAGAAGTTCCTGCTCCGCGCGGTCCACCATGGCCAGGCGCGCGCGGGAGATGAGCTCGCCGTAGACAAAGCGCGATGACAGGCACGCGAAGGACTGCTTGTCCCAGGTGGGAAGCTCCAGCTCGCGCGAGAGCGCGCGGATCTCCGCCTTGCGCAGCCCCACGTGGCGAAGCGGGCTCAAGATGCCCTGCTCGGCAACGGCGCGCAGGCCAGGGCGGTAGTCGCCCTCGTCGTCCACGTTGGAGCCCTCGGCAACGTGCGCCACGCCCCTCTCGCGCGCGATGCTGCGAATCCGCTGGAAGAGCTCACTCTTGCAGAGATAGCAACGGTCCTTGGGGTTGTGGTCAAAGCCGGGGATACCCAGCTCCTCCGAGTCCGCCAGCACGTGCGCGATGCCCTCGCGCTCGCAGAAGGCGTCTGCCTCGTTGCGCTCGCGCTGCGGGAACGACTCCGAGCGCGCAGTGACCGCAAGGCACTTCTCGCCCAGCGCCTCGTGCGCGGCATGCAGGAGCAGCGTGGAGTCAACCCCACCCGAGAACGCCACGGCGACGCTTCCCTGCTCGCGCAGATACTCCACCAGCTGGCGGTACTTCTCGCGCATCTCCTGGGTCACCGGCGGCACGCGGCGCGCCACCGGGTTCTCGCTGGCAGTCTTCTCGTCCAAGACGTCACACCTCCTGCAACGGGCGGCCGGCGAGCCCCTGCCCGCCGGCCAAAGCACCAACCATGGTAGGGGATGCCCGCCTCACCGCCTCGCCGCGATTAATTGCGCAACAAGTTTTAAAAAATCGGACGAACAATGGCGCTGTCAGCGAATCAAAGAGAGAGAGGCAACATCATGTCACGTACCTGCCCTTACTGCGGAAAGAGCCTTGAAGACGGCGCCAGGTTCTGCAAGCACTGCGGACGGAAGCTCGACGAGACAGCCGCCGGCAGCACCGCCCCAGCGCCGACAGCGCGAAAAGTTCGCCCGAGCAGTGCCACCGGGGCCCAGGCCGGCCGATACTCCCATGCGCTGGAGAAGGGCCGCACCAGAACCTATGACGCCGGAAGCAGCTCGGTTGTCATCAGCCGCGACAGCATCCAGGTCCACACCAGCAAAACGCAGCATCATTGTCACCGACAAGACGGGCTACGAGGTCATCCCCATGCGGTCCGTCACCGCAGCGGGGCTTGGGTCCGCCAACAAGTACATCGGCATTGCTCGCATGCTCATCATCCTGGGCGCCATAGCCGTGGCCGTGGCCCTCTTCGGGGTAACCCAGGTAGGGCTACTGGGCGTCCTGCTCATCATTGTTGGCGCGGTTCTCATCGCCATGGGCAACAGGGCAAGCGTCTATGTGGAGAACGGCTGTTCCAAGCACTTCCTGCCCGTAGTCTCCAAAGACACCGCCGAGGCAGAGGAAATCGTGAGAACCATTGCCGACACGTCGAACGCGGTGAAGGCCGAGTAGGCCATCCCACCGCAACGTACCCGCTACCTGAAGACCGCCATCAGGAGCGTTGACGCCACGATGATCGCCAGGCCCGTGAGCGAGCGCCTGGTGTAGGTCTCCTTGAAGACCGCCGCCGAGAAGGCCATGGCCACCACGATGGACAGCTTGTCGATGGGCACCACGACCGAGACCACGCCCGTCTGGATGGCGTAGTAGTAGCAGAGCCACGAGGCGCCCGTGGCCACGCCGGAAAGGCAGATGAAGAGCAGCTCGTGCCGGTCGATGCCGCGCACCTCGCCCAGCTTGCCGCGCATCGCCACAACCACCCATGCCATGACCAGCACAAAGCAGGTTCGGATAGCCGTGGCGAGGTTTGACTCCACGCCCTCAATGCCCACCTTGGCGAGGATCGACGTGAGCGCGGCAAAGACCGCGGAGCCCACGGCGTACCACATCCACGAGCGCCCCTGGACGTCGTGGTCCTGCTGCTTGCGCTCGATCATCATGAGGGTGCCCACGAGGATGCCCACGCAGCCAACGAGCTTCACGGCAAGGTTCTGGGTCTCGCCAAACAGAACGATGGCGAGGAGCACCGTGAGCACCGTGGAGCACTTGTCGATAGGCACGACCTTGTTGACGTCGCCCATCGAGAGCGCCTTGAAGTAGCAAATCCAGCTCGCGCCGGTGGCAAGTCCCGAGAGCGCGAGAAAGAGCAGGGAGTTGGTCGTGATCTGGGTAATGGTGGGAATGGAGCCAACCACGCCCGCCATGAGCCACGCAAACGCCAGGACGACGATGGTGCGAACGGCCGTGGCAACGTCAGAGTCGGTGTGCCGGATACCGCACTTTGCAAGAATTGATGTGATGCCCGCAAAGACCGCCGAACCAATCGCAGCCAGAACCCACATGCACGTCTCCTCTCGTTGCGCTGAATACCCCCGGTTATGTTAGTTGTTCTCGCGCTCGGTTGCGTCGCGCTCCGAACGGTCGTCGTGGCCGCCCGTCTCGGAAAGCAGGCCTTGGCGCGCGGTCTCCAGGTCGTCGCGCTGCTCGGCGGGAAGCTCCGGGTAGTGCGGGTCGCACGCCTCGAGCGTGCGGACGATGGCCTCCGAGACGAGCCAGCGCGCGTAGAACTTCTGGTCCGCCGGGACAACGTACCACGGCGCCTCCTTGGTGGCGGTGCGGTCGATGCACTGCTCGTAGGCTTCCATGTACTTGGGCCACAGCTGGCGCTCGGTCACGTCGGACGAGGAGAACTTCCAGTTCTTGGACTCGTCGTCGATGCGGTCGAGGAAGCGCCTGCGCTGCTCGGCGCTGCTCACGTTGAGGAAGATCTTGAGCACGCGGTAGCCGTTCTCCCAGAGGTAGCGCTCGAAGTCGCGGATCTGGCGGTACCGCTGCTCGAAGAAGTCGTCCTTCGAGGTGTCGAGCACGCGCTTGGGCATGCGGTAGGTCTTTTGGAGGTCGTGCACGCGCACTACCAGCACGTCCTCGTAGTAGCTGCGGTTGAAGAGGCCAATGCAGCCTCGACGCGGCAGCCTGGCGACGGCGCGCCAGAGGAAGTCGTGCGCGAGCTCCTCGGAGGAGGGCTGCTTGAAGCTTGCCACCGTGACGCCCTGCGGGTTGATGCCGCTCATCACGTGCTTGATGGTGGAGTCCTTGCCTGCTGCGTCCATGGCCTGCAGAATCACCACGACCCCCTCGCGGCCCTCGGCGTAGAGCCTGTCCTGGAGCTCGGCCATGCGCTGGGTGTTTGCCTCGGTGAGGGCCTCGAAGTTGGGCCTGAGCCTCTTCTCCACGTGTACGTCTGTGGGGTAGTCGTCGAGCTTGAAGTGGCCCGAGCCATCGAACCTGCAGTCCTTGAGCTCCTGGAACTCCATATGCATGCATCTCCTCGAAGTTCGCGGCAGGCGCGCGCTGTTGCGCGCTTGCCACCTCTCTACCTACCCCATGTGGGTGGGGCCAACGCCGGTGATTGGCGCAGCGGCGCCGGAAGTGGCGTGGCGGTCCTCGCCCTCCTCGCGCATGAACGCAGGCATGTCGGCCGTTCTCGCTGCGTCCGCGATGTCGAGAAGCGCCTTGGCAACCGCGTCCTCGGTCACCGCCCCAATATGCCAGCGCGCCGCTGCCACAACCTCTGGCGCCGCGTTCGAGACGGCAACCGAGTTGGGCACGCCCTCGATGATGGCCAGGTCGTTCTCGGAGTCCCCAAAGACGCAGACCTCGTTGATGCCAATTCCCAGCTGGTCCATGAGCACCGTGAGTCCGCTCATCTTGGAGATGCCCACAGGCAGGATGTCTAGCGTGGAGGAGGTGGCGCTGGGGAAGACAAAGTCGAACTCCGGGAAGTCGTGCGCCAGGTCGCGGCGGAGGGCCTCCATGTGGGCTCGCGAGTGGTCGCTGTGGATGTTGTTCTTCACGTACGTTCCGGCCGGAATGTGCGCGGACGTGCGGCGGAACGCGTGAAAGGCCTTGGGGTGGCGCGCCAGCTCCTTGTCTGTGATGCCTACGACAACGTCAACGTTCACGCTGTTGTTTTCGTAGGCGGTGAGGGCGGTTCTCTCGCCGTCGCGTTCGCGCAGGTAGGCAACAAGGCGCTCGAGGCTTTCGCGCGCGGGCGCCTCCTGGTAGATTACACGGCCGCGCAGACGCACAACCTGGCCGTTCACAAAGACGCCGGTCTGGAAGCAGTCTGCCGCGTCGTTCTCGAACATCCACGACATCATGGCGACGGTCCTGCCAGAGATGGGGCCGGCGAGCACACCCGGCGCGGCATTGGCGGCGCGCACGGCGGCAATGGCCGCGTCAGACGCGCGACCCTGGCCATAGGGAATCAAGGTGTTGTCGAGGTCCGAAAGTGCAAGCTTTATCACGGTGCCCCTTCCTTCTCGCGCGCGGTCTGCCGAGAAGAGCATACGGCAGCGCGGGGCCAGACACGGGATTCCGTTACCGGGCAACGGGATTCCATTGCCCGGTAACTTAATCCCACGGGGCGAGAGCCCTCCACGCCCGACACAAACAAACGCCCCGCCACCAAAGCCATCCGGCTTCAGCGACGGGGCGACAAGCGCTTTCGCGCGAGAGGGACGAGCAGCACCTACTTTGCGGCGCCGACCGTCTCCTTCTCCTCCTTGAGCTTCTCCTCAACCTGCGAGTCAAGCTCGGCATCCTTCTCGGCAAGCATCTTGGCCTTCTTGTCGACATCCATCATCGAGATGTTGTCCTCGTAGACCTTCTTGCCGGTGGGGTGCTCCTCGACCCAGATGCGGTCGCCCTCGGGCGCCCACTTCTCGGCGTACTTAGCCGTGCGGGCGCACAGGTGGTCGACGTCCTCCGGCGAGGTGTACTCCGTGGACTTGGCTTCTGCCTCGTGAACCATCTTGGGCAGAACCTGCGGGTTCTCGAGCATGGGGCAGGGGCGCAGCATGTTGTCGTTCCAGGGCCAGTTGGCGCGGTACTCCTGGAAGATGGGCTGCTGCAGGCACTCCAGCCAGCTCTTCTCGTGGATGTTGGCGTTGGAGTAGTGGATGAAGACGCAGGGCTCCACGTCACCGCGGGCGTTGACGTGGCAGAACACGCGGCCGCCGGCGATGCAGCCACCCACGAACTCGCCGTCGTTCTGGAAGTCCATGGCCATGATGGGCTTGCCGCCCTTGTAGTCGCGGATCTTGCGGATGCGGTCAATCATGTACTCGCGCTGCTCGATGGTGGGCATGAGGTCGGCGTTGGCGCCCTCGCCCACGGGCATATAGTGGAAGTACCACTGCCACAGCGCACCGTGCTCAATGATGAAGTCGTAGTACTCGTCGGAGGTGACGTCCTCGACGTTGTTGCGCGTATAGCAGGTAGAGATGCCAAAGGGCACGCCGTTCTCGGTCATGAGGTCCATGGCGCGAACAACCTCGTCGAACGAGCCGTCACCGCGGCGACCGTCGTTGGCGGTCTTGAAGCCCTCGAGCGACATCGAGAACACGATGTTGCCCAGGCGCTTGCAGTCGTCGCAGAGCTTCTGGTCGATGAGCGAGCCGTTGGTGAAGAGGCCAAAGATGCAGTCGTCGTGCTTCTCGGCAAGGCGGACGACGTCCTTCTTGCGCGCCAGGGGCTCACCGCCGGTCATCATGAAGAAGTGCGTGCCCAGCGCCTTGGCCTCGGTGACCAGGCGATCCATGTCATCGAAGGAGAGGTTGAGGGAGTTGCCGTAGTCGGCGGCCCAGCAGCCGATGCAGTGCTTGTTGCAGGCACTCGTGGGGTCGAAGATGATGATCCAGGGCACGTTGCACTGGTACTTCTCGGCAGACTGGGTAGTCTCGCGCAGGCCGCGGAAGGCGGACTCGTAGGCGCCGTTCAGGACGGCGGTCTTCAAGATGTTGGGATCAACGCGGTCCCTCACCAGCTCGATGAGGAAGTTCTCCCACTTGGAACCAGGGTAGAATGCCTTGCGCAGGGAGTTTGCCATGTCGGGCGCGGTGTCAGCGAGGAGCTTGCCGCCCATGTCCAGGAACTTGTTGATGGCCTCCTCGGGGTGATCGCTCCTGACGCCCTTGATGGCCTGGTCGATTGCGATGCTAAACGCCTTGCGCTCGGCTGCGTGCGCGATTTTCGACTGCATGGTTCTTCCTTTCGCCCAGTGGCGGTGGTCGAACTGCCTTCCACCGATTTTTCGCACCTTTGTATGGACGGTCAAATATTTTGACCCAGATTTGAAAAAAATCAACCCCGGATCGAGAAAGCCTGAAGAAGCGTTAACAAAAAGGGGACGAGAAGGACACGCGCAGCCGAGAGCGGCGGCGCTTCTCGGCGCGCGGCGGCAGGCGGCGGCGCGCGGCGCAAGGTTGTGTGTGCCCCCATCAACGCCGCGGGATTTCGCCGGTTAGAGCGGTCTAACCGTTCGGAATCCGCGGCATTCTCGTCTTGCCGCCCATTCTCGCCGTTTAGGCACCTCTAACCGTTCGGAAAATTCCTAACCGACGAAATCCGGCGGCATCGCGGCGCACGACCCGGCGGCATCCCAGCCCCGGCCA